>Ga0116227_10000224_pt1 | contig 101362 bp, 103 predicted proteins | sample S1TSphgellanicum_FD_89693 | JGI IMG/M metagenome (GOLD analysis project Ga0116227, IMG submission 89693) | Host-associated microbial communities from peat moss isolated from Minnesota, USA - S1T2_Fb - Sphagnum magellanicum MG | ecosystem: Host-associated > Plants > Peat moss > Unclassified... | reverse complement strand
CCGACAAAAAGCGCGGGCCTGGGTGTTTTGCCTGTGGGGGGAAGGATCTTTTTGTCTTGATCTTTGGTTACTTTGGATCAAGCCAAAGTAACTAAGCCTCCGCGGCTATGAGCGGCTTCATGCGATAAGTCTAAAACAATGCATAAGCGCTCTGCATAGTTGGGGATGGATTCATACTACGCAATGACGCGCGGAAGGTATAACGCTATTACTATGTAATAACAATAACATTTCTACCATCCATCATTACAAATTCATTATTCCAATAGCAATTCCACCCCCGATTTACTATTTTTGAAAAACCATGATCCCCCTCACCACCCATACGCTCGAAAAACTGGAGATGCTGTTAAAAACAGCAGGCTACAAGGTGCGTTATGAAAAAGGCAACTTTAAAACCGGGGCTTGCCTGCTGCAACACAGCAAGGTTATTATGGTGAACAAATTTTCGAACCTGGAGAGTCGTATACTGGCCATTACCGAACTGGCGCGTGAACTCGACATGGATTATAAACTACTGGACGATAAACAGCTGGTATTTTTACAACAACTAAAACAAACCAACCTGCAGCTGTGACCATAACTTTTTTAGGAACCGGAACTTCACAGGGTGTGCCTGTTATTGCCTGCGATTGCGAGGTTTGTACCTCTACCGATCCGCACGACAAGCGGCTGCGTACCTCTGTGCTGATTGAGGGCGACGATAAAACGGTGGTGATAGATTCAGGCCCCGATTTCAGGTACCAGATGCTACGGGCCGGTGTAAAGCGCTTAGACGCGATAGTTTTTACCCATGAACACAAGGACCACGTTGCCGGGATGGATGACATACGTGCCTTTAATTACCGCCAGAACGCTCCTGTAGACGTATATGCCACAACCCGCGTACAGGAAGCCCTGAAAAGAGAGTTCTCCTATATTTTTGCCGAATTTAAATATCCGGGTATCCCGCAGATCAACCTGCATACTATCGGGCTTGACCCTTTCGATATTGGCAACCTGCATTTTATACCTGTTGAGGTGATGCATTATAAACTACCGGTGCTGGGTTTCCGCATTAAGGATTTCACTTACATTACCGATGCCAAAACCGTATCAGAAACCGAAAAACAAAAAATAAAGGGGACAAAAATACTGGTCATCAACGCGCTGCAAACCCAGAGCCATATCTCGCATTTTACACTGGATGAGGCTATCCTTTTCGCGCAGGAGATCGGAGCGGAGAAAACCTATTTCACGCATATCAGTCACCGGCTTGGGTTGCACGAAGCTATGTCGCAGCAATTACCTCCTAACATTGCATTTGCTTACGATGGTTTAAAGCTAAGTGTTTAGTATAGCCTGTGGTTGTAAACTATTCATGTTGTGCATATTATTAATCCGGACGGTAGTTTAAATAAAAACTATAATTTTATAACTTACAAAAGCCCCTAAAATGTATTATCTCATTTACATCAGTACCGCTGTTAAACTGATGAACACCCAAGAATTAACAGAGATACTCACTATCAGCAGAAAAAAGAATCTTGAAAATAACATTACAGGCATGTTGCTTTATGCCGAAGGTACTTTTATACAAGTTTTAGAAGGGACCGAACAGGATGTATTATCAATCTACCGCACCATCACTATGGATTTAAGGCATAAGAACCTTATAAAACTGGTAAGTGCGCCGCTCGCAAAAAGAGCATTCCCTGAATGGTCGATGGGTTTTGCGGTGATAGATGCATCAAAGATGGCAGAACTGCAAGGCTATATACATCCCGATGATATATTTTTTGAGGATTCAGTCACTGATCCGGCAATCAATATCATGAAAACTTTTGTTGAGACTAATAATTTAGCCAGCAGCAGTTTATAAAGCTATATTTTAATATAGCTGATATGCTCAATTGAGCCTTTATACGCGCCTAAATGCCCCTTGAATTTGGCATTTATCCACCCCCGTATCACAATAACTTTATTATTAACGGGGGTTAGTTTTCCATCGTTATAATCATAATCGAAAAACCCAATTTTGGTACCTTCTAAAAACAATGGGCACTCGGGGCTGAACTCTACCCACAGGGATTTCGCTGCCGAGTGATCAACAAATGAACTATCATTAACCAGTGCCGATTGCCCTTTGCTTTGCTGGTATTTGCCCGAAACCTCTACATATTGGTTATCATAATAAGCCAAACTATCCATTAGTTGCGAGAAACCCACATGCTTATAAGTGCGGCCATCATCGCAATTGCTTTTATAATACACCTTTTTGCCTGTACATGATTGCATTACCAGCAGCAAGATCAACAATCCTGATAGTTTAGCAATAATTTTGGCAAATGCTGATGGCATGTAGCGGTAATTTGTAATGAGTAAATGTTCCGGATAAACCCGCTTAATTTTCTGTAAGATAAAACCTTATTCTGAGACTATAAATAGTACCAAAGGTTTAATTTACATTAGTTACAAAATTGTTTTAGCATTCAAATTTAAAATATATTTTTGTGTAGTACTGACATCGCTCTGTAAATAAACCGGCTTAACCAATTACGCCAACGCTACGCCCAAAACATATGAACAAAAAACTATTGTTGCCATTAATGTTGCTTTTTGCTTTTTCGGCAAAGGCTCAACAAAAGGTTATACCACTATACCCCGGCGCTGCGCCCGGTTCCGAAAAATGGGACTGGAACCAGGTTGAAAGCGCTGATAATGTATTCCACGGCAACGTAATTTATAATGTTAGTCACCCTAGCTTAACCGTTTATGCGCCGGAGAAAGGTGCTAATACGGGTACTGCCGTAATAGTTTGCCCGGGCGGAGGCTTGCAAACACTTTCTATTGAACATGAGGGTTATGCTGTTGCCAAATGGCTGCAAAAGAAAGGGATCACCGCGTTTTTGTTAGAATATAGGCTGATGCACACCTTGGGCAACGACCCATACAAAGAGATGCTTGCCAAAATGAAGGCAAATTCTGTGTTGCATGATCAGGCCCCGGTTGCGCCGCTCGCCAATGCTGATGGAAGAAATGCCATTGCCTATGTGAGAGCGCATGCGGCAGAGTATGGCGTATCACCATCACGTATCGGTATTATAGGTTTTTCGGCTGGTGGTACTATTGCCGATTCAACTGCTTTTGGCTACACACCTGAAAATAAGCCCGATTTTGTGGCATCTGTTTATGCCTATTTCCCGCAGGAGATGCAGGCTAATATACCACAGGATGCGCCGCCTATATTTTTAGCAGCTGCCGCTGATGATCAATCATCCATTTACAGCACACTGCTTTACAATACATGGGTTGGTGCCAAACATTCTGCGGAGATCCACATCTACTCAAAAGGCGGCCACGGTTTTGGCATGAAAACGCAAAATTTGCCCAGCGATAACTGGATTGATCAGTTTAACAACTGGCTGAATACACAAGGCCTTTTCACCCCAATCGACAATACAAACAAATCGCCCCAGCAACGGGATCAGGACTGGGCCAACTGGCAAAAATATGTAGAGGACCGCATCCATAACGATTGGGCCTGGTTAAAGAAATACGAAGACGAAAACGCCAAACTTCCTCCTCCTGCTCCCGGCGAAAAACGGGTAGTATTTATGGGTAATTCCATTACCGAAAACTGGGGACACATGGATTCGGCATTCTTTAAGAATAACCACTATGTCAGTCGTGGTATAGGCGGACAAACATCAACCCAAATGCTGGCCCGTTTCAGGGAGGATGTGATCAACCTGAAACCAACAGCCGTAGTAATAGCTGCCGGAATTAATGATATCGCCCAAAACACAGGCCCTATCTCCTTGGAAAATATTTTTGGCAACATCGTATCTATGGCAGAACTGGCTAAGGCCAGCGGTATAAAACCTATCCTAACCTCAATTTTACCAGCTTCAGAAATTCCGTGGCACCCAGGCTTAGGGCCTGCAGAAAAGGTAATGAAACTTAATGCCATGATAAAAGCTTATGCTGCCAAAAATCATTTAGTTTATGTGGATTACTGGTCGTCCATGGTGAATGATAAAAATGGCATCAAACCTGAACTTGCGATGGATAAGTATGTACACCCGAATATAGATGGGTACAAAGTAATGGAGCCGATTGTGAAGAAAGGGATTAATGAGGCGCTGAAAGGGAAGTAGAACATTTTCGTCCTAATAGTTTGCAAACGATTGGTAAGGCGGATTACTTATCGCATGGTATCGCTTTTCGCTAAGAAGTTACTATTTTGTCTTTGACACAAAAAGTAACCAAAAAAGTCAAGACAACAAGGATGCTTCCACGCTCCCTGCCGGTTCTTCACGCTTTTTTCGCTGTTCGTCACATTCGGTCCTCACATCACCCAAAAAGCTAAACCGGCATTCCCGCCTCTACGCTGGCCCGCCCTTGTTGTCAGACCCCACGCTCTTTTTTAAAAGTCCTCTTCTTTGGAGAGGATTATTCATCTATTATTTGTTTTTTAAAGGTATTCATGAGGGCTAGGCCGTTTAGGTGAGGTTCGTCAGCCGGGAAGCTTCGGGTGAAAACGGACAGAACGATGGTGGCCTTGTGCGGTAGCAGGGCATAAGGAAATTTTGCAGAAGCGCAGAGGCTAAGAGTGTGCGAAGCAGGGCAAAAGATTCCAGCCCAGGTTCTGTCCGTTTTGCAGGGGTAAAGGCCAAGAGCGCAAAGAAGCATTCCGGGTGACTTGCCTTTTTGGTACTTTTGTGGCGCAGACAAAAGGACTAAGCCTCCGCGGCTATGAGCGGCTACGAGCGATATTCACGCCTGGCATATTCAACAGCACAATCGGCGGGTATCTCTTCACCCACAATAACATTTTTAGAAACCCCACCCCACCATCAATAAAATATTTATAGCATATTTGCACCATGAGTAAAATCTGGCAAAAATCTATTACCGTTAATGAATTGGTGGAAAACTTTACCGTTGGCCGCGACACGGAATTTGACCAGCAAATGGCTGCTTTTGATGTATTGGGCTCACTGGCCCATACCCAAATGCTGCACAGCATTGGCTTAATGAATAATGACGACCTGCAACATGTTCAGCGCGAGCTAAAGGCTATTTATCGTGATATAGAACAGGGTAATTTTACCATTGAGCCGGGTGTGGAGGATGTACACTCGCAGGTGGAAATGCTGCTTACCCAGCGCATTGGCGATGCCGGTAAAAAGATCCATAGCGGCCGCTCGCGTAACGACCAGGTGCTGGTTGACCTGAAACTATTTTTCAGGCACGAACTGCAGCAGATTGTTGAAGAAACTGAAGCCTTATTCCGTGAACTTATCGTGCTTAGCGAAAAGCATAAGGATGTTTTGCTACCCGGCTATACGCATTTACAGGTAGCCATGCCATCATCATTCGGCTTGTGGTTTGGTGCCTATGCCGAAAGTTTGGCCGATGACCTGGAACTTGTTTTAGCCGCTTATAAGATCACTAATAAAAATCCATTGGGTTCCGCAGCGGGTTATGGCTCATCGTTCCCGTTAAACCGTACTTTAACTACAAAATTATTAGGCTTCGATAGCCTTAATTATAACGTTGTTTACGCCCAGATGGGCAGGGGTAAAACCGAAAGGATTATTGCCCAGGCTTTATCATCAATCGCTGCTACACTGGCTAAAATGGCCATGGATCAGGCTTTATATTTGAGTCAGAACTTTGCCTTTGTAAGTTACCCGGACACGCTTACCACCGGCAGCAGCATTATGCCGCATAAAAAGAACCCCGATGTTTGGGAAATTATGCGCGGCAAATGTAACCGCATACAGGCACTACCTAATGATGTTACCATGATGACCACTAACCTGCCATCAGGCTATCATCGTGAGTTGCAATTATTGAAAGAACTTTTATTCCCCGCCTTTACCGATCTGAAAAGTTGCCTGCATATGGCAACCTTTATGCTGCAGCATGTAACGGTAAACACAGGTATATTGAATGATCCTAAATACGCGTACCTTTTCAGCGTGGAAGAAGTGAACCGGCTTACATTAAGCGGTACACCATTCCGCGATGCTTATAAACAAGTAGGTTTAGCTATTGAGAACGGCGAGTTTAATCCGGATAAAAAAGTAAACCATACCCACGAAGGCAGCATTGGCAACCTCGGCAATGAGCATATTGAAGCAGGCTTTAATAAACTGCTCACCAGCTTTGATTTTGCCAAGGTGGAGAACGCGGTTAAGGAATTGGTTGCTTAATTACAACGGTTTTCCATTGGCCAAAGCCCTGTCTGCCCATTTTATAGCCAATTTTTCGCGGCGTTTTGCGTATTTGGCTTTAAAGGTCATTTTCAGCAGACTGTCTAATCCGCCTTTTACGGCCAGGTTGTACAGGCTGGCTGCCTTGCGTATAGGTGATGAATCCCAGGCGCGCAGACTTAACGAGAATGAGCCGTCGAGGTATTTCATCCAGTGCCAGTAGCCGGTTGGCATAAAAAGGGTATCGCCATGTTCTAAAAAGCACTCAATGCCTTCTACACCTTCCAAAGCAGGGAAAAGTTTGGTGTCAGGGTTTGATACATCATAATCTTCCAACGCGTAAGTGGCATTAGGGATGCAGTATAAACGGCGTTTCCATTTATTTTCGAACAAGATCACATGCTTGCGCCCGCCGAAATGGGTATGGAAAATATGCGGCAGGTCGATATCATAATGCAGGAATGTAACCGAGTTTGAGCCACCGAAGAACATGGCCGGCATGCTTTCAATAAAACCACCCATCAGGTCTTTAGGCAGCACAATATCATCAAGCAACTGCGGTGCCTGTTTAAATATGTTGAAGAAGAATATTCGGAGTTCAGTAGGCTGAGATTTTATCAGGTCGATATATTCATCAAAAGGCATTTCGGCAGCTGATGAATTGATGGGTTTTGAGGGATCGGCCTTTGAGTTATCGTACAATGGTACCACCTTTTTGCCAACAACTTCCTTTAAATATTCTGCGGTCCATTTTTCGCGGGCGGGCCAGTTTTTGGTTAAGCCTTTGATGATGAGCGGGCGGCGTTTATCTAAATAGTTCTTTTTAAAATCGGAAGGGCTAATCGATTCAACAGTATCAATCGGACGGAGGATAAAACTCATGTTATGTTAAATTTATCGGTCGTCCGTATTAACTTAAGGGGTTTCCTTAGGTACCGAAAACACCGAAGTTTAGCAAAGTAACGGAAATTATTGCGGTAGATTGTTAAAGTAATGTTAAACCGCTGATTTTTTTGATTGGAGGATGCCGCTGATTTTTGAATGGCAGTTTGTAAATGAACTATTCAATGAAATTAGCGCAAGTCTTGTGTGTTAGGACTAAGTATGGCTGACTTGTGCTTGTAATTCCAAAACACAAGTCAGCCATACACACAGGCAGCCTCACAAGACTTGCGCTATACGGGATGAAATTTTTTAGTGGCAGATGAGTTTCATCCTCTTTGTCGCTTGCGACAGAGGGGGTCGACACGCGTAGCGTAGTCGGGGTGAGTCAAATATGCGGATGCAAATTATTCGCTCGTACATTTAAACTCACCCGGTCTTAGCCTCGCTCGACCACCCTCTCTCCGCTGCGCGCAAAGAAGGCAGGGAAAATTGGAGTTCATTGCCGTTGGCTTTAGCCAACGGCAATGAAAGCAGAACAGATCCGGCTTTAGCCAAGAATCAATCAACGCAATCCCCAAATCAATAAAAATCAGCGGTCAGGTGAACCCTCCGCCAATGCCTTATTCGCACGTTCAACAGCCAGTTCTTCTTTCCAATCCATATAACGCTTTTTGAAATTCTTTTTCATGATATCATCAAACTTGCGCTGTATGGTAAGGTTGTACAAGCTTTTCGCTTTAATCCCCCATGATTTATCCCATGCGCGCAACGATATGGAGAACGAACCATCCAAATATTTCATCCAGTGCCAGTAACCGGTTGGCATAAACAGGGTATCGCCATGCTCTAAAATGGCTTCCTGGCCCTCAACGCCATTCAGCGCCGGGAATTTATTAAAATCGGGCTTTTCTATATCATAATCCTCCAGTGCATAGGTAGCAAAAGGAATGCAATAGAGGCGTTCGCTCCATTTCTGATCGAACAATATCACATGCTTGCGGCCATTGAAATGGGTATGGAAGATATGGGCCAGGTCAATATCATAATGTAAAAAGGTAACCGAGCCTTTACCGCCGAAGAACATATTGGGGTATTTATCCAAAAAGCCACCCATTAAATCGGTAGGGGAGCGGTAATCATCCAGCAAGCCGGGCGCATGCTTTATCGGGTCGAATAAAAATATACGGAGGTCGGTTGGCTGTGTTTGTATCAGGTCGATGTAATCGCCGAACTTCATCTCCTGGGCCGCTGCGTTTATTGGTTTTGATGGATCAGCCTTCGAACTATCGTACAGCGGTACAAACTGGTCGCCAACAGTTTCCTTTAAATAATCAAAGGTCCATTTTTTTAGGGCGGGCCAGCTTTCGGTGGCTTTGCGGATGATCAGCGGTTTGCGCGGTTTTAAATAGTTGTTTACAAAATCTTCCCTGTTTATATTATCAACACTATCTATAGGGGTTAGAATGATGCTCATGCTTGCAATTAGTTAACGTATTAAATAGGCAAAATTAACAAAAAGGTAAAATGCCGAAAAAGCGAAAATTGTTTTTGATATTTTTCTGACAATGGGTTTCAAATTGATAAATTATCTTTTGTCATTCTGAGCGATAGCGAAGAACCTGCCCTCGTTTAAATTTCGCTTATAGAATAGATGCTTCGTACCTCAGCATGATAATCCGGTAAAAACAATAAACCCGGCGCTTTTGCAACCGGGTTTTATCTTTCAGGTAGATAGGAGTATTTTCAGAGGGAGTTTGCAGCGGCAGTTTGTTACGCCGTTAAACAAACCACCTTTGTGTTAACTGCAAACCAATTATTGGGGCATTAAAACGGTATTTATTACGTGTATTACACCGTTGCTTTGGAAAACATCTGAAATAGTGATCCATGACATACCGCCTTTTTCATCAACTAAATACAATTTTTTGCCTTTAGCCATTACTTTTAGTGTACCACCTTCAACAGTTGTTAAGGTTGCTGTACCGTTACCGGCTTTAACTTTTGCCCATAGGTCGGCAGCGCTTAAGCGGCCTGCAACTACGTGGTAAGTTAAAATTTTGGTTAAAGTGGCTTTGTTTTCTGGTTTAACCAGGTTGTCAACAGTACCGGCAGGCAGTTTGTTAAATGCCTCATTTGTTGGGGCAAATACAGTGAACGGGCCCGGGCCTTCAAGGGTTTCAACCAAGCCTGCGGCTTTAACAGCGGCTACCAGTGTAGTGTGGTCTTTTGAGTTTACAGCGTTCTCAACTATGTTTTTTGTTGGATACATTGCTGCACCACCAACCATTTTAGTTTGTGCATACGTGTTAGGTGAAATTGCAATAGCTACTACTGCAAGCGCCGCGATAATTAGTTTTTTCATTGTTGTTTTCTTCTATTGTAGGTTATTTAATGGAAGATACGTCGCTTATCACAGGGCAGTTTTATTATTGGGACATAATTCCAATAGCCAAAAGAGGTAAGAAGTTTTAAACCGGAAGGGAATAATATTCGTAGATGCGCGCCTGCAAAGGATCAAAAAAACAACTCCGAAGCGATATGATCGGCATATAGTTTCCCTGTTGGGGTAAGGGAAATTATATTATTGTTTTTCACCAGCCACTCTTTGTTAAAATATTCTTCGGCAGCAATTAATAACTGGCTGGCCGATGCCGCGGCGATGCCATTTAACTTATCCAGATCGAGGCCCCAGATGGTACGTAATGAGGTCATGATGTACTCGTTAAGGCGGTCGGTTTCTGATAGTACTTCTGTTTCCGCAGGTAGCTTACCGGCAAAAATCCCTTCAATATACTTAGCGTTATTGGCTATGTTCCACTGCCGGGCCTCGCCATTATAGGAGTGTGCCGATGGGCCTATGCCGAGGTATTTTACACCTTTCCAGTAATTGGAGTTATGGCGTGAGTAAAAGCCTGGTTTGCAAAAGTTCGAGATCTCATAATGCTCAAAACCCTGTAGCTGCATAGCGTTGGTCATGTAAACAAACTGAGCGGCGCTTTGCTCATCATTCATGGCCGGTTGTTTTTTCTTGCGGATGAAGGATGCCAGGGCGGTTTGGGGTTCAACCGTCATGGAGTAAGCGGATATGTGGGGCACGCCGAGTTCAAAAACCTTATCTAAATTATGCTTCCATTTCTGGTCGGTTAGCAGGGGATAGCCATAGATCAGGTCGACAGTAATGTTCTCAAAACCAATATCCTGCGCTCTTTTTACCGACGCTTCAGCTTCGGCACTGCGGTGTACACGGTTCATCCATTGCAGATCATCATCAAAAAAAGATTGTAAACCAATGCTGAACCTGTTTACAGGCGTATGCCTTAACGATTGCAGTTTTAGCTTGTCCAGATCGTCGGGGTTAGCCTCAAGGGTGATTTCGGCATTAGCAGCTACGGTATGCAGGCCGGTAATAGTATTAATAATAAGCCCGATCTCGCTTTCACTTAACAGTGACGGGGTACCGCCGCCAAAGTAAATGGTTTCAATAGTTTCGCCGGTTAAGTAATTCTTTTGCAGCTGTATTTCTTTTATCAGGGACTGTAAAAGTTCGTCCTTATACTTTAGCGAAGTGCTAAAATGGAAGTCGCAATAGTGGCAAGCCTGCTTGCAAAAGGGAATATGTATGTAGATGCCTGCCATAATTTTACTAATTAATAACCAGCTAATCTGATTATTTCCAACTCATCATCTCCAAGCAATTTATTGGTTGCTATATGAACAATATTATTTGCCGAAGGTAATTTTACTTCTTTTAAATACCACACATTATCTTCAACTTTCACCAGGTTATGTTGTACGTTAACGCTTGATAAAGGGATGGCCATTCCTCTTCCATCAGCCTTAATAATGGCTTCCTTACGGGTCCAATAATTAAAAAATGTATGGATAGGGGCAGGGCTCTCGGTTATCGAAAGCCATTCATCAGCATTAAAGGATTCGCTGAAATTATCCGGATCAATATTTCTTATTTCTTCCACATCAACCCCTACTTTTAATGAATCACTAATTATGCAAACCGCACATTTGCTGGTATGTGATATGTTAAAATCGATACCATCATTAAAAAAAGGACGACCGTATGCCGTATACTGAAGCAGATCAAAACTAAAATCAACGATGTTGAAGTCCTGCATCCCTTTTAAAAGGAGCATTTTACTTAGCAAGCGAATATAGCCCGATTCCCACTTTTTGAGTTTTAAAACTTCGTTCCGCGTTTTTTCAGAAAACAAAGTTAGCAGGTCTTCATACTTACGTTTATCTAAGATGTCTATTTCTACGTAAATAAGCCGGGTCATTTATTTAAGGGCGATGAGTGATGTTGCATACTTTTTAAATATCAACAATATTGTACACAACTTAAAACCCTTCGTTCAGCAGGTTTTGAAGTTTATTAGCAAAGCCCTCAACATTGGTATTATCGTACATACTATAGTGATTACCATTAACCGGGATGCTTTTTATCTGTTTTACATAGGGTTTCCAGCCCAAGTAAATAAAATCATCCATATAAAAAGTTTTTTCCTTGGCCCTTAAAACTACCATGTTGCCGTCATAGGGGCTCAACTGATATTTTAAATAAGCTTTTATATGTAAACTGAAAATATCAAAGTCGATATCTGTATTTCTTTCCTGGCTTTTTTCGGGCACGGAACCGCCCCTTTTTTTATTTTCAAGGCGTGTTTTTATAGCCCTTTTAATGCCTTTAAAAACGCCGGTATAATAATTAAGCGCCTTTGCAGGGCCGTATTTAAGCCTGTAAAACGAATATGCGATAACCCTCAAATAAGTAATTGTTGAATATTTTGTTTTGATCAGAGATGGGTCGCGGGTTAAGCCATCAATGGTAACCAGTAACTTTACTTCTTTGCCCAGTGCCTTTAGTTGTTTGGCCATTTCATAGGCAATAACCCCGCCCAGCGAAAAACCGGCCAGGCAGTAGGGTGTATTCGCACCCTCGCGCAAAATGCTATTCACATAGTATGTGGCAATTTCTTCAATGCTTTCAAATAATTTCCCCTGGTTGTTGTAACCGTTTGATTGAAAGCCATATACAGGCTGGTCTGCATCAAGCCCGTCGCTCAGGTTGAAAAAGCCATCATAAACCAATCCGCCGCCATTTATAAGGTACAAAGGTGGTTTGGTGCCTTCGGGCTTTATGGCTATTAATATATTGGGGATATCGATTAAACTGGGCCCGTCAAACAATTTGGCCAGCGATGCAATGTTAGGGTATTGGTTAAGCTGTATATATGAAATATGCTTGTCTGTTTCTTTTTTTAATAACGAAAGCATCTGTACACCCATAATTGAGTTGCCGCCCAGCTCAAAAAAATTGTCATAAATATTTATGGCATCGTAATGAAGCACACGCTTCCAGATCTCATGGATAATTTTTTCGTAAGGTGTAGTAGGTTCAACAGATGTAGCGGCGCTTTCGTCCTTAGAGATGGAGTTGATCAATCGCTCCCTGTCGGCTTTGCCATTGGATGTAAATGGTATCGAATCAACCGCTTTGATACTGGTTGGCAGCATATATCCGGGCATTTTGGTTACCAGGTGATCCCACAGGTGCTGTACGGTATGTTCAGGCAGCAGCACAACATAAGCGGTGATCTGCAAAAAGCCCAGTTTGTTTTTTTTAGTTAATACTACGGCATGTTTTACAATTCCGCTGTTTTTAATGGCACTCTCTATCGAAGCCAGTTCAATCCGGTAGCCATTTATTTTAACCTGGTCATCTATACGGCCTAAATATTCAATATTCCCATCACTTAAATACCTGCCGAAATCACCGGTTTTAAATACAATTTCGTTGGTATCACTTAGCGGATTTTTAATAAAGCGTTTAGCGGTGAGGGTAGGTTTATTCAAGTAGCCCAGGGCAACGCCGTAACCGCCTATATGAATTTCACCTACCGTATCATCTCCAAGCAATTGGCCGTTTTCATCCAATATCAGCAGTTGGGTATGGTCAATAGGTTTACCTATAAGTACTTTTTCAACTATAGCGTCATTATCAGGCATCATCCAGTAGGAGGAGTGGATGGTAGTTTCAGTAGGGCCGTACAAATTGTAAAGCAGCACACCCGGCAGTTTACTTTTAAACAGGTTTGCCTGGTAGGGGGTTAAAGCCTCGCCGCTGCAAATTACCCGCTTTAAACTGCTAAATTCCCCCTTCTCAATACTCAATAAGAAGAACTCGAGCATAGTAGGGATAAAGTGCGCTGTAGTTATTTGCCGGGTTTTTATGATCTGCCTCAGTTTGCCTATATCGCGGTAATCATCTTTAGGCACAATTACCAGGCGGGCACCCGCAATCAGCGGGCCCATAATTTCCCATACCGAAACATCAAAGCAAAAAGTAGTTTTTTGCAATGCCACATCGGCGGTTGTTAGGTTAAGATAGCTTTGGGCCCATGTTAAATTGTTTGCCACGCTGCCGTGCGTGATCATTACGCCGTTTGGCACCCCAGTGGTGCCCGAAGTATAGATCACATAAGCCAGGTTTTCAGCAGTGATTTCAATATCAGGGTTTTCACCCGATAAGCTGGCTGATGTGGTCAGCGCCTTATCTAATACAATTAACTCAGCAGAAGTATTGTTGAATATCGGTGCTGAATCATTGTCGGTAACTATAAATTTAGCGGCACAATCGTTTAGTATGTAATAAATTCTTTCAGTAGGGTATTCAGGGTCGATTGGAACGTAGGCGGCACCTGTTTTTTGAATGGCAATTATGCCTATTATAAGTTCAATACTGCTGTTTAGGCAAAGCGGTACCAGGTCTTCATGCTTTACTCCTTTAGCAATAAGATAGTTGGCCAGTTTATTTACACGCGCATTTAGTTCGGCATAAGTTATCGCATCGTCATTAAAAACCAGGGCGGTATTTTCGCTATGGGCCAATACGCTCTTTTCAAAAAGATCTGTAATATTTAATCGCGAAAAGTCAGTAATAATCCCCTCTAAATAAGTCATTAATTAAGCTATACAAGTCTTTTTATAGTGTCCGTAACAAAAAACATAGTTAAACCTTTAACGGGGTTTGCTAATAGCTGTCCAGATAAAATGATCGCCAACAGTTTGGGTTAAATTTTCCAGGGGGAGAGTTCTTTAACACTCATATTGATTGCTTGCGCTACCTGCAGCCTATAATTTGTTAGTTTAAATACCATCAAATATATCATTTTTAGACTGAAATTTAAAAGGTATCAAAGGCATTACTTGTGTTTTTTGATGATACTCTTTATCAATATTTACCATCAATTAATATTAAATACCAGCTGGTTAAAATTCGTGTTCTAAAACACGAATATGAACTTATGTATAGCTTGTAAATTATTTGTTACGTTTTAGTGCCGTGTGGTTATGCTTAATGTTGATGCCTTGTTTTGGTGATGAGCAATTACCTCGGTGTTGAAATAATTGCAATAATATTGGGATTGGGCCCGCTATTAATTTAACACTAAAATAAAGCGTAAATGCATAAAAAGACCAATAAATGCGGTATTTTCGCACAAAAAATAAGCAACCTTGTTTATAATGCGCTTTATTGTTTTGGGGCTTCTGTTTGTACTGTTTACCTGTTCAGGTGTTTATGCGCAGCAGGATTCTGTGCCTGCAAATAAGCCGGGCTTAGCAGGTAAGGTACCGGCGCAGGTTGCTGATTCTACTGTAACCGCCACGCCGCAGCACATGGCTTTGCTTGATTCGGTGGCGCTGGCTACAACATTACGTGCAAAGTTTGTAAGTGATTCACTGGCTAAGTTGTATGTATATCCCGATTCAAACCGGGTTAATCAATTGGCCGCAATGCTGCTGGGGAATTTATACAAAGGGCATAATTTCCTGGATCTGCCTTTTAAATCGTCAAAAACTACATTGGATGGGCACATCCGCAAAAGCCGCGACCCATGGATATTAGTGATCATCATTATCCTGCTTTTGTATACCGCTTTACTTAATTTTTCATTGGGCAGCGATATAAAAACTATATTTCAATCATTTTATGCCAAACGCGCGGCCCAGTTTGATAAGGAAGACCGGCAACTGAATTTTCGGACCTTTGTTGGCCTTTTCCTGCTTTTTAGCGCCACGTTCGGTTTGTTTTTATATCAATATGCTGCTTATAAAAGTGTGTATTTCAGTTATAGCGGTATGCAGCTGTTTATTGCGCTTTCGCTTATAATAGTATCTATTTTTGCATTTAAATTCCTGTTACTTAAGGTTATAGGTTTCCTTTTTGATATTAATCGCATAGTTAGCGAATATATAACAACACTATATTTAACCTATTTTAATATAGCGTTTGTGTTTTTACCGGTTGCCGTATGCTTTAGCTTAATGGCCGCCCAGTTTATCCCTTACCTGCTGGCTGTAGCCTTGTTTTTAATCGTAGTTATATTCGTTTGGATCTATCTGCGGAGCAGCGTAAATATTATTTCTAATTTTCGATTTCACAAATTTTATTTATTTATCTATCTTTGTGCCCTCGAAATTTGCCCTATTTTAATTTTGATTAAGGTACTTAACTTATAGGATTTAGGCAGTTATAAAATTGAATATTGGAAGATAGAAAGAAAAAGGTTAAAAGTATATTGGTTACTTTACCGAAACCTGAGAACGACAAGAATCCATACGCTGAACTGGCTAAGAAGCTGAACCTGAAGATTGACTTCAGGGCTTTTATACATGTTGAAGGCGTGCCGGCTAAGGATTTCCGTAAGGAAAAGATTAATCTTGTGGACTTTACCGCGGTAATTTTCACAAGCCGTAATTCTGCTGATCACTTTTTTCGCATATGCGAAGAGATGCGGTTTGAGGTGCCTGTAGAAATGAAATATTTCTGCCTTTCAGAAACCATTGCCCTGTATCTTCAAAAATATATACAGTACCGAAAAAGAAAAATATTCTTTGGCAAACAAACCGCGGCCGACCTGGCCGAGGTGCTAAAAAAACACTCGAACGAAAAGTTCCTGTACCCATGCTCGGATGTAGCAGCCGAAGAAACGCAAAAGTTTTTGCTGGAAAACGGTTACAACTTTACACCAGCGGTACTTTTCCGTACCGTTTGCAGTGATCTTTCCGATCTGGCCGACGTTTTTTACGACGTTATCGCCTTCTTTAGCCCATCAAGTATCCAGTCGCTGTATAAAAACTTCCCTGATTTTAAACAGAACAACACCCGTATAGCTGCCTTTGGTGCAACCACCCATAAAGCTGTGCTCGAATCGGGTTTGATATTGGATATTCCGGCACCCACACCACAAGCCCCATCTATGACAATGGCAATAGAACAATACGTTAAACAGGTAAATAAATAAAGTTTAACTATTTTTATTTAACTTATTGTAACTTTTTTTTACAACCTCCCGTAAAAGAGCCTGATAATAGCCCTCTAATCGAGTGATATTTATTGAAGGTTATTAACACGCAATGCGCTAATTATCAATTACTTGTATCGCTGTGTTGATGACTTATCAACAAGTGCTGAAAAAAAATGATTTATTTTCAGTATTTATAATCATTTGTTATATTCGGGGATTGCATTTAGTCGTTATATTTAATATATAACTGGATTTTTGAATTATTTATATGAAGCAGATATACTCTTTAGTTGTTATTATGGTTACACTGGCAGCGTTAAGCAGCTGTCGCAGCGGTGGTGGGGGTGAACTAACAGGCGTTCCTCAGCGTAACTTTAGGGCGGAAGTGCCTTATGGCATGGTTTATATACCAGGCGGTACCTTTTTAATGGGGCAAACAGACCAGGATATTACCTATTCGCAAATATCCCAGACCAAACAGGTTACTGTTCCTCCATTCTTTATGGATCAAACTGAGATCTCAAATAGCCAGTACAAACAATTTGTATTCTGGGTGCGCGATTCAATCGCTATCACCAACTATTTAAATGATGATAAATACTACATACACCCTAAAGGTGCAACAACCGCTAAATCAAACGGCAAAAAATACATCAACTGGGATTATGTAAAAAGATACCCTGTTTGGAGCCCGGCACGTAAAGGCCAGGGTAACAATGCCGCCAAACTTGATGGCATGTACTACCAGGGTGATGACCGTGTGTTCGATCGTAATGAGATCGACGTGCGTTTGTTAAAATATAACTACTCAATGCTGGTATTGCGTAATGCGGCCAACTACAAAAACGATAAATCAAAAAGACGTTCAGATTTCATTCTGCGTGATACCGTACAGGTATATCCTGATACTTTAGTTTGGCTGAGCGATTTCTCATACGCTGCTAACGAGCCAATGGTACAAGGTTATTTTTCACACCCTGCATACAGAAACTATCCTGTTGTTGGTGTAACCTGGCGCCAGGCACGTGCCTTCACCGTATGGCGCACACGTTATAATGATAGCTATAAAGATGCACATCACTTACCACACCGCTTACCATACGAATTACCTTCGGAGGCACAGTTTGAATATGCTGCACGTGGTGGCAGGATAGGTACCGATTACCCTTGGGGTGGCCCGTACATCAAAAATGCAAAAGGTTGTTTATTGGCTAACTTTAAACCAGGCCGCGGTAACTACTCTGATGATGGTGGCGCTTATACAGTAAATGTAAGATCATATTTCCCTAACGATTACGGTTTATATAATATGGCAGGTAACGTTGCTGAGTGGACCTCATCAACATTTAACCCTTCAGCTTCAACCTTCGTGAGCGATATGTCACCTACCTATGAGTATGAGGCAAAGGCAAGCGATCCTGAAGAACTGAAACGTAAAGTAGTAAAAGGCGGATCATGGAAAGATGTAGGTTACTTCCTGCAAAACTCATCACGCAGTTACGAATATCAGGACACAGCAAAATCTTACATCGGCTTCCGTTGCGTAACAAGCTTTATGGGCCGCGATATAAGAGACAAACACTAAAAGTTCAACTCACTTAACTCACAATTTAATATACTTTTTTTTAAAATTATGGCTGGCAAAAAACAAGGTTACGGAATAAACAACATCGTATCATGGGGCGCTACGGTAGTTATTATTGGACTATTATTCAAAATTCAGCACTGGCCTTATGGTGGCTTGTTCATTTCACTGGGTTTAGGAATGGAGGCTTTCTTATTCTTAATACTGGGCTTTCAGAGAGAGACTGAAGAAATTGACTGGACAAGGGCTTACCCTGAGTTAGCCGATGACTTCAAAGGTGAACTTCCTAACAGGGCTGCAATTGCTCCTAGCAATTTCTCAAACACTGCAGCTTTAGATAAAATGATGAGTGATGCTAAAATTGGTCCTGAACTTATCCAGAACCTTGGCGAAGGCTTAAGAACTTTTGGTGATAAAGTAAGCGCAATATCAAGAGTTACCGATGCAGGTAATGCTACTATCGCATTCACTGAAAAAATAAAATCAGCAGGCGAAAGCTATGATAAATTAAGTACATCATTTGAAAAAGCCTCTGCTAATCTGGCTGAAATGGCAGGCTCAAGCAATGATTCAAAAAATTATCATGAGCAGGTAAATACAATGGTTAAAAATCTTGCAGCATTAAATGCAGTTTACGAACTGGAATTGAATGACTCAAGTAATCACTTAAAATCAATGAGCAAGTTTTATAAAGACATGGAAGGAACCATGGCTAACTTTAACGAATCATTGGATGGCTCACAACAGTTTAAAACTGAAGTTGGCAAATTAGCTAAGAACTTGTCTTCATTAAATGCTGTTTATGGCAATATGCTATCAGCAATGAGTCAGCCTCGTGCTTAATACATTAATATCTAATTAATTGATTAAATTATTTTAACCTAACTAAGATTAAATCACATGGCTGGAGGTAAACAAACCCCAAGGCAGCGAATGATGGGTATATTGTATTTGGTTCTTCTGGGACTAATTGCACTGGATGTACCCGATAGTTTGCTGGACTCATTCAAAAATATAAGTGATAGCTTAACTGCATCAAAAACTAACGTACAAACTGGTATCGATCAAGCTTTTACCACGTTTGAAGCAACAAAATTAAAACAAGAAGGCGATAGGGCACAAGCAATACATAACGACGCGTTAAAAGCCAAGAAACTGGCAGATGATCTTAACGCTTATGTTGAAACCTTAAAAGATAAATTTAAGGCTGCAACAGGTGGTATTGATGATGCAACAAATGACTATAAAGGTCGCGAAGATATGGACGTATCAACACATATGATGATCAACGATCAGAAGTATGCTTATGATCTTCATAAAAAGATAGATGACACCAGAACTCAATTATTAGCTTTACTTAAACCATCTGAAAGACAAGGTGTAAATCTTTCTTTAGATGCTGTGGCTCCTCCACACAGAGCTGGTTTCCCTAATAAAGATTGGGAAAACGCAAACTTTGGCGAAGGTATCCCAATGGCTGCCGCGATGACAGCTTTAGTAAAAATACAATCGGATGCTAAAAACTCTGAGAACGAGGTTGTTAAAAAGATCTTAGGTCGTATAGATGTAGCACAGGTTACATTAGATCAGTTCAGAGGTGTGGCAGTTGCGCCAAGCAGCTATATACTGCAAGGGCAGCAATACAAAGCTGATATTTATTTAACAGCTTATGATTCGCACTCAAACCCAACCATTACAGTTGATGGTTCAAGTGTACCAACCGCTAACGGTATCGGTACCTATACTACAACAGCAAGTGGCCAGGGTTTACACACATGGACAGGTACTTTAACAGTTAAACAGGTTGATGGCCCGGCAAAAACTTACCCTATAACAGGTCAGTATATGGTAGCAAAACCATCTGCGGTTGTATCTCCTGATAAGATGAACGTATTTTACATAGGTGTACCTAACCCGGTAACAGTATCGGCGCCAGGTGTAGCAACTTCAGCTTTGAAACTGAGCATGAGCGGTGGGTCACTTAGCGGTGGTACTGATGGTAAATACACTGTTAAGGTAAGTACTATAGGCGATGCCAAGATCACTGTTTTAGGTGAAAAAGGTATGGTTTTAGGTACATCACTGTTCCGTGTAAAACGTATACCTGATCCAAAACCAATGTTTGCAGGCAAAAGCGGTGGTACTACCAGTGCAGCCAACATACGTGGCCAGGACAGAGTATTCGCGAAATTGGATAACTTTGATTTCGACGCTAAATTTAACGTAACACGTTTTACATTACTTATAGTAAAACCACGCCAGGATGCTATCATACTATCAGGCAGTGGTAATGAGTTGACAGGGTCTATGAAATCAGCAATGAGCACGGTTTCACCTGGTACAACTATTGTTTTTAAAGATATTGTTGCAGTTGGTCCTGATGGTACGCCTCGCGGACTTGACCCGATTGTAATAAGCGCAAATTAAAAGGATTGGATTATGAAGACGAAATTTTTGCTTATTGTATTATGTTTAGCTTGTACGGCTTCTTTCGCACAGAAGAAGAAACGCACAAGAAAAAAGAAGCCAGCGACTACCACTCAAACGACGGCACCTATACCAACTTATACGCCGAGTACCGCTTTGAGCGCGCAGCCATCTGATACAAGCAAAAGGGCGCCATTAAAGCCTTTTGACAGGCCATTGGACGGCTATTATAAAAAATCAGACATCCTGAATGCAAGGGTAACACCTTACCCAAACATTCGTGAGGCTGATGTGGCTTATGCAAAACGCATATGGCGCGAGATAGACGTACGCGATAAAATGAACCAATACATGGCATCACCAAAACAACGCCTGATTGACATTTTAATGACAGCCATAGCAAATGGTGAATTAACCGCTTATGACCCTTCTCCAGATCCTAAAAATGATCCTGACGGTGACGGCTTTGCACACCCTTTAACACCAGGGCAGGCTAAAAGCAAAATGGCTGACAGCGCAGTTGTTGACAAGTTTGACAAAGACGGCAACAAAATCAGTTCGGCATTAACCGCAGGTGAATTTAACCCTGATAGTGTTGTAAAGTTCCGTATAAAAGAAGACTGGATCTTTGATAAAGAGCGTTCTGTTTTTGAACCACGCATCATCGGTATCGCACCAATGATGAAACCAAAAGCAGGTAGCCTTGATCTTGATTACCAGCCGGCATTCTGGATCTATTTCCCTGATGCGCGCCCTATATTAGTTACCAAAGAAGTTGTAAGCAAAAACAGTGATGCAACAGGCTTAAGCTATGATGATGTATTTATGAAACGCTTGTTTAATAGCTACATTGTTAAAGTATCAAACGAAAAGGACGAGCGTATAAAGGATTATGCCCAGGGTATAGACAGGTTATACGAATCGGAAAAAATAAAGAAATCCTTAATGGATTGGGAACTTAACTTGTGGCAGTACTAAGTACTTGCTAACAAACAGATCCCTGATCTGAAAATAAAAGAGCCCTTGCTAGATGATAGTAAGGGCTCTTCTTATTAATTTTACTCTTATAAACCACAAACAGAAAACAGCATGGAATTTGGCAGGGTAACACCGGAGGAATTATTAGAGGTTGATTTTACGCTCCCGGCTGATGCTGTGCTGACCGTGCAAACGCTTAAAGCAGCATTAAGCGATAAGCCTTTACAAGTGCATGTAGGCTGTGCCAAATGGGGGCGTAAGGAGTGGTTGGGGAAAATATATCCGCTTAAAACTAAAGACGCCAATTTTTTGGATGAATATGTTAAGCACTTTGATTGTATCGAACTGAACGCTACATTCTACAATGTTTACGGCCCGGAGACGATTAAAAAGTGGAAGGATAAAACAGACAGTAATCCTGGCTTTAAATTTTGCCCCAAATTTTCGCAAAGTATCACGCATATTCGTCGCCTAAAAAATGCAGACGATATTACCACCAGTTATTACGAGGGGATTTTAGCCTTCGGCGATAAACTGGGGCCGCTGTTTTTGCAGCTGAGCGATAACTACACACCTAAAAGCTTCCCTGAACTTAAGATCTACCTGCAAAGTTTACCAACGGATATCCCTGTTTTTGTTGAATTGCGTCATAAGGATTGGTTCGCTATCCCCGAAAATCGTGACCAGGTATTCGAACTTTTCAGGCAGTTAAATATTGGCGCGGTAATAACAGATGCCAGCGGCAGGCGCGATGTGGTACACATGACCTTACCCACGCCACATGCTTTTATACGCTTTGTAGGCAACAGTCTGCATAAAACAGATTATGCCCGTGTTGATGAATGGGTTGCCCGCATACAGCAATGGCAGGCACAGGGACTGCAATCAGTATGGTTCTTTATGCACCAGCACGATGAACGCTACTCGCCCGAACTTGCTGATTATGTTGTAGAGCAGTTTAACAAAAAACTAGGCACACAACTGGCAAGGCCGCAGTTTATTGATAGGGATAAACAACCAGAATTGTTTTGATTAGAATAAGATTTAGAACTAGGATTTATGAGATTTGAAGGATTCTCAGGATGTATAAAAGTACATTGCTTAGAAACATTCTTTAAATCCCCAAATTCCAATAAATCCTGGTTCCTTTTTACTGCGATACCATCCCCGATATCACATTAATGCTCAATGCTACTATTAGTGTGTTAAACACGAACGATATCAAACTATGCATAAGGCAAAGGCGGCGAATGGAGCGGTGGGTGATCACTACATCTGATACCTGGAAAGTCATGCCAACAACAAAGGCGAAATAAACAAAATCGAGGTAGTCGGGGTCTTCCGTATCCGGGAATTGGAGGCCACCACCGGGTAATACTTTGCCATCATCGGTATCGTTATCATAATACATATGCGCATAGCGCGATGTAAAAACGGTATGAACCAGCCACCATGATACAGCTACAGCTGATATTGATAATAAAATATGTGCGTTTTTAGCCGAGGCGGAAATGCCATGTGATGATTTTAACAGGAAAATAATAGCCACCAGGCTCACTACTGCTGCAGTAATAATAAATACAAACAATATGGAACGGCTGGAATCTTGCAGCTTGGCTATCTTTTTTACTTCGCGCGGATGCGAAGTAAGCATAATGATCCAGTTGAGGATGATGATGGTTAAAGCACCGCCTATCCAGCAGGACAATGCCATTTCGGGCCATGTTAGTGAACCTTGGAAGCATAAAAAAACAATTGCGCTTACTGCAATTGCTATCATTAAACGAATGTGTGCATCTATCCGGAAAAATATCCGTTTGTCGGGGATTATATTTTTTGCCATTTTTTTAGTCTTCTTCAATAATTTCAATTACACGGCCAACCTGCCCGTCTTCCAATCTTACTTTTATGCCCCGTGAATGGTAGGCCGAACTGGTTAACAAATTCTTTACTATTCCCCGTGTTCTTTTGCCCGATCGCTGATCCTGTTTAAGTATGATATCAACCTCAAGTCCGGGATAAATATCGCTTCTGTTCTGTCCGTTCATAGTAATTCAAATCTATAACAGATTATCTATAAAACCCTATTTTAATTTGTAACATAAAGAGTGAGGCTTTTTTGATTTTTTAATTTCGACTTTTGAATTGGTTAGTTGCTGCTTGAGGTATGGTCGCAAACAACTTTCCATTCACCACCTATCTTTCGGAACCATAGGGTGAAGTATCCGCCTATATCGCAACCGGTGCGTGTTAAATGCCAGCCACCAAGCATAAAAGCGTTTTGAGGGTCGAGTAAGTCCAGTTTGATAACAGTAAATGCCAGCTGGCCCATGGCTGCTTTATCGGGATAGTGCTTTTTATAATTATCTAAAGTGGTTTGCCAGCCATAAACAGGTGCGGTTTTACCCACAAACATTAACGAGTCCGATTTCCAGTAGCCCTGCATAAATCCGTCAACGTCGCCTCTGTTCCAGGCCTGGCGCTGCGCTGTGTTTCCAGCACATTTAATATGGCTTGCTTGTCTTGCGCAAAAACTGTACAGAATGTAAAAAACAGTAGTAAGGATAGTAACAATCTCTTCATAATGCAAAATACATAAAATCATCCAAAAATACTTTTAGCTTTGGGGCTTCATTTACTACTTATGAATAAGAAAGTACTATGCTTTGGCGAAGTTTTATGGGATACTTTTGGCGATGAAAAAAAAGCCGGCGGCGCGCCCATGAATGTGGCTGCACATTTGGCCCAGCAAAAAGTTGATGTAGGTTTTGCCAGCAGAATAGGATCGGACCAATTGGGTATTAAGCTGGCGGGAGTCTTAAAGAAGAACGGCTTGTTTTCTGAACTTATACAGGTAGATGAATCGCTGCCCACTTGCGAAGTTACTGTTCAGTTGGATGAAAATAGCCAGGCTACTTACATTATTCCGGAGCCGGTTTCATGGGATAATATCCAAACTACTGAAGCATTGGTTGCGGGTGCTGTGAAGGCATCAGCCATAGTATTCGGCAGTTTAGCCTGCCGTGAAAGTACAACACGCGATACCTTATTGAATTTGCTTGATGAAACAAAGGCTTTACGGATATTTGATGTAAACCTACGCGCTCCTCACTATAAACTTTCGACAATTGAGAACCTGGCAGCCCGTGCCACGGTTGTAAAAATGAATGAGGAAGAAGCTAACCTGTTAATAGGTGGCAGCAATGGAAGCTTGCTAGATAAAATAGCTGAATTTCGTGCAAAATATCATCCGCAAACTATTTGTGTAACCCGTGGCGAAAACGGCGCTATGATATGGCATAATCATGAAGTTTATGAACATCCCGGGTTTAAGGTGCAGGTGGTTGATACTGTTGGCGCAGGTGATGCATTTTTGGCCACCTTTATTGCCGGTATTTTAGAGGAAAAACCTATGCAGCAAGTGTTGGAAAATGCCTGCGCTATTGGTGCCTTCGTAACTAGTAAACGAGGTGCTAACCCCGTTTATAACTGGGATGAAATTGATGCGATAAAACGCTCATAAGTTTCGTTAACTCTCCAAATTTAATCTTTAAGCAGACGATTTTTTCGAAAGAGATTATGCTTTTGCCTGATATTATCCTTTTGGGTTAATATCAGGCAAAATAATATTCCTAAAAGCGCTTATTTGCTTTCTTATTTTATTGTATTTATTTCCTTCTGGTTTACACTAACTAAGTATTGTTTCTTGGTATGTACAAATATAAACCTTTGGGTATTTATTGTTTTTTTATGCATAAAAACGCCCTTTTTTGTTGTTTGCCCTCAACTTTATGTAACTAAAAACGTACAAATGGGTAACAAAATTAGTGTTATGGACCAAATAATAATGGACCGAAAAAAATGCAAAAAATGTTCGCGGGGAAAGCTGGATACCCGCGCCCGCCGCAGCATTGTGGTTAAAGTTACTTTATTTTGGTTGCCTGTTAAAAGGTACAGGTGTGATAGTTGCCATAAAAAAACATATGTACTTGGGTCATCAACGGCACCGGTAAAGAGAGCAAATTTGCAAATACTTTAACCTGTTACCCTTCATCATTTTGGCAGGTTGTTGTGATCCTGTTGAAAGTAGAAAGTTCCTAGTCCTTATTTAAGATCATCTGTCTGCCTACGGCGGATGGATGATCTTTTTTAATAGTTATGGCATCCTAAAAAAGCAACCTTTAGTGTGTTATACACGCCCTATTGTCATTGCTGCCTAACAATTCTCCTTAAAAAGGCATCGCGTAAAACTTTTACTAAAAATTATCCGTTATTTTATATCAGAAAGGTACAATATGCGCGGTTTTGGATTTTCCAAGTTTAGCCCAAACGATATCCCGAAAGGTGGATTCGACGAATTACTGAAATTATTTCTGGAGTTGCTTAATTACACATCAGGCGATGCTGGCGAAGCCTTGTCATGGATGAATGAACTTGATAAACAGTATAACATCACCAGTGATGAATACGGTATGGGTGATTTTATTGATGAATTGAAACAGAAAGGTTACCTGGATGAAGACAAGCAAAATGGCGAGTTCAGGATAACGGCTAAAGCGGAGCAGGGGATAAGGGAGTCTGCCCTGGAAGAGATCTTCGGCAAGCTTAAAAAATCAGGCAAGGGCAATCACCGTTCGCCGCAATCGGGCCAGGGTGATGAAAAAAATGCCGAACGCCGTGAATTTGAGTTTGGCGATAGCCTCGACCAGATAGATATGACGCAATCCATCCACAATGCCCAGGTAAACCACGGCATCGGCGATTTTATGATGACCGAGCGCGACCTGGAGGTAGAGGAAATGGACTACAAAACCCTTACCTCAACCGTGCTGATGATTGATATATCGCATTCCATGATACTTTATGGCGAGGATAGGATCACCCCTGCAAAGAAGGTTGCTATGGCGCTGGCTGAACTTATCCGAACCAAATACCCGAAGGATACATTGGACATTGTGGTTTTTGGTAACGATGCCTGGCCCATCACACTAAAAGATCTGCCTTATTTACAGGTAGGGCCATATCACACCAATACATATGCGGGGCTTGAATTGGCTACAGACCTGCTGCGCAGGCGCAAAACCCATAACAAGCAGATATTTATGATAACCGATGGCAAGCCAACCTGCTTAAAAGAGGGGACTAAATATTACAAGAACAGTATTGGGTTGGACAGAAAGGTGGTGAATAAAACCCTGAACATGGCAGCCCAGTGTAAACGCTTAAAGATCCCTATCACCACATTTATGATAGCTAAGGACCCTTATCTGCAACAATTTGTACGTAAATTTACGGAAACAAATGGCGGCAAGGCGTTCTACAGTTCATTGAATAATCTTGGCGAATACATTTTTGAGGATTATGCCAGGAATAGAAGAAAGACAGTTCGTTAATAAGTCCGAAAGGGAAGACAGCAAGTCCGTAAGTTTTAAATTTAAGTATCGGTTAGCATATATACTGTTAAAAACACTTCCGGACTTTTCGGACTTTCCGACTTCCGGGCTAAAAACAAACAACATCTACTAAAATTTTCCGGAATTTCGGTTCCCGATTTTCGGACTAAAAAGAAACAATGAATAAATTAGAAATAAAAACCCTCGGCCAGTTAAAGCAAACTGATTATGTAAGCCGATCGGTTAAAGATGAATTAAGGGCTAACCTTATAACGCAGCTGCAAAAAAAAGAAGGTGGTTTTGAGGGAATCATCGGTTTTGAGGATACCGTAATCCCTGACCTGCAAACTGCTATATTATCACGCCATAATATACTTTTACTGGGTTTGCGCGGCCAGGCTAAAACACGTATTGCCCGCTTACTGGTAAATTTACTGGACGAGTATATTCCATATATCGAAGGATCGGAATTGTTTGACGATCCATTAGCGCCTATCTCATGGTTTGGGCACAACGAGGTGCTTGCCAAAGGCGATCATACCCCAATTGCTTGGCTGCACCGCTCTGATCGCTATACCGAAAAACTGGCTACGCCTGATGTTACCGTGGCCGACTTAATTGGTGATGTTGACCCTATAAAGGCTGCTACCATGAAGTTAACCTACTCTGATGAGCGTGTGATACATTTTGGATTGATACCACGTGCGCACAGGGGGATATTTGTAATAAACGAACTGCCCGATCTGCAGGCGCGTATCCAGGTATCGTTATTTAATATTTTACAGGAAAGGGATATCCAGATTCGTGGGTTTAAGCTGCGCCTGCCGCTCGATCTGCAATTTGTATTTACCGCTAACCCCGAGGATTATACCAACCGTGGTTCAATAGTAACACCGTTAAAGGATAGGATTGAGAGCCAGATCTTAACGCACTATCCTCGTACGGTTGAAGTATCGCGCAAGATAACACAGCAGGAAGCTTCATTGAGCCCTGAGCAAAAGGTGGCTGTTGAGGCTGATGGTTTGGTGAAGAACATGATAGAGCAAATTGCTTTTGAGGCGCGCAACTCTGAATATATCGATAAAAAATCGGGTGTATCGGCACGTTTAACTATATCGGCCTATGAAAACCTGATCAGCAATGCAGAGCGCCGCATGATCATTAATCACGAGGCTACTACTTTTGTACGGATATGCGACTTTTTAGGCGTTATACCGGCCATTACCGGTAAAATTGAGTTGGTGTATGAAGGCGAACTCGAAGGCCCTGCAAAGGTTGCCAATATGCTTATAGGCAAAGCGGTTAAAACAATGCTGCTGCAATTTTTCCCCGACCCGGAAAAAGCTAAGAAATCAAAAGCGCCAAATCCTTATGCCGAAGTTATTAACTGGTTCAGCAATGGTAATAACTTATCGTTAGTAGATGACCTGCCGCTGGCCGAGTATAAAAAAGCGCTGAACGAAGTAACCGGATTAAAAGATCTGGTTAAAAAGTTTCACCCTCGCCTGAGCGAAAACCAGCAGCTGTTGCTGATGGAATTTGTATTACATGGCCTGGCAGAGTTTTCACAACTGAGCAAAGGTTTCCTTGATAATGGTTTCGCGTTTTCAGATATGTTCAACAGCTTGTTCAACCTTGAACCGGATGATGACGATCTGGATATCGACGACGACCGTTATTAAGCCCCAATGTCATTTCGAGCGACAGCGAGAAATCTTCTGCATGATGCATAAACGCTATGTAAAGTGCCAAAGATTTCTCTCTACGGTCGAAATGACAATCTTTTTTATTCAGGTTGGAATATTGCGGGAGATTCCGATATTTGACTAACAGTCGCGCTTGATTATTGCGGCTGATCATCCCGAACCACTGATGAGGAAAACATTACAATCTGCTTTTGATTTTATACTCTTCAGCAATATCTTTATGTCGTTGTGCGCGGTAGCACAGGGGCTGGTCACCTTTCTTCTTATCGGCTCAAAGCCTGTATATTCTGTTTTAGGGCTGCTTTTTGTATCAACACTGGGTATATACAACTTCTGCATACTTATCAGTAAGCCCGAACGCCCGCAGGACTCTATATATCGACGTGAGCGTTGGTTTTTCGCCCATTACAGGTTAATGGTTACCCTTACCATTGTATCCATACTGGCCTTACTGCCGTTGTTTATTTTAATCTCCACAGAATCACAGATCCTGCTGATCTTCCTGGGCATCATATCATTTGCATATGGCTTGCCGCTGTTCACTTTGGGCGACAAAAAATTCGGCTTGCGCAATATCCCAGGGTTAAAGCAATTTCTGATCACTTTGGTGTGGACAATGAGTTCGGTATTGCTGCCATTGATGGAAGCACAGCATATGCATTTGGGCACGGTATCAATGCGTGATACCACCATACTTATTGCCAAACGATTTTTATTTATAGGCGCACTTACTGTTCCTTTCGATATCCGCGACCTGTTTCAGGACAAGCAATCGGGCCTTAAAACTGTACCGGTTGTTTTTGGGGAGAAGAAGGCTTACCTGTTTTGCCAGGTATTACTGGCATGCTATATAGTACTGCTGTTCCTGTTCAGGAACAATGGTTTTAACAACGATTTTTTCGCGCTCACCATAACCGCGGTTTTAGCAGGTTGGCTCATCTTTAGGTCAACATTAGAAAAGAACGAGTATTACTACTTCTTTTTTGTGGATGGGATATTGATACTACAATACCTCCTTTTACTGGCATTCAGAGCCATATAACAAATATTTATGGCCGCCAACTATAACAATTCAGCCTGGTTTTATGACAGGCTTTCACGTATTGTTTATGGTAAAGCGCTGGTTAATGCACAGGTTTATTTATTAAAGTATGTGCCTGCAAATAGTAAAGTGCTAATAGTTGGAGGGGGAACAGGCTGGATATTAGAAGAATTAAGTAAGATCCATTCCTCTGGTTTAAACATCACTTACGTTGAGATTGCCGAACACATGATGACGCTATCCCGGAAAAGAAATGTAACCGGAAACCAGGTAGCTTTTATTAATGATGCGGTAGAGAACATAACACTGCCTGCTGATTTTGATGTAGTAATAACCCCGTTCTTATTCGACAATTTTACGGAACAAACACTTGGAAAAGTATTCTCTCATATCCAATCCCTGCTAAAAAAGGATGGCTTATGGCTGAATACCGATTTTCAGCTTACCGGCAAATGGTGGCAACAGGTATTATTGAAAACCATGTTCCTGTTTTTTAAAATTTTATGCGGAATAGAGGCATCCAAACTCCCGGCTATTGAGAAGCGCTTTTTGGAAGCGGGTTATCAGGTTGTAGATAAAAGGACTTTCTTTGGCGATTTTATAGTATCCGAAGTATATACTAAATAGCCACAAAAAACTACGCGTCATTGCGAGGAACGAAGCAATCCCAAACTATACAGGGCGGACCTGCTAATCGGGGATTGCTTCGTTCCTCGCAATTACGCGCGGAGAAAGTGGTATAATTAAAAAACGTAACTACTCAATATAACTTTCCAATAGCTTAAAGCCTCTTTCGCTGTAAAGTTCAACATAGTCTATCGCTTTAGGCAATAAGATACATTCACCCATTTTAACCGGGTAAGTTTCGCCATTGTATTTGATTGCGTAGGTACCTTCCAAACACACATGTATCACAAATGAATCCAGTGATGAGTAATCTTTTATCGTGCTCTCATTATAATCAAGCAGGTTGGTTGTAAAGTACGGGCAGCTTACCAGGTGTACAGTTTCATCCTTTGCAGGCGTGTATTTGGTTTTATATTCAGGATAATGTTTGTAGTCGATGGCTGCAAGCGCTTCTTCAACGTGTAATTCGCGTTTGTTGCCCTTATCATCCACACGGTCGAAATCATAGATACGATAAGTGATATCCGATGTTTGCTGTATCTCAGCGATTAATAAACCCTTGCCAATGGTATGTACACGACCAGCAGGTAAAAAGAAAACGTCGCCTGCTTTTACATCTTCTTTATTCAACACATCGGTTAAATGGCCGCTGTTGAATTTCTCCAGGTATTCTTCCTGTGTAAGTTCCTTGTTAAAGCCTGCTATTAATGTTGAGCCCGGATCAGCCTCAATAACATACCACATTTCGGTTTTACCGAATGAGTTGTGGCGTTCTTTAGCCAGTTTATCATCAGGGTGAACCTGGATAGACAAGTCTTCGTTTGCATCAATAAATTTTACCAGCAAAGGGAAGATATTGCCAAAATGGTCGTAAACCTTTTTACCTACCAGTTCATCCTTATATTGCTCCAACAGATCAGCTAACGATTCACCGGTTAAACTGCCATTTTCAACAACAGATACATCAGATTTTACGCCCGATATTTCCCAGGTTTCGCCGCAGTTAGGCAGATCACCGAAGTCTTTATGTAAATAAGTATTGATCTTGTGCCCGCCCCAGATCTTGTCTTTATAAATAGTCTTGAATTTTAATGGATATAATGTTGACATGGTATTATGGTTTGTAAATAATTGTTGTTGATATAGCGTTTCAAAAATAGCTAAATCTGTTTACTTGATATAAATTATTTCATCAACAAAAAAGTCCGCATAGTTTCTATACGGACTTTTATTATCAATTAATGTCATTGCGAGGAGAATGACGCGGCAACTCGTCGCGTTTAATATACAAGCGATGAGGTTGCTTCTCCGCTATTCAGCGGATCGCAATGACATAAGAGGCACGACTAATTACTTAGCCAGCTTCTTTTTCAGGTTCTCATCTATTGCAGCCAAAAACTCTTCGGTATATAAGTAATCTACACCGTGCTGAACTTTTGGTTTAATGGTGATGGCCAAATCCTTGGTCATTTTACCGCTTTCAACAGTTTCAATACAAACTTCTTCTAAAGCAGTACAGAAATCGATCAGTTCCTGGTTGTTATCCAGTTTACCACGGAACTCCAAACCACGTGTCCATGCGAAGATAGATGCGATAGGGTTGGTTGAAGTTGGTCTGCCGGCCTGGTGCTCACGGTAGTGGCGGGTAACTGTACCGTGCGCGGCTTCAGCTTCCATTACAGTGCCATCAGGTGTAACCAGTGTTGAGGTCATTAAACCTAATGAACCAAAGCCTTGTGCTACGGTATCAGACTGTACGTCGCCATCATAGTTTTTACAAGCCCAAACAAAGTTACCGTTCCATTTTAAGGCCGATGCAACCATATCGTCGATCAGGCGGTGCTCGTAAGTGATACCAGCCTCGTCAAACTTAACTTTGTAATCGTTTTGGTAGATCTCTTCAAAGATATCTTTAAAACGGCCATCATATTTTTTAAGGATGGTGTTTTTGGTTGATAAATATAAAGGCCAGCCTTTCATCAACGCCTGGTTAAAGCATGAATGTGCAAAGCCTCTTATTGATTCATCGGTATTGTACATAGCTAATGCTACGCCATCACCTTTAAAGTTAAATACTTCGAATGACTGCTCAGGGCCGCCATCTTCAGGGGTGAATTTAATGGTTAATTTGCCTTTTCCTTTGGTTACAAAGTCGGTAGCGCGGTATTGATCGCCAAAAGCATGGCGGCCAATGCAGATAGGGGCTGTCCAGTTTGGTACTAAACGAGGAACATTCGACATAACGATCGGCTCACGGAAAACAGTACCGTCTAATATATTACGGATAGTACCGTTTGGTGATTTCCACATTTGTTTTAAGCCGAATTCTTCAACACGGGCTTCATCAGGCGTAATGGTTGCGCATTTAATACCTACACCATATTGTAAAATGGCGTTTGCAGCATCAATAGTCACCTGGTCGTTAGTTTCATCACGATACTCTAAACCCAGATCATAGTATTTAATATCCAGATCAAGGTAAGGGATTATCAGTTTATCTTTGATGAATTTCCATATAATACGGGTCATTTCATCACCATCCAGTTCAACTACCGGATTTTCTACTTTAATTTTTGACATTTCTGATGCTTTTTTTAATAGTTTCAAATATATAAAAATGAGCCTTACCTGTTTAATTAAATGGCAATAAATGGCAAAAACCTGTCATTAGCACAAATTATTTTGTTTTGGTATTGTTTTGTTTAAGATTGATGCTATTTTTATAGAATAATATAATACCCTAATTAATTTTTAACCTGGATATACGCGTAATGCCGATGATAAAAAACCTTACCTTAAAAGCATTAATTTTAACAATATTTATGTGTTTTACCGCGCTGGTTTCAAAAGCGCAGTTAGGGTACAATTATAATCAGTTTGATTTTGGTATAGCAGGCGGCGTTGACCAGGTTTATGGCGATGCAGAGTCTGTTACAGCAACCCCAACATTACACGTTTCACTTAATTATAACCAAACACCATATATCAATTATATTTTAGAGGCGCAGGGCGGCAAGCTGCAGGGCGGTAATGAGTATAAGGATAGTTCGGGCAGGCAGTTTTCTAATAGCTTTACCGCGTTTCTTTTCAGGGCGCAGGTACAGGCAGGCGAAATTATTGATTATTCGCAAAGCCCGTTTGCTAACGCCATGAAAAACTTTTACCTCTCAAGCGGGATAGGCTATATAGTAAACCATGTAACAGCAAACAGGTATTCGTATTTAATACCCGGTTATTATACCCCCGGCAGAAACAGCAGCAACGAAATTTTTATACCTGCGCGGATAGGTTATGAGTTTAAACTGTTCAACCAGTACAATATTCCCAATTTAAAGGTTGACATAGCTTACCAGTACAATTTTGTGATGGGTGATGATATTGACGGATATGAGACGGGCAAGAGCCGGGATAAATTTAGCCAGTTTACTATTGGATTAAAATTTGCCTTTGGCGCGCTTACATCCTACCGCAAGTCTATCCAGTTTTAGCATTTATTGCTGATTTTTCTGTTTGTGTTTTTTTGGCAAGGTTTTAGTACTTTTACTTGTATTAACTATATGACCTATGAACAACGAAATTAACGATCCTGTTTTTGACGACGATAGTGTAGACAGGGACAGAACGCTTAAAGACGAATTGGGTGAAACCATTGACAAGCAACAACTGAAGTATAATGCTGAAGATAACAGCTATGAATACGATGTAAAAAGCGATAACCCTGATTATGACCACCCCGATCCGTACAAAACCTCGGCAAAAAACGGAGAGGATATGAACTCCACCTATGATGAGGCTAACCCTTACGATACATCAGACGAGTATATACCAAATGAATCACTGGAGACAGATGTTGACCAGTTAGGTATGCATATAGATGATGGGGAAATTGTGGAACTTGACCCTACAGATGAATTATTGGCACGCACGCCCGAAGATGACAGGGACGACCTGGATGAAGAGGGTTACCCGAAAAATGATAGAAAATAATAGCATATGCTAGTTAAACAGAAAGGGCCGGTAATTACCGGCCCTTTCTGTTTAACTATTTGGTATAAGTTACTTGCACTGCTGTTTGCACTTTATGTCCCTCGGCTGATACTACCTCTGGGTCAATTGCGAGCCAGGTCATTGAATTTGTAGTAAGATTTGTTATTTGTATTGGACCATTACTGCTTCTTGAAAAAGGATCTTCAGACAGTTGTATAGATGTTTTACCCCCTGAAACAGATAATGAGTAAGTGACATTGTTATCAACAACAAATGATCCATCAAATAATGCGGTTTTCGCCCCATCATCTAGCACAATATCAGTATATAAAAGAAAATCAGCAGGTATCGCAACATTAGAAGTTAATGCACCATCAATATATATTATAGATGCCATTGATTTAACCTGCCATGTGCCGGTTAATTGGCTGTTGCTCGTTCCAGTACCAGTACCAGTTCCTGTTCCTGTTCCTGTTCCGGTGCCAGTACCTGTTCCGGTTCCAGTACCTGTTCCTGTTCCGGTTCCGGTGCCAGTACCTGTACCTGTACCCGTTCCAGTGCTGGAATCGTTGGGCTTTTTGGGATATATTGGAGCATCAAGCTTGCATGAATATAATGAAATATTTAATGCAGCAAATAAAATAGCTAAAGGTAAAGGTTTTTTCATTAACGATATGTTTAGGAAGTAGCAAAGCTAAATAAATATTTAGTTCCCACTAAATATTTCACATAAAAAGCTGATAATTAGGTAATAGTATAAAAAATAAAGTTCAAGTAGAAATATTTAAGCCTGATTGTGAATATAAAAATATTGCCTGGTAGCTAATCAAAATCCAGGTTAAACCTTCTTCTTAGTTCGGCAAGCTGGGGGTTTTTAGCTGCCATATATTGGAACTTTTCCTGGTTGGTGTAAGGGCGTTTAACGGCTGTTATCTCATCAACCCTTACATTTACCTCAATGCTGTAATTTTTTAAACTGCTCCGTAAATAATTGAGCAGATTGGGCCTTTCATCTCTAAACAGGTTTTCCTGTACTTTATTACCAACTACCACTTCAAACTCATAAGGGCGCAGCATTTTAGCGGCGTTGGTATTAAAAATGCTTAATAAATTATGCTTGCCATCGGCTTTTAGTTTGGCCGCATAGGTATGCCAGTGCTTCAGGAAATCATCGGGCGAAAAATCTTCCTTATCGTCACCTTTATGGTAGGGGTCTTCTTCCTCCTCAACTAACGTATCCGAACCTTTATTCAGATCCTTCAATGAGGGGATCTTGACTGAAGTGGAAGTTACGTTCAGATTTGGGATAAATACCTTTGGCTTTTCGGCTACAATTGTTTCCTTAGCATTATTTACTGCAGGCGACTTTTTCTCAGTATTATAATTTGCCGGGGCATCGCTAAGAATAGGCGCGGATGGTGCTGTTGGAGCAGCTGCCGGGGCTACATTTGCTGAGGTATCAGGTTTTTTTTTTAATTGCCCATCCGCAGAAGGCATTGTATTGATTGGCGCGCTGGCCAGATTAAAGGCCGACGTGAGGTAACACATCTTGAGCAAGGCGAGTTCAACCTGCAGCCGCTGATTTTTGCTGAGTTTATAATTCAGGTCGCACTGGTTGGCAATATTCATAGCCGAGAGCAGGAACGAAACCGATGATGCCTGCGATTGCTGCAGGTATTTGGTTTTTATGCCGTCACTCACTTCCAATAATTTCAGTGTCGCGTTATCCTTACCAACTAACAGGTTGCGCAAATGTTCCGACAGGCCCGATACAAAATGAGCGCCATCAAAGCCTTTGGTTAATATCTGATCGAAAAGCAGCAGCGTGTTGGCGCTGTCTTCTTTTAATAAGCTATCGGTAATATTAAAATAGTAATCGTAATCAAGTATATTCAGGTTATCAATAACCGATCGGTAAGTAACATTACCTCCTGAAAAACTTACGATCTGGTCGAACATCGACAGGGCATCTCTTAAACCGCCATCAGCTTTTTGGGCGATGATGTGCAGGCCGTCGTTCTCATAACTGATACCTTCTTTTTGCGCTATTGATGCCAGGTGATTGGCCATATCCTCAACCCGGATGCGGTTAAAATCAAAGATCTGGCAGCGCGAAAGTATGGTAGGTAATATTTTATGTTTCTCGGTAGTGGCTAATATAAAAATGGCATAATGCGGCGGCTCTTCCAGCGTTTTCAGGAAAGCGTTAAACGCTGCCTGCGATAGCATGTGCACCTCATCAATAATATATACTTTATAGCGTACGCCCTGCGGCGGTATGCGCACCTGCTCAATCAAACTGCGGATATCATCAACCGAGTTATTGGAGGCGGCATCGAGCTCATGAATGTTAAAGGAGTTACCGTTCATGAAGGAGCGGCATGAATCGCATGTGCCGCAAGCCTCACCATTTGGCTGCAAATTGGTGCAGTTGATGGTTTTTGCCAATATACGCGCACAAGTAGTTTTGCCCACGCCACGCGGACCGCAGAATAAAAATGCCTGTGCCAGCTGATTATTTTTAATAGCGTTTTTTAACGTATTAGTTATATGTTGCTGACCTACAACACTTTCAAAAGTAGCCGGGCGGTATTTACGGGCCGAAACAATGAAATTCTCCACAGCCATAAAGATAATGAGAAAATGCCTTAGTTAAAATAGGGTTGATAGATTGTGGAAAAATGAAAGGTTAACATATTGATAATTTGAGATTTCAAAACATTCAACGTAGTTTTATTGGCACATAAACCTTATTAGTTTGAAATATTTATTTTTTGTTGCACTACTGTCCCTTTGTTTTATAGTTGCTAAAGGGCAGGATACAGTTAAGCGGTCCACACCAGGCGAAAGGCCTGCTCCGTTAATTATACATTCCTTAAATGAGAGCCCCGAAGATTTGATCCTTGAACATCGGCAACGGGATTCTATCCGAAAGGCAACGCAAAAGCCTGAAAGCAGGCACCCTGCTTTATATGTTGACTTTGGCTTCGGCGGTGCAGTTGGTATAAATGGGCTTCAAGGTAATTACAGTTTAAATTATCAGATAGACAGGAGTTTGTTTACCGTCAGAGGTCTTGGAATTGAAACCTTTAGGGTAAAAAGCACTGAACTTACGCCAATTAGCTACTTTATTTTCCCTGAGACAAGCGGCAGCCTTAGCCAATATGCATTTTTATATGGGTGGCGTTTTACAAAATATAAACAGGGCTTCAGTTTTTCAGCCGGGATATCAACAAACGACAGATTAATAAATTACATAGGCAGCAAGAGTGTGCATATAGAAACTTATTACACGGGTGTGCCTTTTGAAGCAAATTACCAATGGTTTACAGATCGCTTTGGGGTAAGTTTCGGGTTAAAGCTCAGCGGTGATATCTCACAACATAGTTTTGTTGGTTTTGGGGTAGATATGGGATTAGGCTTTCATAAAGCCCACAAATAACCCGTCATCCCGAACTTGTTTCGGGATCTCACCAGATAGGTAGACCGCATATCGATTAACTTGCCGAGGCTAACAAGTGGGATGCCGAAACAAGTTCGGCATGACGGTAGATATTATTTCGCCTACACCTCATTTATCTTCTTCACATACAATTCATCCACCAAAATAATAATAATGGATAGCAGTGGTACGGCTAAAATAATACCTAAAGCGCCGCTCAATACCCCCATAATTAACTGACTTATCAGTGTTAAAGCAGGTGGCAAGTCGATCATCTTTTTTTGGATGAGCGGCGTTACAATGTTTGATACGATAGTTTGCGATACTATATATAGTATTGCTACCCCGATAGCCGTATTGGTACTAATGGTAAGTGCCAGTAATACGCCCGGTATCATAGCCAATAGCGAACCTAGGTTAGGGATAAGTTTCAGCATGCCGGCAATTAATGCCAGTACCATAGCCATCGGTATGCTGATGATGGATAAACCCGTGGCAATTAAAATAGTGATGAGTACAATAGATACCATCATGCTTTTAAGCCAGCCTTTAAGCGAAAGGCTTATCCTATCCATTATATGATGCCCAAGTTCTTTCTTTGATTTTGGGATCAGTAATATGATGCCATTTTTATAGGAATCGGGGTTTGAAGTGAAAAATATCCCCAGGAAAATAATAATATAGATATCGCCCAGGACACCAAAACTGGTACTGAAAAATGATTGTACGGTATGCGTCAGATCGGGTGAATTATCGCCCGAGAAATTATCCAGGATCTTTTGGCCTATAGGGCTTGCGCTCAGTTTTTCCTTAAAAACATTTACCGTATGCGGCAGCGTATTACTTAACTGGGCCACCTGTACCTGTATGGTACTGCCCATAAACCAAAAAAGCACGCCGAGTATAACAAATGATAATGCAACCGATATAGTCATGGCCCATTTACGGCTCAGCTTGGTTTTGCGTTCAATAATATCACCAAGGCCATGAAAATAAACCGAGATCAATGCCCCTGCCAACACCATCAGCAATATATTAAAGGCCACACGGGCTATTAATACCACCGATACCAGCAAAGCCACTATGGCAACGGTATGCCATACCTTCTGAATAAAAGATAACTCTTGTTTTACTACCTGCTCTTTTTCTTTTACCTCTTTCATTAATTTTGGTTGAATTGTTTAATAACCTAAAACTCTCCAAAAGGTTGCGAATAGGGGAATAATAACTTTCTACCGTCATCCCGAACTTGTTGCGAGATCCCACAGGACAGGTGCTCAGCATGAAGTCGACCAAGCGTGCGGGATCCCGCAACAAGTTCGGGATAACGGAGTTTATTTGATACTATTGCAGGTCATCATCGGGCAAATGGTCGTCATCATCCGGGTCGAGTGGTAACTCTTCGTCGTCCATTTGCATTTCATGCTCATCGTCCTCATCATTTGCAATATCTTCAAAATCCTCATCGTCAATGTCTGTCCAGTCGTCATCCTCATCATCGTCGTCATCATCACCGCCAAATGTTGCTGTAATTGCGGTTTGGCGTGCATAATCAAGGGCTGTTAAGTCTTCATTATCAATAAATAGCATATTTGTATTTTTATGTTTTTGGATATTTGAAAAGTAAGAAATTCTTATTACATTTGCAGCCCCGTAATAGTGGGTAATTAATTAAAAATCAAAGTATAATAATGCAACAGTACGAAATCGTGATCGTTCTAACCCCGTTGTTATCAGACGAAACTGCTAAAGAGGCTAATGCCAAATATAGCAAAATCTTAACTGATGGCGGAGCCGAAATTGTCCAGGAGGATAATTGGGGTTTGAGAAAATTAGCGTACCCTATTCAAAAGAAAACTACAGGGTACTATCACTTAACTGAATTTAAGGCTCCAGGTGATTTAATTAACAAATTGGAGGTAGAGTTAAGGCGCGATGAGCGTGTTTTGCGTTTCCTGACCATTGCTTTGGACAAACATGCCATTGCTTACAATGACAAAAAACGCAGCGGTGCTTTCAACAAAAAACCAAAAGCAACAGAGGAGGCAGCACACTAATGGCTAACGAGCAAATTAAATACGTTACTGCTCCCAAGGTGGAGGATAACCGTAAAAAATACTGCCGTTTCAAAAAGAACGGTATCAAGTACATCGATTACAAAGACGCAAACTTTTTATTAAAGTTCATTAACGATCAGGGTAAAGTATTACCACGCCGTTTAACTGGTACTTCATTAAAATTCCAGCGTAAAGTGGCTCAGGCTGTTAAGCGTGCCCGCCATATCGGTTTATTACCTTATGTTACAGATTCATTAAAATAATAGGAGATTTAAGAAATGGAAGTTATTTTAAAACAAGATGTAAAAAACCTGGGTGATAAAGACGACGTAGTAAACGTTAAACCAGGTTATGGCCGTAACTACCTTTTACCTAAAGGCTACGCCATATTAGCTACAGTAAGCGCACGTAAAGTTTTAGCTGAAAACCTTAAACAGGCTCAGTTTAAACAAGAAAAGATCCGCAAGGATGCTGACGCAATAGCTGCCCGTTTGGAAGGTGTTAAACTTACCATTGGTGCTAAGGCTGGCGAAAGCGGTAAAATTTTCGGTGCTATCAACACTATTCAATTAGCTGACGCTTTGAAAAAAGAAGGCTTTGAAGTTGACCGTCGTCGTATTACTTTTGATACTGAGCCTAAATTTGTAGGTGAGTATGTTGCAAACGTAAACTTGCATAAAGAAGTAAAAGTACGCGTACCATTTGAAGTGGTAGCTGAGTAATTTTTGATCTCGGATTCCGGAGTTTTAATTCCGGATTTGATATAGAATTTAAAAAAGGTGTTTTGCGAGAGCAAAGCACCTTTTTTGTTATGCATAAATGTCATTGCGAGGAGGAACGACGAAGCAACCTCGTCGCGTGTATATTAAATGCGACGAGGTTGCCACGCTATCGCTCGCAATGACATATTGATAAACGCTATAAGAGAAATAATTTCATCTCTCCATTGTTTGTGTCCTCACAAACAACCCGCCGGTAGCAGTTTGTGGGGACACAAACTGCGGGTATGAATTGTTTCCCCGTTGTTTGTGTCCTCACAAACAACCTACCTGTAGCTGTTTGTGAGGACACAAACAGCGGGTATGAATGGCTGTACATCGATCAGAAAATAAATCCCACTTCCCACATCCGAAATCCGAAATATCAAATTATTTTTGCATTCGAAATGTTAAAACTTATCCTCCGGTTTCTTAAACTATTTTTCCTGTTCTATTTTGGTATCACCATCCTTTGGGTGATACTGTACCGCTTTGTAAACCCGCCGGTTACTTTGCTTATGATTGAGCGTGGCTTTGAACGGAAATCGGATGGCAAAGACTGGAAGATAGACAAGCAATGGGTAGATTTTGATAACATTGCCGACCCTATGAAACGCGCCGCCGTAGCCGCTGAAGATCAGCGTTTCCTGGATCATTTCGGGTTCGACTTTAAGGCGATGGAACGCGCCATTGACAAGAACTCAAAAAGCCATAAACTGATAGGGGGGAGCACCATATCGCAACAGACTGCCAAGAACGTTTTCCTGTGGCCGGGCCGCTCATATGTGCGTAAGGCTTTTGAAGCTTATTTTACTATATTGGAAGAGATCTTCTGGAGCAAGAAACGCATTATGGAAGTTTACCTCAATGAGATTGAAATGGGCGACGGTATATACGGCGTACAGGCCGCCTCACAGGCTTATTTCCACAAGAATGCAAAAGACCTTACCAAACACGAAGCTGCTGCCATAGCCTCTATATTCCCTGATCCGCTGAAATGGTCGCCAATAAATCCGAGCGATTATGTGGCGCACAGGCAGTATTTGATTTTAAAGAATATGAGAAGGCTGGGGCCGCTGGATTTTTAATCTGTAAGTCTTTACCACAGCGTTATTGAACGATAGTGCGGCAATTCCCGAATATGGAGAGGGAATATGTCTATTGTATACTTGTCATGCGCAGCCGCTCATTGCCGCGGAGGCTACTACTTTTGTCTTGATACAAAAGGTAGCAAAAAATCAAGTTAGTAGAAAGGCTTCGTTGCCGCACAGGCCATTGCCCCGCAAATCAGGCAAAACCTGGGCTGCTATATTTTTACCCTGCTGTCGCTACGCACTTTGGCCTTTGCCCTTCTGTAAAAATCTGCTATGCCCTGCCTTTGCGCACAGGGCCATCATCGTTTTGTCTGATTTCACCCGAAGCTGCTCTACTGACGGGAAGAAAGAAAAAAAATATTATTTAAGTAAAGAACTTTAAATGAACCGTGATCAAAAGCGGGTAAAGGCCCGACAAAAAGCGCGGGCCCGGGTGTTTTGCCTGTGGGGGGGAAGGATCTTTTTGTCTTGATCTTTGGTTACTTTGGATCAAGCCAAAGTAACTAAGCCTCCGCGGCTATGAGCGGCTTCAGGCGATAAATTACCGTTTGTTTCAGTAATTAATCTAACTCAACATCTTATTATTTTACCTCCCCATTATACTACCATCCTCCAAACACCGTAACTTTATCCTTAATGAATAATGAATTGCTTACGCTTGATGATGTAAAATTATTGGTGGATACCTTTTATACCAAAGTACAGGAAGATGCCCTTTTAGCGCCGATATTTAACGAGCGTATAGGTAATCACTGGCATCATCATTTAGAAAAGATGTATACCTTTTGGCAAACTACATTACTGGGTGAGCATACTTATTTTGGTAGTCCGTTCCCGCCACATGCTAAGTTGCCGGTTGATGGCCGTCATTTTAAACAATGGATAAGCCTGTTTAACCAAACTGTTGATGAGTTATTTACAGGTGACAAGGCCGACGAAGCCAAATGGCGTGCCGGTAAAATGGCCGAAATGTTTGAATTGAAAGTGACCCATTTTCAGAATAACTCGAGAGCGATCCAGTAAGTATATGCCTAAACTTTGCCTTTAGGCGGCTGGGCAGCATACTTCCAATGCCTCGATTTACCTTCTTCCATCATCTCAATAGCCTGTTGCATTCGCTTTTCACGGGTGGCATCAGTTTTGGCATCAATGATCCATTCCAGGTATTCTTTTTTGTGTGAATAGCTGAATTTATTGAATACTTCTTTTGCTTTAGGATTATCATTTAACAAAGCTTCAAAATAATCAGGTGTAACCAGTTCCTTTTTCTCGGCAGGGGTTTTCTTTACAGTGGGGATCTTTACTTCGCGGTCGTTATTTTCAATGGCCTGTAATACAAAGTGTTTTATAGCTTCGGGAGTGGGCAGGTCATTAATAGTTTCAATACGCCCGAAACTTCCGGCAGCACCATCGCCAATTTTCAATAGTCCATGAGGGTCATTTAATAAAGAGGCTTTCCAAAAACCAAATGCGCAGTGCTCCTTAAAAGCTGCCATTTGGCAAACCGGGCCTTTGTAATCAAAAAAAGGCATTCCCCACTTAACGGTTTCTGTTATTAGGGGAGAGGCAGCGTGTACTACTTCCCTGATATGTTCTAAAATTGGTTTTGCAAATGCCGCTGATTTCTCAATATAAGCATCAATGCGCGCGTCGTATTGTCCCATAAACTAAAGTTAATGGTTTTTGGGAAAAAGTGAAAGTATATGAATAAGTGATTATGTCATGCTGAACTTGTTTCAGCACCTCATTTGCTTGGTAGCACTGCAATGTAGCTGACTTGTCCTGTGGGATCCCGAAACAAGTTCGGGATGACGGTATGGATCTTAATTCAGCTTAAACACAAATACCACTTGCCCTTGCTGGGTATCAGGAGCGGTATCTAGGGCATTTACTTTGGAACTCATTACAGCTTCCTCGCATTTTTTTATCAGGTCGTAATCAGTAATAGTAGTACCACGACCAGCCTGCGCGTAAATGATGTTACCGCTTTTATCAACATGGATATCAATACAAACCTTGCCGGTAACGCGGTGCTCGTCGCTAACGGTTGGTTTGCTTACAAAACTGCGCTGTATGAGGTTTAAACTACCGCCATTGCCCGATCCTGTTCCGTTATAGTTATTGGTAAGTGTACTACCTGTCGGCTTGCCCTGGTTACCCGGGGTGTTGGTAGTACCGTCGCCAGCGCCGGTTCCACCGTTCGATTTGCCTTTATACAAAGCGTTTTGGTTAACCACAGGCTTGGCTACCGCCTTTGTAGCTTGTGTAGCAACATTAGCAGTAGGTTTTTTGTTGGATGATGTTACCGTTGGCGCATCCTCATTGGTTTGGGTGGCTATCTTTTTATCGCTGTTGTCGGCCTCAACTTTCTCGGTTGGCGGGGCAGGGGTAACCTTGTTTGGCGCTACATGATTAGCTTTTTCGGCAACGGAAGGCTGTTCGGTACTCATGTAATCGGTACCCATACCCTGGTCGGTAGTGCCGTAGTTTACCAATATGCCGCCTGTGCCTTCTTCCTGCTTAGGCGGACTTTGGAAAACAATAAAATAACACATAGCCACAATAACGGCAAGCAAAATGCCTGTCGCTAAAAATGCTTTGGGATAGTTATTTTCTTCTTGTCTGTATTCCATTTTTTTGGTAGCAAGTAATTAGTATCAAGTATCAAGTATGGAACTGCATCGGCGGTATAAAGTTTTGCTTTAGTCTTGATACCTGATACTAGCTACTTGATACTATCAAACTATTTTGGTTCCGTTGCCAAAACCAGTTTCATATTTAATTTTTGGGCCACATCCATTACCACTACCGCATCCTGTATGGCTACGGTTTTATCAACATATAAAACTATAGTAACTTCCGATGCCAGGCTTTTATACGCGGCTATGGCAGGCTGCAGCTGATCTGTTGTTGTTTCTTTCTTATCTACATAATACCGCAGATCCTTGGTTATTGAAACGTTTACCGTTTTTTTAGTAACCGATTGACTTGTCGACGACTTCGGGAGCAATAACTTAATAACGTTTGGATTGGTTATGGTTGATGCGATAAGAAAGAACAAAAGCAGGAAGAACATTATATCGTTCATCGCCGACGTTTGTACTTCAGCAGCAATCCTATTTTTCCTGTTCCTTAAATTCATTTGCTCGGCTCCTCTAACAGGTCAATAAATTCAACAGCATCAGTTTCAAGGCTCAGGATCACCTTATCAACCATCATGTTTAAAACGTGATAGCATATATAAGCAACCATCCCCACAAATAAACCTGCCGCGGCAGTAACCATCTTTACATATAAACCGCCTGATATTACGCCAATACTCAGGTTGCCTGACTGGGCGATATCATAAAATATCTTAATTACACCATAAATAGTACCCAGGAACCCGAACATCGGCGCGATACCGGCGATTATACCCAGGATGCCTATGTTCTTTTCCAGTTTTGCTACTTCCAGTTTACCAACGTTTTCAATAGCGCCTTCAATATCTTTTATAGGGCGGCCTATCCTTAATAAACCTTTTTGAAGCATACGGCCCAGCGGGGTATTGCTGTTTTTGCAGATAGCAATGGCAGATTGTAAATTACCCGACATAACACTTGAACGCACCTGCATCATTAAATTATTCTCATTTTTTGACGCCTTGCGTATAGTGAAATACCGCTCGAAAAATATCACCAGCCCTAAAATGGCCAATAAGGCAATGGGTATCATTATCACACCACCCTTTATCAGCAAATCGCCAAAATGCAGTTCTTCGCCGGCTGTTCCGGTTTTGGATAGATTGGTTACCGTGTCCGCTAATTTTTTTCCTGTATCTGTTATCTGCAATAATAAACTCATTTTTATTGATTAGTTTTTTTTGGATGATATGGTTGTAAACTTATACTGTTTTTACTTATTTTCTTTGTTTTTAACAGGGTATCCTCGGCATTAACTGCTTGCTGATAATCAAAAAAGGTTCCCAATGTTACCTTATATAACTTGCCGGGTACATTATTTAGTATCCGCGCCTCAATACCCAGCTTTTTGTAATTACCTATGGCAATATTCGCTTCATCAAGGCTGCCGAACGCGCCACCTAAAATTTCATAATGGATTTTGGTAAGCGTATCATTAACAGCAGGCGGCGTAACTGTTGCAGCAGGTTGTGTTTGTGCCGTTGTTGTATCACGCTTAGCCGTTGCAGGTTTTTTGCTGGTATCAATAGTTTGTTTAACTGTTGTATCTGTTTTAACGGTATCGTGCTTCACAACAGCAGGTGCGGTTTTGGTTGTAGTAAACTCATTAAATAAAACCGGATCGTACTTATATAAACCAAATATTACCAGTACTAATAATGCCGCCACTACAGCCAGTGCGATGATCACACGGATATAAGTTAATCTTTTGGGCCTTTTGTATTCAACATGCGGAACATCTACATCAACTAATTCGTCATGCTCATCTTCAGCAGGTTTGTATGTTTCTGGATTCTGCGAATAAACGGTTGGTTGTGGTATGTAGCTTTGCGGTTTGTACTCTTCGGGAGTAAACATTTCGCGTAAAGGTTCAACAGGTTCCGGTTGTTTAACTGGTTCAGCAGTTGGTTTCTGCTGCGGTATATATGCTGGTTCAGGAGTTTTGGTTACTACAGGTTCTTCAACAGGCGCATCACTCAGTTTATTTAGTTTTATCTGCGGATAGCCGAAAAAAGCAGGATCATTAGCCGATGTTGAAGCAGCTTTAAAAACAATTACACCATTAGCGATAGATATCGCGCCAAGGTCGGCAAAAGGGACTTCGTTTCCATTCGCCTGCTCCTTTAACGTGGTAATATATTTTTCAGTAAAATATTTGGATGATGCCAGCGAGATGTTCTTTTTTTCGGCGATGTACTGATAAAGTACCTCATCATCGATAGATTGCCTGTCGAACGCCACTTTATACTGCGGCGGATGAAGGGTAGCTGCTTTTTCATCATAATAACCATCAACGCGCAAACGGGCAAAATAGCCCAGCCCGGGCACATTTACCTCGCCAAGTTGCCCTAGTAGTTCACTTATATAATAGGCTACATCCATTGCGCTAAAAGTACGGTTAATTATAAAATATCAAAAAGCTTAAAAAGAATAGCCCACACCGCCAAATATATTAAATCCGTAGTCAGGATAATACAGGTAGCTTTGATTTGTTGTGTCTAAAATGTTATTCACCTTTACAAACACCGATATTTTACTGGTAGCCTTATAATCAACACCACCGCTCAGGTCGGCAAATGAACTGATGGTAGTAGGGGTAACTTTAACTAAACTAACAGCATCAACGTACGGAGCATCCATTGTGCTGCCACGGAATAATAATGAACCTGTAACAGACACTTTGTTATTAATATTAATGGTAGTGCCGGCAGTTAGCTTAAACTTAGGCAGGTTCCAGGCTTCCTGTTGCAGCCCCATGTTATAACTCCTGATATCAACCTGGCCAAATACATTTACATCTTCTGATGCTTTGTAATCCAGTTCGCCGTTAAAGCCATTTACACGGGTTTTGCCGTTATCATACACTATTGCATATTTGTTTCCAGTCGAACCAAAATTGCTCACAAACATAGGCAGGTATTTTACGCTGTTGCGGAATATGAAAGCCTTAAAGCCTAAGCCAGGTGCCATGGTGCCTTTTAAACCGGCGCTCAAATCAAGCTGATCAACCGAGTTTTTAACATCCAGGTTTGGGCCGAGGAATGGGTTAGCCATTGAAAAATCAAGCAGCGAACTTTTGTTTACATCACCAGTAGCCTCAACAAACAGGCGCACATATTTAGGTATTACCTGTATCTCCGCTTTGGCCGAAGGGAAAATATAGAAAGCTGATTTAAAACCAAATTCATCAACTATGTTGACACCCGCATCTACTTTATAATTATCACCCTGAAATTTAATGTAAGGGTTTACGCGTACCAGGTTATTGCTATGATCGTACAAACTATCCTTTTGTGTGCTCAGATCTAATGAGCCTGACGCGCCCACATAAAACTGTTGTATGGTTTCATTTAAAAAGCCCGATAGCACCACATTACTTTCACGTGCCTGGAAGGCATCGCTGTAATTATACCCCTTAAGTTTAAAGGCGTAAGTGAAATCGTTAGGTACATCAGCGTAGTTTTTGGTCAGCTCGCCTTCGGCACCAATAATGCTGAAATGCTGGCGCTCAGGCGTTGGCATAACTGCCGGCGGGGCATCCTGGTTAAAGCCATAGAAATAATTGGTGTTGTATCTGTAATCAATTTTACCGCTAATTGAATTAGTTGCACCTATGCTTTTGCCAAATACAGCAATTTCATTTTTACTTGCATCCTGTTTGTTAAGACTGCCATCCTCCGACAAATGTTTAGCATAAACGCCAACCTGCAGTGCCTGGTCGGCACCGTTGTTAACATAAACCTCGCCATAAGTGGTTTTCAGGTTACCTAAGCCTACTTTAGCATAGTTGTTCCCCGGCAGGGAATCCTGTTGTGCAGGCATAGGCATAGCATCCAGCTGACGGATCTCATTATCCTGATTAAGGCGTTTATCTAAAGTAGTATAAGTTAAAGGCGCTTTAAAAGGGATCTTGGTTTCCAGATCAGGGTTGCGCCGGATCTTAACCGCATCAGCCAGTACCGGTTTGTATGCGGTAGTTACTACGATCTCTTCCGATAGTGCATTCTGATTTTTATCCGGTGTTTTATTGCCACCTGCTTTTGTGGTATCGGCACTTGCTTTCGCTACCGCATCGCCTAACTTTTTGGCATCACTCTTTGGTTTGGTGGTTGCAGCTGCCGGTTTGGTAGTTTTTTTAGGAGCAGGCTTAGTAGTTTTTTTAGCTGTAGATTTTGCAGCAGTTTTTTTAGCCTTATGCTTTGTTTGCGCGCTTGCAGGCACAAAGTATAATACTAACAGTAAGCTCAGCAGCGTATATATAAATCGTAGTTTCATTGCTTGTGTCGTTTTATGCTTTGTCATCCTCTTAATTGCCACCATTGCCCGCTGGTTTAATATTAGTAGTATCCGGTTTTGTTTGTTGTGTGGTATCAGGCTTCACCGTATCAATGGCCGAGTTCTTGCCTGTTATCTTATCAAGCTTTTGTTTAGCAGTTGGTAAAATATCATCGTTGCCTTTATAGTTCTCAATAATACTTTGCAGTGTTGCCTTAGCCTGGAAACTATCTTTCAGGCCCATGTAGTCATCAGCCAATAGGATATATGTTTTAGCTACCCAATAATCGTAGTTAGGCATCTCCTTAACCAGGTCGAAACAAGTTTTTTGCGATGTTTTGTAACGGTGTTTCAGGTAATCAACGTTAGCTATATTGTATTTAGCTTCGGCAGCGGCAACAGTTTTGGTGTTGCTCAGCGTGTAGTTAAATTCTTTTACAGCGCTGGTGGTATCACCTTTTTGCAAGTAAGCTTTACCGGCGTATAAACCAGTTTTAAATTTATCTTCTTCGGATGTTTTTTCGTTACCCCTAACTTGCTTCACATAGTTAAGCACATCGTCAGGCATTTCCATTTGCGAGTAGCAAAGCAACAGGTTATTAATAGCGAAGGTATAATCTGCCTTGTACTCCGAGTTGGTTTCCAGCTTTTTAAGGAACACTACCGCGTCGTTATATTTTTGCTGCGCGATATAAAGCTTCGCCATGCTGATGAGTGATTTCTCTGTATAAGCACTGGTCCAGTCGTTCAATATCACATTATAATCATTCACCGCGGCAGCAGGCTGACCGGTATTAACCAAACTCTCTGCACGGATAAAGTGTGCTTCCTTGTTATAGATTGGTTTGTTAGGGAATTTATCAAAATAAGCGTTAACAGCGCCTATAGTACCCTGCCAGTCGCCACGTAAATACAGGTTGTTGGCAGCAGTATACATAATGCCTTCCTGGTCTGCACTGCTATAGTTACCGATAGGGGTAGTTGAAGCATAGCTGATGAATGTCTGCGCGTCGCCTTTATCGGTGTAGATCTTTTCAATCTGTTTAAGTGCCTGCTTGGCCTCATCAGTTGATGAGTAATCCTGAACTACACGTTTAAACGATTCAACAGCCAAGTCATCGCTACCTGCGTTATAATCGATCAAGCCCATTGTCATCAGCGCGCGTGGTACGTAGCTGCTGTGCGGGTACTTATCTATCATAGCCAGCAGGTCGGTTTTAGCGGTTGTGCCATCACCCTTCAGGAAGTAAGCGTAAGCGATCTCGAATGAAGCGTCATCAGCATAATCGGAATTAGGGAACTGGTTCAGCACAGATGTAAGCGTTGCGATCTTGGCATCCTGTGAGCCCTGTAAGCCCTGGATAATACCACGCTGGAACAATGCGTAATCCTCGCCCGGTGTATGGTTCTCAATAATGCGATTATAATACTTTAATGCCGAGCCATAATCCTTCATTACAAAATAGCTGTCACCCAAACGAGCAGTAGCATCGTTGATGGTCGCGGTATCTTTTTCTTCACCTTGCAGAAATCTTTCAAAGTAATTAGCCGCTTTTTTATATTTTTCACCACCAAAAGCCGCATAAGCCAGCGCGTAGTTAGCAAAGTTGGCTACATCTGTTTGCTTAGCCTCAGGCATGTCCAAAAACTGCTCAAATGTTTCAACAGATTCATCGTACTTACGTACTTCGTACATAGCTTCAGCCATCCAGTAGGTGGTAAGGGCCTGTATCTTAGTATCGATAGGGTATTTTAACGACCTCAGAAAAATACCGATGGCGTTTTCAAAGGCACGCTCATTGTAAAACTCCAGTCCACGGTAGTAGGTTACTTTTTGGTAAGCTTCCTGTGCGCTTACAGATTTATTTGGGATCGGTTCCAGTATGTCAACTGCTTCTTTATAGTTGCGGGAGTTTAGCAATTCCTCACCCAATAAAACCTTAACTTCATCATTACGGCCCGAACGTGGGTAATTTTTTAGGTATAAGCGGGTGGCGCTTAAAGCATCAGTATTAAAATCAAGTTCGTAGGATAATTTTGCGTATTCATACAAAGCATCCTGCTGTAATTGTGGGTCGAAACTTAATCGTGAAGCTACAAGGAAAGCATTACGGGCACTTTGCTTATTATTCATTTTCAGGAATATATCGCCAAGTGTATAGTTACCATTCTGACTGTAAATATCGTTCTGCTCAACCAGTTTTTCCAGTTCGGTTGCTGCTTTGGCATAGTTGCCTACTTTGTAGTAAGCATAGCCCATCTGGTAGCTGTCCTGCGTGTTTTGGGTTTTGCCCTGGTCCTGGCCTTCAAACCTGCTATAATATTTTACAGAGTTATCATAATCAGCCTTTGCAAAATATGATGCACCGATTATGCGCAGCATTTCAGTTTCGTGCTGCTGGTGGGTGCTGTTAAGGATAGGCACCGCATAATTGATCACATCATCGTAGCGTTTATCCAAAAAATAAACGGCCGAGATGTAGTACGGATAGCTGTCCTCGTATTTTTTTGAGTTCTTCAGCTTTTCGAAATTTGATAAGGCTAAATGATAATCCTTATTCAGATAGGCTATGTAAGCGAAATAATAAGTCGCATCTTCGGTGTAAGGGCCGTGTTTAGCTTTCACTTCTGAAAATAGTTCCTGCGCGTTCTTATAATCGCTGGCTGTGAAATAGCAATAGCCTTTTTCAAATTTGTATTCGGTATTGTCGCGGCCGTTTAATTCACCGGCTTCTACCTTATCAAACCAGCGCATGGCATCGGTATATTTTTGCTGTTTAAAATAGGAGCGACCTATCTGGAAGAATGCCAACTTTGACAAAGGATTTTCCGGATGCTCCTTGGTGAAACGCAAAAGCATGCTTTCGGCATCATCGCTGCCTAATTCCAGTTCGCAAAAAGCCTCATAGTATTGGGCGTTTTCCTGTACCAGCGTAAATTTTGATTCATATTTTGGCTGGGTGCCCGGTTTAAGCCTGGCCTGTTCAACCAAACGGAATTGCTCTGCTGCGGCAACATACCGGCCTTTGCTCAACAGATCGGTGGCCGTTTGGTAGGTACGGTACACCTCAAAAGAAGGATCTTGCTGGGCTTGCGACGATAGGGTAAAAAATATAGGTATTAACAGGAAGGTGTATCTTAGTTTGATCATAAGCACATGCTAACAAGTTGCTAAATTAGCGAATACAAAAAAAGGCAATTCACATTAGAAATTCACAAATGTGGAAAAACAAGTATCTAACGCAATAATTTTGTTACACGATATGGGTGTGGAAAACTTTGTCTGGAAAAGAATCAAGATGTAAGAGTCAGAGTCAGGATGGGGGAGTTAAGAATCAGGAATCGGTAATCAAAGAAAAACAAATATCATATATTATAGTTCTGATATCAATAATTAAATCTTGATTCTTGCATCTTGACTCTTGATTATAACCAAAGCCCCTATTATGCCATCTCTACACGACCGTATTATTGCCTTTAATAAAGACTTATTACCTCACAAGGTTCAGCTGAAATATGAATTTATGGCTGAAAATGTTTTCCGGTTTTACCGGGGAACTTGTCATTTATTTTATGAAGACCTAAGCGCTGCGCCGCCATTGCCTAAATCGCCCATAACATGGATCTGCGGTGATCTGCATTTGGAAAACTTTGGTAGTTACAAGGCTGATAACCGATTAGTTTATTTCGACTTAAATGATTTTGACGAGGCTATTCTGGCACCAGCCGCCTGGGAACTGGTGAGGATGATCACGAGTATATTTATCGCGTTTGAAAGCCTGGAAATTGAAGAGATAAAAGCTTTAAATATGGCCCAGCAGTTTTTGCGCAATTACTCGGCAACTTTAGTTAAAGGTAAGGCTATAGGAATTGATCCGCGTACGGCAAAAGGAATTGTATGTGCTTTTTTAACCGCGGTTGAAAGGCGCAGGCAGAAGGACCTGCTGAAAAAACGCACCGTCCCCAAAAAGAAAAAGCTATCCTTATCGCTCGAACATGAAAAGCAATTTGCGGTGGAAAAACCGCTGCGTAAGCAACTTGAAAAGCACATTGATGAATGGATAAGCACCAGCAGCGATGGGCCATATAATTATAAAGTGTTGGATGTGATTTTCAGGTTGGCGGGCACGGGTAGTGTTGGTGTAAAACGGTATTTGTTCTTGTTGAAAAGCCTCAACACAAAAAACAAATACCTGCTGCTTGATATGAAGGAGGCGAGGCCATCATCACTGCAACCTTATGTTACCATTAAACAACCTAAATGGACAACGGAAGCAGAGCGTGTGATTGATGTGCAGCAGCGCATGCAAAACGTGCTGCCCGCCCTGCAAGGTACCACCATATTTAATGGCGATGCTTATACCCTGCAGGAAATGCAGCCAACCGAGGATAAGATAAACTTTGAACTGATAAAAGATGCTTACCGCGATATTTACCAGGTGATTGATGATATGGCTTTGCTCACCGCATCGGCGCAATTGCGCAGCGGGGGCAGGCAGGGATCGGCTATAATTGATGATCTGATAGCTTATGGAGAAAATACCGACTGGCACGAAGCCCTGCTCAATTACGCCTTAAAGTATGCCAAGCAGGTTAAAAAGGATTATAAAGAGTTTGTAGCCGGTTATAAAAAAGGGGAATATAAGCTGGATGAAAATAAATAAAATAAACTTTCAAAAAGTTTTGAAAGTTTAAAAACTTATCTATATTTGTGCATGGATTTAGCAGAAGGCAAAGAAAAGTTTATTGAAGCATGGGGAAAGCTGGGCTCAGAGTGGGGGATAAACCGCACCATGGCACAGGTACATGCTTTATTGCTGATCTCGCCGGAGGCTTTAACCACTGAAGAGATCATGGCTGAACTAAGTATCTCAAGAGGTAATGCTAATATGACCGTTCGCGATCTGATGGATTGGGGCCTGGTGGAAAAGCAGCATAAAACAGGAGAACGTAAGGAATATTTTTATGCCGAAAAAGATACCTGGGTTATTGCCCGGCAGGTAGCCAAGGAGCGTAAAAAACGTGAGTTAGACCCTGTGTTGAAGATCCTGAACCAGCTTTCGGAAGTTACAGGTGATGCAAAGGACCCTGCTTATAAAACGTTTAAAACATCGGTTGCCAGTATAAATAAATTGGCCAATAACGTTAACAAAACTTTAGAAACCATGCTAAAGGCGGAAGAGAACTGGTTTTTTGGTTCGGTTATGAAAATATTAAAGTGATCCTTTTTTTTAATTAAAACTTTCATTTATTCCTGGAAATTCAATAATTATTAACAAATATAAAAACAACAACATCATGAACTATTTTATTTTAACCTACGCTTTTTACGTGTTCATCAGCGTTGCATTAACTGTTTGGGTAGCAAACGTTCTGTTTAAAAATGGGCGGGTATTTTTGATAGATATCTTCCACGGTAACAATGAACTGGCCGACTCTGTGAATAAGCTGCTTATAGTAGGCTTTTACCTTATTAATGTAGGGTATATGTGCCTCGCGCTGAAGGAAACAAATGCTATTGCCAACTTACAGGTAGTGGTAGAAGTATTGAGTTTTAAGATCGGCTGGATAATTTTGATACTGGGTGGCATGCACTTCCTTAACCTAATTGTTTTTTACAAGCTGCGCAACCGTGCTAAAAGGGACGAACGCTTAAAAATAAATCATTAATAATGGCAAAGGTAATTTTAGCAGGCGGCTCAGGCTTTATTGGTCAAATACTGGCTGCACATTTTACAGGTAAGGGCGATGAAGTGATTGTCCTTACCCGTGGTGGCAATCGTATTGTAAATAACGTAAAGTATATCAACTGGAACGCTGAAACCATTGGCAACTGGGTTGCTGAATTGGAAAACTGTGATGTGCTCATCAACCTGAACGGTAAAAGCGTTAATTGCAGGTATAACGATAAGAACAAAAAGGTAATACTCGATACAAGGGTAAATGCCACCAGGATATTGGGTGAGGCCATCAGAATGGTGGAAACACCGCCAAAGCTATGGATCAACGCGGCATCAGCTACTATTTACAGGCATGCGGAGGACAAATCACAGGATGAATATACCGGCGAACTGGGCAAAGGCTTTTCTGTTGATGTATGCAACAATGGGAAGCCGCTTTTTTTGAACAGGATACACCGGGCGTAAGAAAGATCGGTTTAAGAATAGCGATAACGCTTGGGAGTAACGGTGGGGTTATGCCTTACTATTTTAACCTGGCAAAATTTGGCCTGGGCGGCAGGCAGGGTAATGGCAAACAATATTTTAGTTGGGTGCATGAACATGATGTTACCGGAGTAATTGATTTTTTGATAACTCGTCATGAACTTGAAGGGATATTTAACGTGAGTTCACCAAACCCTGTACAAAACTACGAGTTTATGCGTGTGGTAAGAAACACAATGAAGATGCCATTTGGTTTACCAGCCACAAAATGGATGCTGGCCATAGGTACAAGGTTATTAGGTACCGAGGCTGAACTTGTATTAAAAAGCAGATGGGTTGTACCAACAAAAATACAGCAAGCGGGTTACCTATTTAAAGTGCCTTATATTAAAGACGCTGTAAACTTAAGCAGCCTGTGAACTTAATTGCCTTTGGATAGAATTGAGTAAAACGTCAAGATCAAAAGGCTTGGCTACAAAGTCATCAGGTGCCCCATATTGGTTTAATGTGGCAGCTACATCATGGCTGGCTGAAACCAAGATCACCGGTATGCCCTGGGTGTCGCGGGTAGATTTAATATCCTTACATAAAACTCTGCCATCCATATCACCCAGCATAATATCGAGCAATATAAGGTCGGGAGTATGTTCTTTTAATTGATCAAATAGTAAATGCCCGTCTGATAATGTGTCTACAACATAACCGGAATCTTCAAGTATATATCGTAATACTTCTAAAATATCATCATTATCATCCACCGCTAGTATCCTTTTCATATAATTTGTATTAATATCATAATAAATGTGCTGCATTTTATTATAATATCACTTTATACAATTCTTGTACCAATTATTGAGATAAGTTAAAAATTAGCTGTATAATAAACTTATTTATAGTAGATTACAAGTGTAATTAGGTTGAAATACCCATAAAATATTTATATTAATACCTGACGATATTTATATAAATATTTTCAAAACTCACTAATAATAGTAGTATGATTTTTTCTGTATAGGAGAATAATTCAGTTTTATATACAGTGCTTTTGGGGCAATAAGAATAATTAATCCTGGGGTTTATCAATGCGCACGTAGTGCGCTTTTTTGCATTTTGCGCAAAAAAATTTTCTGACGGGAAAGAGAAACTCTAATTTTTTGAGGAGCCAACTCCGGTGCATCTGGTAATGGAAAGGCGCACCACATTTTGGACAAAAGTATTTATTCGAAGAATTAATTTTTGGACTCAAAGCTTTTAGTAAAAAATAAAATTCAATTACGATATTTTATTTGATAAAGCAGTAAAAAAAACTCAAAAAATCCACCGTCAGCTATTTGTATAAAATATTTTTTACTAAAATGATAATGCCATTTAGTATTAGTTAGCTTAGTTTATATAATTTACGGTGGCAGTTATAGCAGATATATCTTTTTATAGGAAGCCAGAAAAGGAATGTTTTTACCCAAAAACCCCTGCGTATACGTGCATCAAGTTCATTTTTGCACTTTGGGCATGTGAGTTCTTTTTTTTGCCTTTTTTCTAAACTTGAATTTTTAGAAATAGGAATTATCGTTGTTAATACAACCAGGGGCATTTGTATTGATGTTAGTTTAATTAATAAACAAATTTATTAAAACAATACCCATTTAACAAGCCCATGAGAATGATTTTTTATCAACAAAAGGCCATTTTTATGCTAAAAATTAACCTTTGTTGTCAAAGCTATGCAATAATTGTAATTTAATTGCCTTAAAAGAGAAGTTGCCGAACTTTTTAAAATTTAACTGTTACTTGTGTGTTTATTTACTGTTGAGGCAATGTTAGCTAATTTGAGGGAAAATGAGGCGTTGAACTTTTTCAACCAGTTCAGTCAGATCAAATGGTTTATTGATAACGGCATCGCAACCATAAGCAAAAAGTTCATTATCGCGGTTAATGTAAGCCGAAAATATTATAACGGGAATGTTATTGAATTTGGGGTGCGTTTTGATCTTTTGGCAGATTTCGCCGCCATTGGTATCTGCTACGCGATAATCCAGTATAACCAGGTCTGGCGTAAGTTCTTCCATCATCGGAATAACCTCACTGCCTTTTGTTGTTGCCTGTACCTCAAATTGTTCATATTTGAGTGTTTCGTTCACAATATCAAGTATATCCTGATTATCATCCAATACTAAAATACGTTTTAACATAGAAATTTTATTGAGCCGAATTAAAAGAAAGTTTACTATGCTAGTATTTTGACAAAAAAGGCTGGGCTAAATATATATATATATCGGATAGAATAAAACAAATATAAACCAGCTATAAAGTATCTATATGTTGTTAACAGGATTGTGGCAAATAGCAGCCCTCAAAGTTAATTAAAATAATATGTTCCCATAAATATTATTTTTTTTACAGATCCGGTATCAAAATGCTTCACCCAGATTTAATGTAAATGCCGAATAGTTTTTACTAAAGCCATAATCAATGGCTATGTTAGTATCAGTTTTTTTATTGAATTTTATACGTAAACCACCACCACCTGCTGGGTGCCAGTACACAAATTTGTTGGTAATTGGTTGGGTAACGGAGTTTACATTGGCAAACAGCACAAAACCGAATAAGCCGTTACGGGTAATATCCCGCCTGAATTCAGTTTCATAATAAAGCAAGCGTTGCCCCCTGTACCGGCTCTGCTCAATACCACGGCCCGAGCGCTGGTAAGGGTCCATACCTATGCTGGGTAAATTAAGGTAGGGTGTGCCCGGGGCGAGGGAGGTCCAGTAATACGTCCAAAGTGCCAGGATATTTTTGGGGCCTGTATGTGTTAAGGAAATATATTTGCGCACATCAATATATAACGATTGCCAATTGTTATCACTCCCCATGGCAACGCCGCTGTACCTGTAAATAATGTTTGCATAAAAGCCCGGCATTGGGTTTAGGGAGTTGTTGCGGGTATCATACAGTAAGTTAACTGTTGGGCCCGATGAGAATATATTTTCATCTTCGGCTGTTCCGTACTTGTAATTGGTAAACTTTCTGAATGCGCTTACATCAGCTGGTGTAAGGTCGAGATCGATATAAGAGTCCAGATCATAGCCAATACCGGCAAAAAAGTAATTGGTTATACGTTTAAGCGCGCTTTGGTAAAAGCGGATGTATTTATAGTTCAGTAAAAAGTTATCGCTCTCAGGCTGGTTGCCGCCCAGGCTCCAGGTTTCTTGCGGGTATACCAGGAAACGGGTATCGCCTTGTATGTTCCAACTGTTGTTATTTAACCAGATGTTTGAATGTATGGGTAAGCCATACCTGCCATGCAAGTTAAAATATGGGGTAAAACTAATACTTGAAAGGCTGGTAGTCGACTGGTCGCCCATGTAAAAACCTGCCGTTGTTGATGTTATTAAGGCTTTACCCGGCCCTACTATTGATGACGAAACAGGCAGAAAAGAAAAATAGAACTTTTTCTTCCGGTTAGTATCTGTTCGGGGTTTACTTATATCAAATAATGACCGGCCAATATCAATCAAATCTCTTTTTTGAATGGTATCGCGTTTAGCCTTTATAGTATCAGTTTTAGTACCTGAACTTTGAGCAGCCAGCAAACCGGGTAAAAAGCAGAGAAATAGCACCGGTAACTTTCTGATCATAGTTTTAGAACGGAGAATTGTAGTTTGTAGTTTTTAATTTAACATAATTGTACTGTGGTAGGTAATATAGCCATATTAAGCGGTGTTTATTCACCTTTAACGCCTATTTAAGGTTTTTTAACATAGTTGAATGTTATAAACCGCTTGTTGGAAGCTATAAGTGAGTTGATTTATATGTGGTTGTACCACCCGGCTCATAAACCCAATAATCGTTTTTACATTTCATCAAGAAAATCATTGCTATCTTCGGCTGGAGTTATAGGCTGTTAATTGCCCACTGACTACTGCCAATTGATAGCATGACCCGTAAACGATACTTCTTTCTTATCCTGATATTAGGCACGCTTACGGCGCTCAGCCCTTTTTCAATAGATATGTACCTGCCGGGATTTCCGGCTATTGCAAAGGCATTGCATACTACTATTGAACAGGTTGATCGCTCACTATCCAGCTTTTTTATAGGCCTGGCATGCGGGCAATTGCTGTATGGCCCGCTGATGGACCGGTTCGGACGGAAAAAGCCTTTGTATTTTGGATTGGGGCTATACATTTTAATTTCGATAGGGTGTTTTTCAGCTACCTCAATTAATCTGCTCATCATACTGCGTTTTGTGCAGGCCATAGGCAGTTGCGCGGCAGGTGTAGCGGCAATGGCTATGGTACGCGATATTTTCCCGGTGAAGGATAATGCCAAAGTTTTTGCATTGCTGGTGTTGGTTTTGGGTGCATCGCCTATGATAGCGCCTACAGCGGGCAGTTACCTTACTGCTGCTTTTGGCTGGCAATCGGTTTTCATAGTGCTGATGAGCATTGCTATACTGATACTTGTAGCGGTAATTTTTACCCTGCCCGAAAGCTATGCGAATGACCCCTCATTCTCGCTGAAGCCATTGCCCATCATTAATAATTTTATATCGGTAATTAAAGTGCCGCAGTTTTATACTTATGCTATAACTACCTCCCTGGCATTTGCCGGATTGTTTGCTTATGTGGCAGGTTCGCCATCGATATTTATGGAGTTTTTCCAGGTAAGCGGTAAGCTTTATGGGTGGATCTTCGCCGGGTTATCCATAGGTTTTGTAGGCTCGAGCCAGCTTAATAACTTGCTGATAAAATATTATAAAAGCGAACAAATAATAATAGTAGCCTTAACCGGGCAGGTGATAGCTGCCATTGTTTTTGTAATAGGCTCATTAAACGGCTGGTTCGGTTTGTATGGGACTATTGCCATGATATTTTTGGTATTGTGCGGTGTTGGCTTAACCAATCCTAACGCGTCGGCACTGTCGCTGGCACCATTTTCAAAAAATGCCGGTACGGCGGCTTCATTAATGGGTGCTATGCAGTTGGGGATTGGTGCTTTGTCGTCATTTGCTATTAGTTTGTTCAGTAGCCATTCAGCTATGCCTATGGCGTTAATTATGGCTGCTTCGGCAAGCCTCGCACTAATGATATTACTTATCGGCCGCAGAAATATAACGGAGAAGGTAGAAGCGGATCCCTCAATGGCATTGGGAGGGGGGCATTGATAAATAAGGGGCGAACGCCCTTGAAACACTCAAAAGGATGAGCGCAGAGGCCTTCTTAGTACCTTAGCATGCTCCTTTGTATGGTATCAAAACAAAAAGGGACTTCTTAACGAAAGTGATACCAATGAGATAAGTCTACAATTACGCAAGTTCACTCCTGTGAATTGAGGATTGCTCTCCTGAAACAATACCTTTCCCAAAATCAATTATTTTCACTACAATTGCCTGCCATCATTATATCGCCAAAAAACAAACCCAATGAATGCCTTCAAAGTTATACTAACCAATATCTCATTATTTATGGTGCTTTCTTCTGCTGCATCTGCGCAAGTTCCAGATTACGCTAATTATCCGGTTTATTCCGGGAACGATCTCGGTATTAACTATTCTACACAAAAAACAACATTTAAAGTTTGGGCACCAAAAGCATCCGAAGTAAAATTACGTTTGTATGAAGCAGGCAATGGGGGCAATGCCGTTAATACTATCAGCCTAACTAAAGCCGACAATGGTACGTGGCAAACTGCTATTATACAAGATATTAAAAACAAATATTACACCTTCCAGGTAATGCAGGATGGCAAATGGCTAATGGAAGCACCGGATATTTACGCAAAAGCTGTAGGTGTTAACGGGCATCGCGGTATGGTAGTCGACCTGACTGCTACCAATCCTGCCGGATGGCAGAACGATAAGAAACCTGCTTTAAAAAATCCTACCGATGCCATTATTTATGAAACCCATATCAGGGATATATCTGTCGACCCAAACTCCGGCATTACCCATAAAGGCAAATTTTTAGGACTGACTGAAACCGGTACCAAAAGTCCGGATGGTAAATCAACCGGGCTGGATCATTTGAAAGAGTTGGGGGTTACGCACATACACATTTTGCCATCATTTGATTATAATTCTGTTGATGAAACCAAGCTAGATCAACCTCAATATAATTGGGGGTACGATCCGTTGAATTATAATGTACCCGAAGGCAGCTATTCAACCAACCCTTATGATGGCAACGTACGCATAAAGGAGTTTAAGCAAATGGTGGAGGCGCTGCATAAAAACGGTTTGCGCGTGATATTGGATGTGGTTTATAATCACACTACCGATATTGATCACTCTAATTTCAGTCAGTTTGCGCCGGGCTATTTTTACCGCCATAACCCTGATGGCAGCTATTCAAATGGTACCGGCTGCGGTAATGAAACAGCATCAGAAATGCCGATGATGCGCAAGTTTATGATTGAATCTGTCGTTTATTGGGCAAAGGAATATCATTTGGATGGTTTCCGTTTTGATTTGATGGGCATACATGATATCGAAACCATGAACGCCATAAGCGAGGCACTGCACAAGATAGACCCAACCATTATTATTTATGGCGAAGGCTGGACGGCAGGTGCCAGTCCGCTGGCTGAGAACCTGCGCGCTGTTAAGAAGAACGTATATGAACTAAACAGAGTAGCCGCTTTCAGCGATGATTTGCGGGATGGCCTGAAAGGCGGTTTTAGTGATGTAAAGGCTAAAGGCTTTGTAAGCGGCGATCAAAACTCAAAAGAGAGTGTGAAGTTCGGGATAGTAGCATCAACCCAAAACTCACAAATAGATTATACCAAAGTTGATGATTCAAAAGCGCCATGGGCAGCAGAACCCGGTCAAACCATCAGCTATGCTTCGTGCCATGATGATAATACTTTGTTCGACAGGCTAAAGATCTCCAACCCCGATGCGTCTGAAGCGGACCTGATAAAAATGGATAAGCTGGCAAACGCTGTGGTTTTAACCTCGCAGGGGATAGCCTTCCTGCATTCGGGCGCTGAGCTTTTGCGTACTAAACAAGGTGTTGCCAATTCATTTAATTCGCCCGATGCAATTAACCAGATAGATTGGAGCCGCAAAACTAAATATGCAGACGTATTTAATTATTATAAGCAGTTGGTAGCGTTACGTAAAGATCACCCGGCTTTCCGCATGCCATCAACCAAAATGATACAGGATCATTTGCAGTTTATCGAAACAAATGATCCATCGGTAATAGCCTACCAGATAACCGGCAATGCCAATGGCGATAAATGGAACACCATATTGGTGATCCTGAATGGCAACGCTGCAAACAAATCAGTAACTATCCCGGCAGGCAATTGGACTTTGGTTGGCGATGGCAGTGAAATTAGCCAGACAGGTATAAAGAAGATCAACACTACATCAATTGATGTTGCAGGTACGGCGGCTTATGTGTTGTATAAGTAACTTGGAATTCCCCTCGTCCCCCTGGTTTGTGTCCTCACAAACCAGTAACCTGGAGGCTTGTTTTAACATATATAATTGAGCGTAGGGTCACCCTGAGGCACTCGAAGGGTAAGCGTAAAGGCCATTACCCGCATGCTTCGAGTGCTTCAGCATGCTCCCACCTTTAATCTTCCAACAATAAAACAACTTATTCGTTAGCACGTTGAATTTTAAACAGTTGCAAACTGAATTATCTATCCATCTTACATCCTCTGCCTGTCATTTTTAAAAGTTTTCTCGTCAAAATGACATTTATGAACTACCTTTGCATAGTGTATTATTTACACTATATAGTAAATGGACGAAGTTTTAGAAGATATAGCAACCACAGAAATCGCACCGGCATATCCGCGCTCAAAGGCAACTTTGCGCATGGTGGTTGGGGTTATGTTTTTCCTGGCGGGATTATGCTTTGCCAGCTGGGCATCGCGTATTGTTACCGTTCAGCAAACGTTGGGGCTTACTGATGCTGCGCTTGGTGCTATATTATTTTCTTTACCTGTTGGATTAATGTTGTCACTGCCTTTCTCCGGTTGGATAATTACCGTTATCGGTAGCAAACGGCTGCTTATAATTTCACTCACATTTTATTGCCTGGCATTGGTTAGCTTAAGCCTGGCGCAAAATATTTTTCAGTTAATAGGTTGTTTGGTGTTATTTGGTTTTTCGAGCAACTCGGTAAACATCTCCGTGAATACACAAGCCGTAGCAGCTGAGGAACTTTATAAAAAACCTATTATGGCCTCGTTCCACGGTTTGTGGAGTTTGGCGGGTTTTACAGGTGCGGGTATTGGTACATTTATGATCGGTAATAATATACGCCCGCTGTATCACTTTATATTTATTGCTGTTGTTACCATATTTACCATAGCAATAGTGGCACGCTACCTCAAAAACGACAAGGTAGCCAGCAGCGGCCCGGTTTTCGTAAAGCCCGATAGTTCATTAATTACTCTCGGCATTATCGCCATGTGTTCCATGATCTGCGAAGGCGCTATGTTCGATTGGAGTGTTATCTATTTTAAAAAAGTGGTGCTAGCCCCTACAGCCTTGCTGGGCGCGGGCTTTACCGCGTTTATGTGTACCATGGCAGGCGGCCGTTTTATTGCCGACTGGTTTGCGCGCACTTATGGACTTAAACGCATACTACAGATAAGCGGCTCATTAACAGTAACAGGTTTATTAATAGCAGTGATATTCCCTTATTTTTATACGGCTATGGCGGGTTTTCTGCTGGTTGGTGCAGGCGTATCATCAGTTGTGCCAATGGTTTACAGCGCTGCAGGTAAATCAAAAACTATGGCACCGGGTGTTGCATTGGCAGCCGTTTCAACCATTGGTTTTATTGGCTTTTTATTTGGCCCGCCTATAATTGGTTTTATAGCCGGACTGGCAACCCTACGTGCGTCATTCGTATTCATCGCCTTAATGGGTAGCTGTGTGGTGATCCTGTCTACCCGGGCAAAGCTGTAATTATTTACTGGTCAGGTCGTGTTCATTAGGGTTAAGCAGGTATTCAAACTGCTCAAAACCGTTATGAAATATAAATTTCAGCCGCTCCTTTTTCTCATGAATATCAAGCGACATTACACCAATTGTTGCCGGGATATTATCACGGATCAGTTTGATATCGGTTACGTGTGGCATCTCAATAAAAATGTCATTATCGCGTGGCTCAATCTTCCAGCCTCGGATATGGGCGTTGGTTAACATTTCTATCCATTTTTCCTGGTAAGCGTTCATAAAAATCTCTTTTAATATGATATAAAAGGAATTGGGTAGCTAATAGTTTTAACTTCAGCCATATAAATTAGCATTCTATTCTCTACCGAAAAATTAATAACTTAAAAAACATTATACCTTTATTAAATATCGTACACGGATATTTGTAGCATATTAATCGCTATAGTTGTTGACTATTTGACAAAAAAAGGTCATTTTCCAAACAATATGCACAAATTTTTGTACCATAACCATAATCATTATAGCATAAGTAATACCTTTGCCGCAATTGATGGACACAACAGATAGCACACCAATACCAGAAGCACCTGTACGCCGTAAACGGGGATCAAAATTAAAAAAGAGTATTAACGACTTCTTTTTTAGTATGTACCAGATCAACCAGTTTATTCTTAAATTTTTTAGGGAAGCGTTTGTACCCCCTTATGAACTTAAGGAAGTTGTACGCCAATGTTACGAAGTTGGGGTACGCTCATTCACATTAATATCATTAACCGGTTTTATTGTCGGCCTAATATTTACCAAGCAATCGCGCCCTTCGTTATTGCAGTTTGGGGCTACATCGTGGCTGCCATCGCTGGTATCAATAGCTATTATGCGCGCACTGGCACCTTTGGTAACAGCACTTATAGCGGCAGGCAAAGTAGGTTCAAGTATTGGTGCCGAATTAGGCTCGATGCGGGTAACCGAGCAGATTGATGCTATGGAAGTATCGGGCACAAACCCATTTAAATTCCTGGTAACTACAAGAGTATTAGCTACCACTTTAACTATACCAATTTTAGCTACATATACCGGTTTTATAGCACTTTTTGGCGGATACCTGAACGTAGCCGTAAATGAGGGCACCAGCTGGAGAACTTTTATCCAACAGGTTTTTGATCCTTTAACATTTGTCGATTTTACCGCGTCATTAATTAAAGCCATTGTTTTTGGCTTTACTATAGGTATTGTAGGTTGTTACCAGGGTTACAACTCAAACAAAGGTACCGAGGGTGTGGGTAAAGCAGCCAACGGTGCTGTAGTAACGGCAATGTTTTTGGTGTTTATTGAAGAAATTGTTATTGTACAAATAAGCAGCTGGTTTCGCTAAGCAAACATGGAAAAGGGAAAAGTAAATATAGATCATAACAACCCGGTTATCCGTATTCATGGGCTCGAAAAGGCTTTTGATGATTACGAGGTATTGCGCGGTATCGACCTTGAACTGTTCCAGGGAGAAAACCTGGTAGTGCTTGGTCGTTCGGGCACGGGAAAATCTGTATTGATAAAGATCATTTCCGGTTTATTATCGCCCGATAAGGGCAAAGTGGAAGTTTTGGGCGAGGATATCTCCAAACTTAACGACCGCGAGTTACAGGCATTGCGTATCAGGATAGGCTTTTCTTTCCAGAACAGTGCTTTGTATGATAGTATGACCGTGCGTAAAAATCTTGAATTTCCGCTGGTGCGTAACCGTAAGGGCATTACCCGTAAGGAAATTGATACTAATGTTGAATCGGTACTTGAAGCGGTTGGGTTGTCGCAAACCATCAATCAAATGCCGTCAGAACTTTCGGGCGGGCAGCGCAAGCGCATAGGCATCGCCCGTACGTTGATCCTGAACCCCGAAATAATGCTGTATGATGAACCTACAGCAGGGCTCGACCCAATTACCTGTATCGAGATAAATGACCTGATAAACGAGGTACAACAGCGCTATAACACTTCGTCCATTATCATTACGCACGACCTTACCTGCGCCAAACAAACCGGCGACAGGATTGCTATGCTGTTAGAGGGACAATTTCAGCGTGAAGGTACTTTCGATCAGGTTTTTGATACGAACGACAGCAGAGTTAAACCATTTTTTGATTATAATTTTATAAAATAGATATACCATACCATGGATGCAAAAGAAAACAGGCGGGCCATAATTGTTGGATTATTTTTAGCTCTCGGGCTGGCAATATTCATCATTGGCGTTTTTACACTGGGGGGCCAGTCGAAAAGCTTTGCCAAAAGTATACACATCAGCGCCGTGTTTGATGATGTTGCCGGTTTAAAACCAGGCAATAATGTGTGGTTTTCGGGCGTAAAGGTGGGTACTATAAAAGAGATCCGCTTTGTAGGCACATCAGAAGTAAGGGTGCGGATGAGCATTGACGAAAACTCTCAGCAATACATTCACCGTAACGCGGGTGTACACATCGGTTCCGACGGACTTATCGGTAACAAGATCATCGTGATTGATGGCGGCAGCCCCGGCGCGCCTATTGTACAGGATGGCGACCAGTTACAGGCAGCCAAACTATTATCAACCGATGATATGATGAAGACCCTGCAGCAAAACAACGAGAATCTGCTATCAATAACCAGCGATTTTAAATTACTGAGTCATAAAATATTACAAGGCAAAGGGACAGTTGGTACTTTAATGGCTGATAGCATGATGGCTATACAATTAAAAGCATCAATGCGTAACTTACAGATTGCTACTGCCAGTGCCGCGCTTATGGCAAAACAGCTGAATACTTTCAGCAATACCATGAACACAAAAGGTGGCCTTGCAGATAAATTATTTACTGACACAACTACTTTCAACAGGATAAAAGCAGCAGCTAACCAGTTTCAGGCCGCGGCTACTAATGCCAATGCTATAACCGAGAATCTTAAAATAACCACCAGCAAGTTTAACAGTAATGATAACGCGGTTGGCGCGTTATTAAATGACCCTAAAAGCGGTGAGGAAATAAAAGCTTCTATCTACAACCTGCAACAGGCCACCATCAAATTAAATGACGATCTGGAAGCTGCACAGCATAATTTCTTATTGAAAGGTTTCTTTAAGGATCGTGCAAAGGCAAAGGCTGATAGCATAAAGAAAGCACAAGGCAAATAACAATCCCATTTATAATATTTTCACTGTAGAGACGCAATATTTTGCGTCTCTTTTTATTTAGGCCATTCCCCCGTAGAGACACAATACTTTGTGTCTCTCTTCTTTATGTACCAGGTAGAGATGCAATATCTTGCGTCTCCCGCATTTATATCTTTTTCACAGGGAGACGCAAAATATTGCGTCTCTACAATAAATTTATTCTGTCAATTTAACCGGATGCTTCTTATCCTCAGGCAATTTCAAATACTTCTGATAACAACCATTCAAATAACTCAACAGGTTAAAGTTATTGGCGAAATAAACCTTGGTATCCGGCGTGTACAGCATCAGGAAATCATCCAGATCCTTTCCCGTTAAAGGCACATATTGTGCTATATTTTTCCGCGTAAAAACCCGGGCTATTTGGTCCCTTTCGTCTTCTTCCTTTATTTCCTTTTCCAGGCGCTTCCTTTTGCGTTCATCCTTTTTCCAGTACCACATCCTTATGGCTATGCCGCCTGTATAATTCATATCTGCATCATGCTGATAAATCACGGTTTGCCCATGGAACCTGGGGTCGTAATAAGTATTAAGATTTTTTGTAGTGTCGGTATTCACTTTCACCTCATCCAAAAAATTCTGATGCGGCATCAGGAATATCTCACGGTCGTGCATATCGGTTAAAAACACGGTATCCGGCAGATAGGCAAAGCCTTTAAATATTAAAACATCGCCGGTTTTAGCGGCAATGGTAAATCTTCCCTTCTCATCGGTAGTAGTAAATGCTTTGTTGTTTTGGTTTTGTATCTGAATGTCTTCCAGTGATATACGCGTTTTATTTTCGAATACCCGGCCATTGATCACCGACTGCGCATACGAAAACGATGAAGTAAAAAAAATGACAAAAATTAGGATATAAGGCTTCAGCATGCTTAAATTTATAAAAAAGGTCATTGGCCCCTAAACTTTTAACTTTAATTAACAAAAACACCTTTATCAGCATAAAAAACTAACATTTATGTGATAATGGGGTTAAAACTTTTAAACTTTTGCCGCGTTGAATTTGTACATAACCTTAACTCAATAATTTTCTAATTTTTTTCTTTTAAACCTACAGCGATGAAAACGAAAGCAGAACATGTAAAGCAGGGTGACAAAAAAGATATCGCCCGCGACCACACACTTAACAATGGTGCATTAAAAACCGACAGGCCACTGAGCGAAAAAGATGAAGTAAAGCAGGCCGAATCACGAATGAGCAAGCCTTTGAGGCATCATTTGTAACCATCGCTTTATTATTTCCATTTCCTTATTTTAGCAGGCAATTTATCCATATGAAAAACTATAAATTGCCTGCCTTTATTTTGCTGTTCTCATTAGCAGCCTGCAAGCCTGCGCTCAAACCCGATAACCTGTACGGCACCTGGAAGTACATTAAGGTTGAAAATCCTAACGAAACCCCGCCCGACAGCGTATCCAGATCAACTTTACAGGAAGAATCCCCCTCCATCCGTTTTACAAAAGGCGACAGCTTAATTATTATCTGGGGAGGCAAATTGCTCTCGCACGGCAAATTTGTGATTGATGGCATGAACATCAGTTATACCGAAGCATTACCCGGCGGTAAAACCCACACCTTTCCTTTTTATGTATCCGAAATAACTGATAAGGAACTGATATTTGAAACCCTGGGCGAAGAAGGAACGAAGGTAACAGCGGTAAAGGAATAATTTTTTCAAATAATTGGTGATACTTCTTCACTAAATTGCACTTATTAATAAAAAGGATGATCTATGACAACAGCTATGAACAATCCGGACCAGTTAATTGCAAAGCGCGAAGAACTTTTTATCAGACTTTATAAAAAGGCTTTTCCCACAGTGGCAGGCTATATCAGTCGCAGGGGTGGTTCGTTTGATGAGGCGAAAGATGTTTTCCAGGATGCGCTGGTTATTTATTATGAAAAAACACTCAATGCCGATACCAATGAAACCGCCTATCTTATCGGCATAGCCAAATACCTCTGGCTAAAAAGATATCGCAAGAATGATCAAAATATCCCGCTCGAAAACATTGATGTATCAGCCGATATAGATGATAAAAGTCCATCTGCCAAACGCATTATGTACTTTTTAGAGAAAGCAGGCAGTAAGTGCATGGAACTGTTAAAAGGCTTTTATTACGATCAATTGCCATTAACAGACCTGGCTTCTGCCTTCGGTTTTTCGGGAGTACGCTCGGCAACCGTGCAGAAATATAAATGCCTGGAAAAAGTAAGGGAAACCATTAAACAAAAAGCATTGCAGTATGAAGACTTCATGGAATGAGACCCGGCAGATAGATGCCTATCTTTCCGGATCGATGGATACCGGTAATGCCCTGCTTTTTGAGGCGAACATGATACTCGAGCCTGCTTTACAGGATAAAGCACTGTGGCAGATAAAAGCACATACCGCCGTCCAGCAATACGGTAGAGCACAACTGAAAAAAGAGATTGAGGCCGTACACCAAAAGTTATTTACCGAACCTGAACATATCAGTTTCAGGCAAAAGATAAGGCGTTTATTCAGCAACTTATAAACTAAAATTTTATGAATATCGATAAAAATGAATTCCGCAAATATGCGGCAGGGCATTGCCATGTCAAAACCGAACAGATCGACAACTACATTTCCCGTGTTGAAAGTAGCAGCATCCCCCAGGCCATGACGCCCTACATTACCGAAGAACGCGAAATGCGCGTAGCCCAAATGGATGTATTTTCGAGGTTAATGATGGACCGAATCATCTTCTTAGGCGCGGCTGTTGATGATAACATTGCCAACATCATCCAGGCGCAATTACTCTTTCTGCAATCAACCGATTCAAAAAAAGATATCCAGATGTATATCAACTCGCCCGGTGGCTCTGTGTATGCAGGTTTCGGTATTTATGATACCATGCAACTGGTGAGCCCCGATGTTTGCACTATTTGTACGGGCATGGCACTATCAATGGGTGCTATACTATTATGCGCAGGCGCGGCGGGTAAACGGGCAGCTTTAACACACTCAAGGGTTATGCTGCACCAGCCGCTGGGTGGCGTACAGGGACAGGCATCAGACATCGAGATCACCGCCATGCAGATACTCAAAATAAAAAAGGAGTTGTACAATATCGTATCCAAACACAGCGGGCAGGATTATCAAAAAGTACACGATGTTTGCGACCGCGATTACTGGATGATTGCCAGTGAAGCAAAGGAGTTTGGAGTGATTGATGAAGTATTGGGTGATAATTCTTTGGTTTGAAGCGTGAAGTTAAAGAAAGGGTCATGCTTCGAGTGCCATGCCCCTTTCTTTAATCTTCCGGACACCTATGCTATCAATACAAAGAGTGATTTTTAGCGAAAAGTGATACCACGAGACAAATAGCCCGCCAAATATAGTCTCTCAGTGATATTCAGGAATTACTTTGTTTGGATAGTACTAACAATCCCCATCAATCCCACAACTATCGCCTTCAATAACCTGAAGTGATGGCTTCGGATTTTCCTGCTGCCATTCGGCGAATGCTTTTTCAATGGTTTCTTCAAATACAGGTACAGCCTGTGCGCCTGACACGCCGTATTTGCGGTTCATTACAAAAAATGGCACACCACGGATGCCTAATTGCTGTGCTTCGGCAACATCATGTTTTACATCTTCGGCGTAAGCACCGCTTTCAAGGGTGGCTTTTATTTCATCGGCATTAAGGCCTATTGCAGTGCCAAGATCAATGAGTGTGGTGGTATCGTCGATATTTTTACCTTCGGTGAAGTAGGCTTTAAACAACGCTTCTTCAGCGGCATCACCTAAACCATGTTTTTTGGCAAGGTGACTAAACCTATGCGCGTTAAAGCTGTTGGCAACTACGGCACGATCGAAGTTGTAGGTTAAACCGGCTTCGGCAGCCATTTGGGTAACATGGGTGTTCAGTTCTTTGGCATGATCGAGCGAGAAACCTTTGATATCAGCCAGGTATTGGTCGATGCTGATATTGGGATCGGTTTTCATATCGGGGTTAAGCTGAAAGCTTTTCCATTCAATTTCTATATCCTTGCCATGTCCCGATTTTTGCAAGGCATCCTCAAACCTGCGTTTGCCTATGTAGCAAAACGGGCACATCACATCCGACCATATTTCAATTTTCATATCCTGCTGTTTTATCTACACAAAAGTACTTGAATGCAGCGCTATTAGAGTAAGTGTAAAGTCAAAATATATTCTTAAACAGGAGAGGGTATAAATAAAATTGCCGCTCTGCTGGTTAGCTGAGCGGCAATAATACATTGCAATGTCGAGCAGTAAATCAATCCGTTAAATGGTATTGATAGGTATTACCGCGCTGCATTTTTTCTTTTACGCGTTCAATGCTATCTTCAACATCCTCTTTTTGTTTTTTGTGCGTTACTTCAAGAAAAGATTGCTGGTAAGCAGCCAGTGCTTTCGTCCAGTTTTTGTTCTTCTCAAAAAACAAACCTAACAGGTTATAAATGGCAGCGGCGTTTACGCCCGCGGTATTTAATGCCTGTTTGGCGATGATATTTACCTGTTTTTCCATGTTCAGAAAAACCAGCAGATCCAGGTAATGGAAATAATTATCAGGGAAGGATGGTTCCAGTTCCATACAGGTTTTGAAATGATAGCCTGCGGTTTGGTATTCCTTCACTTCATAATAATATATCTTCGCTAACTGAAAATGTGCCCTTGCATATAGCGGATCATTAGTTACAATTTCGTTAAAAAGTTTTAATGCCTTTGGCGATTCGCCGTAACTTACCTCTTCAACCGCTTGTAAATATTTTTCCTCAATGGTATAATATGTGTCCATATAAAAATTTAATGGTTAAGGTTTACGGTTAAGTAAAACCTAATTGTCAATAATAAAATGTGATAGAAATTTATCCTCTCATTACGAGGATGCAGAAGAGGCGTGACTATTTTGCTGCATAACTCTTCTGCAGCGTGCCCATGGGCCGCATATTGTTTTTTGCGCAGAAGTGATTGATACGTAGCATTATTTTATTTTTTACAAAGATAGGGAAGATTTGGGAAAATGCAAAAAAGCAAATCTCCGGAGCAGTATATCAGTTTGAAGTTTAATTTTCACTTGTAGCCCCAACCCCATATCGTATTGCTGCTTCAAGTATATTAAGGTTGATATCTTTTAAATGTTTGAACTTAATGCAATACCCGGTCACGCTCGCCTTGCCCAGTTCTTCCCCATATGTTTGGGCTAAGTATGTCTTATCTTTAATCCCAAGAATATAGACAGAGATCCCGGTTGTGTTTGCGCTCATACCAATCTGAAAAAACTCCCTGGTTTTTCCATCGGCATATTTTATGGTGTAAAGCCCATATCCTATAGTCGGGTTACTAACAGTTTTATTTTCACTGTTTATACCACTATCGAACCATAATTTACATCCTGGCAATGTCTGGAGTATATGATTATGCAAAGTTTGCATGTCGGTACGCTTTGGTTCAGGTTGGCTGGTAATATACTTATCGATCTGTTCAGCTATGTTCATATCAATATTAAATTATGAGTTACATATTTACCTTTTCAAATCTCGCTTTATTTTGAAAAACAAACAATCCCCGGCTGTACTTATTGTTCTGTACAGTCGGGGATTGATTGTTCCTCGCAATGACGCGTGGAGATGGAATATGTAGCAAATAGTTCTAAAAGAATAAGGCGACCCTTAGCCTGGCCGCGAACGGTGTTCCCGGGGTAAAGCTCATCTGGTCAACCGGGGCCGATTCGCCTCTTAACTGGCTCACTTCTTCTGCCTCAAACTCGTTCCATTTGGTGTTGAAAAGGTTTTCGATAGTTAAACCAACCTCGTAGCGCTTTTGGGTATAGTTCAGTTTCAGATCGGTTACATAATAGCCATCGGCCACCAAAGTATTGGTATTATTACCCGGGCGACTGTGCATATACCTGTAGCTTAAACCACCGTTTATGCCATTTGGCAGTTTAAAATCGAGTCCACCGGTGCTGGTAAAGGTAGGGGCGAGGGCCAGGTAGCCGGTATTTTTGGCGCTGTCGGCTAGGCGGGGGTGGGCAAGGTTAACGTTAAGGTCGGCAAACAGCCAGTTGGTTAACTGGTAACGTGCTGAAAAGTCGAGGCCGTAACGTTTTGTTTTGCCGCTGGCTACAATATCACCGTCATCGTCATAAACAAACTCCTGCTGCAGGTACAAATACCATGCGGCTATGTTAATGTATAAGTGCGATGTGGGTTTCCAGTTCAGGCCCAGGTCGGCACCATAAGCTACTGGTACTGTACCTAAATTATTGTTGCCGATAGCTACGATGGCGCTGTTTGAATGGAAACCTTTCCCGGTTTTTAAATACAATTGCACCTGGTCGTTTGCTGTGTATTGGATATTCAGTTTCGGACTCACTACTGTTTTTGTTTGGGTTGAATCCTGGTAATGGAAGTTGAAGTAATCCAAACGGGCACCTGCATTAAAGAGCCATTTGCCTGATTGCAGGGTTTCATCTAAATAGACACTGCTGTTATTTTGCCTGATATCGCCCAATTCAACATAATCTATTAGTTGGTCGCTCTCCGTAACATCACTGCGCTCGGTTCCATAAGTGCGGTCGAACCGTGTGCCGAGACCGATAGTTGAGGTAAGGATACTGTTGCCCAGGTAACTGCGCTTGCTCAGCTTACCGTTGTAACCGAACATATCTCTGCTTTGGTTCTGTTGTTGTTCGCCGCCAAGGCTATCCTCTGCAAAAAATGAAGAATTTACGTGCAGTAAAAAGTTGTAGTGCGTGTAGTAAGCTTCATTTTCAAGGCTGAGGTTATTACCGAGATCGGTATTTAACTTCGCGATAAAATTAAACCTGCTGGTTTTACCGCCTTGCGCGCTGTCGATAGTTCCGAAACGGCCTATTGGGTTTGCATATTCCGGGATCTTGACCGGGTTACCGTTGTCATCAATCGCGGTGGTATTGGCAGCAACGGCACGCTCAGGTATCTCGCCTGATGCCCGCCACGTGGTAGTAAATGCCGCCGCGCTTAATGAAAGTTTGTTGTTGGCGTTCAGCTGTTTGGTGTATTTGCTGAATGCATTAAAGCGCTTGTAATGTTCGGCAAAAGTAAAGGGGCCATCGGTGTAATTGTATTCCCCGGCTATGTACCAGTTTTCCCCTTTCTTTTTCGCGGCGGAATCCAGCAGGTTAAGCATTGCCATGCCGCGAAAAGTATTAAACCTGCCTGCTTCCAGACTGATCATACTTTTGTCCAAAGCATCCTTAGTAGTAAAATTCAGGTAGCCTGCGGTGGCAAAATCACCCTTATCAGTGTAGTAGGGGCCTTTTCCATAGTCGAAATCATCAACAGTTTCGGGGATCAGGAAATGCAAATCGGCATAACCCTGCCCGTGGATGTGCGATACCATATTTACCGGCATGCCATCAACCGAAACATTCAGATCCGTTCCGTGATCGGCATCAAAGCCGCGCACAAAGATCTGCTCGGCTTTGCCGCCGCCCATGTGCTGGGCTATAAACAGGCCGGGCACCAGGCGCATCAGATCCTGCGATGAATTAACCGGGCGCAGGTTCAGATCAAGCGCGCTCAGGGTGTGGAACGATTCATTATTCAGATCGGGCGAGATCTGCACTTCCTTCAGATCAATAGTACCACGACTAAGCGATATGGTAACGCGTTTGTTGGTGCTGGTTACCTTAATGGTGCGGGCCTTGTAACCAATGTATGAGATCTGCAGGGTAGCAGTATCCGCGGGTAATGATAATTGAAAATCGCCTAAACGGTCGGTAGCGGCGGTTTTGCCGGATGCATCGGCGCGAACGCTGGCATAATCGATAGGTTGCAGGGTACGCTCGTCAATAATTCTTCCTTTAAATATTTTTTGTGCAAATGAAGCCTGTGCCATCGCGAAGAGTGCGACAACAACCAGCAGCATTTTTTTAGTATGCAGCATAGTATAATTATTAATTGCAATACAGGCATAGTTTGCCCATAAAGCATGGTAGTAAGATTTGTAATGAATTTTATAAGTGTGCTTTTTGCGCAATACAAAACAGCCATAAGCCTGTTGGTCATCAGCAGGGGTTAAGGTGTTATATTATCGCGAAAGCAAAAAAGGATGGGAAATTAGCCGAGCTGCGGAGGCTGAAAAACGGGGATGTAAACTTGCGGCAAGGCAACCCGATTATTGGGCACGGGTATTACCTGCAATAACTGTGTGTGAAATTTTATCACAGCTGGTTTTGTGTAGAAGGCTTCCTGGTAAAGATTTTTTTGAGCCTCGTTCTCGGTGCTCTTTTCTTTTTGTTCGGCCTGCTTAATCTTTTTCATAAAATAACACCTGCCATTGCAATGTAACCAGGGTCGGTTACGGTTTTCGCAAAGGTTTGCTATGATATACTTTTTATTAAGCTCAAAACCCGCGTAAATAAAAAATCGCGAAAAATTGGCACCAACCATGGTGACAATTAAAAGCAAAGCAATAACGCGTTTTAGCATATGGCCGCAAAGGTATATGCTGTCGGTTATAATTAAAAATTAAAAAGGAAAAAACCTGTTAAAAGATCTTTCCCTTTTTAATACCACGTGCTATGGTTTTATTGGTCGGTTACTTTTTTAGTGGTAACGTGGTATACATCTGCGCCAATGGTAAGCGTTAGCCCAATGGAGTCTGCATAACATTTACCTTTATTTGGGATATCGCTGCCGTTGTAGGTAACGTTAAACATTACGCTGTCGCCTTTTATTTTGCCATCAGTTATAGGTAATTCGCCTACTGATGATTCCACGTTCCCGGTTAATTTATCGCCATCGGCTTTAAGCTTGTAAACCAGGGGGATCTGTGTGCCATCATTCAGCACCAGCAACCCCTTCCAATTTCCATTCAGGTTTATTGCCGCCACGCAAACTACAATGCCCGTAAGCATCATCAATGTAATAAGTGTAATTCTTTTCATAATGGTTTGTTTATTGGTTTAGTTACGGTAATTATGAGGCAGGTTACACTTTTGCAAAAATTACTCTGCGCGTTTAAGTGTAGTATGTGCCTTATTATCACCCGATTCTATATTCAGACTGATAGAATCAGGGTAGATTTTACCACTATGCTCAAGGTACATTTTTTCCAGTGTAACTGAAAATGTAAAATCGTTGCCTTTCACTTTACCGTCAAGGATGGGCAGGTCGCCATGCGGACCTTTGGCAGTTCCGGTTAGTTTATCACCTTCAACCTGGAATTTGTATTGCAGCGGGTATTCGTTGCCATCGTCTGTTTTAAGGGTGCCAGACCAAATGCCGTTAAGATTGGCTGTAGCTGCAAGGCAAACAGCAATGCTGCAAATGAACATTGCCGACAGAAAAAACATTTTTTTCATAGTGTTTTTTTTGTTGACACTAAATTACCGGTTCAATAAAACTTAATAATTAAAGCCATGTTAAATTTTCAATAAAATGCCAAGCAGTTAATATTGAGTTTATAGTAACCATGAAAACTAAAAATTAACAGGCTGTTAAATTGAAAATATTAGTACCATTGTAATACTAAATTATAAACTGTATAAATTACATTATTTATGAAGAAAATACTGTCGCTCGTACTTTTATGTGCCGGATTTTTAAGTGCATCCGCGCAAAATATTTCTGTAGCTACTGGTTGGCGCTTTAAAGCAGGTGATTCAACCCAATGGGCCGCGCCTGCTTATGACGACTACAACTGGCAGCACATTAACACAGCACGAAGCTGGGAATCGCAAGGGCACGACCATTACGACGGCTTTGGCTGGTACAGGCTGCATACTTTTCTACCATCATCATTAAAAGACAAAGCATTTTTAAAAGATAGCTTACGGTTTGAGTTAGGCTATGGCGACGACGGTTACGAAATATACCTGAACGGCAAATTAATAGGCCGTAACCATACCGGCGATATAAAAACCGGCCTGTATGGCATCTGTAAAACGGTGATTGCTACAAATAACCCGGCAATTTTGTGGAACAAGGAAAACATAATAGCCGTTAGGGTTTTTGATACCGGTGGCGACGGAGGTATTTATGGCGAAAGCAGCATGTTTAAAGTGAGCATGCTCGATATTATGGACAACGTGCGCTTTAATACCGATGCTGATTTTAGCTATGGCGATAAAAACAGCCTGAGCAAGAGCGTAAAAATTGAAACCGGCAGTACTTACAGCTACAAAGGTAAACTGGATTTTAAAGTTACCGACCCTGAAACCAATGCAGTGATCTATCAGAAAACCAACGATGCTGATTTCTCAGCTGGGAGGCCGTTTACTTATACTTTCAGTATTGCTTCGCTGGATCAGAAATCGTATGTGATCACTTATACGTTTACGGATGAAAAGTCGGGCGAGCAATTGATTAAGACTGAAGGAACGCCTTACATCCTTACGCCATACATGAGTTCGAAACCTAAAATTAATGGTCCGGATGTGTACGGTGCCCGCCCCGGTAACGCGTTTTTATATAAGATACCGGCTACTGGTGTAAAGCCTTTAACCTATAGCGCCGAGAGCCTGCCTGCAGGTTTAACATTAGATCCGGCAACAGGTATTATTACCGGATCGGTTGCCCAAAAAGGTGATTACCCGGTAGTTTTTAGTGCGCATAACAGGTTAGGTACGGTAACAAAGAAATTCACCATTAAAATTGGTGATGTTATTGGTTTAACCCCGGCTTTGGGCTGGAACAGCTGGAACGCTTTCGGTTTAAGTGTTAACGATGCTAAAGTGCGCATAGCCGCCAAAACCATTGCTGATAAACTGAGCGCACACGGCTGGAGTTATGTGAATATTGATGACGGATGGGAGGCACCTCAACGTGCCGCAAGCGGTGAGATTGTAGCCAATGAAAAGTTCCCGGATATGAAAGCGCTATCGGATTATGTACACAGTTTGGGCCTGAAGTTTGGGATCTATTCATCGCCGGGACCAAAAACCTGCGGGGGGTATTTAGGCAGCTATCAGCATGAAGAACAGGATGCCAAAACTTATGCCGACTGGGGAGTTGATTATTTAAAATACGACTGGTGTTCATATGGCGACATTGCGCCGAGAGAGCCTAGTCTTGACGATTACAAAAAGCCATACCAGGTAATGCGTGCGGCGCTTGATAAGGCAAACCGCGATATCATGTTCAGCTTTTGTCAGTATGGTATGGGCGATAGCTGGAACTGGGCAGGCGAAGTTGGCGGTAACAGCTGGCGCACTACAGGTGATATTAACGATAGCTGGGGAAGTATGAGCGGTATCGGTTTTCACCAACAGGCAGAAGCACCACATGCACGCCCGGGCCATTATAACGACCCCGATATGCTGGTTGTAGGTAAAGTAGGATGGGGCGATAATCAGCATAATACCAAACTTACCCCCGATGAACAATATACCCACATCAGCTTATGGAGCCTGTTGGCATCGCCATTGCTTATAGGTTGTGATCTGGGGCATTTAGACAGGTTTACGCTTAACCTGCTCACCAATGATGAAGTTATAGCCATTAATCAGGATGACCTCGGCAAAGAGGCTGTAGAGGTGCTTAAAAAGGATGGTTACCTGGTGTATGTAAAAGAGTTGCAGGATGGCAGCAAAGCAGTGGGGGTATTCAACATATCAGACAAATATCAAACCATCAACATCAACTGGAGTGAACTGGGCATAAGCGGCGTTACCAAAGTGCGCGATTTGTGGAGACAGAAATATTTGATTACTGATAATAAGGTATTGAAGGCTAATGTGCCATCGCACGGGGTGGTGCTGGTGAAGGTGTCGAAGTAGGAGATTTTGGTTCTCCTCGTGAGAGGGGTTAAGGGTGTGTTCTAAGTCATGCTGTAGAACCCACCCCTGCCACTTCACATTCCATCGCGCCCCGTCCATGGAAGGGAACTTTAAGGCCAAATTGTCATTTCGAACGAGGTACGAGGAGAAATCTTTTGCGGGGGATAAGTCTGCAGCAGAAGATCTCTCACTATCGTTCGAGATGACAATTCTTTTAAAAAAATCATTTGCCAAATATAAAAGAAACAGGATTTAACGGATTTCATTGATTTATAGGATGAGTATAGAACATCCTGTAAATCTGTTAAATCATTTTAATCCTAGTTTATAATAATAAATGGGCGCATAAACACCTTCACTTGTAGTGTAATATCCTTTGCCATCGGGCGTGAAACCTATGGCTTCTCCTTGTTTTTCCATTTTGTAGGGCAGGAGTTGTGGGGCGCGTTGCAGGGTTTGCCAAACGGGCTCGTTATTGCGGCGTTTCCAGTAGTAAACTTTTACGTAGTCTTTTACCAATATCTGCTGGCCATCTTTTGATATATCACCCGCGGTTATCCATTTAAAGGGTTTAATACCGGAGAAGAATAGCTTGCAGCGTTTAGTTAATACCAGCGTATCATTAGGTTTATAACTCAATGGTGAGGTATACACACCAACCGTATCCTTGCGCTTGGAGATAATGTAGATCAGTTTTTCAATAGGATCTATCATTAATGTTTCGGCATCTTTTGGTCCGTCGGGGTACCTGAAATGTACAGGGACTGCTACTGCATTAACATTTTGCGTGGTGTCGGCAATCCACGATGTTTTTTCTTCTATGCGGTAAACGGTAATGTAATTGCGTATGGCGTAATTATCGCCTATATCGCCATCATAAACATAGCTTTTCCCTGCAATTGGGCCCGGACCTACGGCTATATCCTCGCAATCGTGCACGCCCTGTACTTCCCTTGGGTCGCCTTTAAAATAAATGGTAGTTTTTAGTTTTCCATCGGGATGTATGGCGAAGAAGCGGCTGGTATCGCCGCTATCATTATGTATGTAGTAAATATCTTTATTGATACCGGATGCAGCTATGCCTGAGATCTCATCCAGTTGTTTATTAGGTAGGGTACCTACTACCTCATACTCCCGCTGATCATATTTATGGCGGGCATAAGCACCAACAAATAATACGATAACTATAGGTATTATTATGTTTAGCTTTTTGGTCCTGCTCATTCAAATGTTTTTACAAAGTTAACAATTAACGCTTCTTTTTATGAAAGTTGTACTAAATATTAACTTTTATTAAAAATATTGGATGAGGAAGTGGGAGAGTTGTTACAAAGTTGGATTGATAACTTACCGGGTTGATATATGGTTGAAGAATTGCGTAGCGACCCACCCCTGCTACCGCACATACCCATTGCGCCCCCTCCAGGGAGGGGAACTGAAAGCTTGCTTAATTATACCTTAGCCATGAACCAGCATAAGTTGTTTGGCTGGTTAAGGATTTCTTCGATGGTGCGGTAATCAGCCAGATCCAGTTCAACTACATAGTTACAGTTAAGCGGGTGCCCGGGTGCTATGTATACTGGCATATCAAAACCTAATGACTGGTAATATGGGGTGATAAATGCCTGCACGGGCAAACTGTTGGCCGTGGCAATTATGGCAGATGTAAGTCTTTTTAATGGTTTTAAAATTAGTTTGATATCGCAGAGTTCCAATTCATCAGATAGGGGGACCCACCTGTTTACATTATCGATACTGATCAACAACGCGTTTTCTTTGATGCCGGTAAGTGTGCCTACGGTTTCATCAGTATTATCAACTAATAAATTGCGTATAACTACCTGCTGACCTATATATCTGCTAAAGATCAATAGTTTCTCTGCTGATTTTAAATACATATTTGCTAATTTTATTAGCAAATATAATGAACTAATATTTAAAAAGTGAAAGAATTTTAGCTTTTTTAATACTGAAAAGGAGGAATAGATATTGATTAAAAAAGGGTAGTAGTAATGCCTATGCTTAATGATGAAACCTGCGAATGGGTGTTGTTAAACCCACGCCCCGAGTATAGTTTATAGAATGATGGCTCGGCAATTAGCGCGAAATGTTTTACTATATAATATTCAAACCCAACACTGGTTTTTGTGGAAAAACTTTGGTTGGTTACATTTTCAATGGCTACCCCGTCATTAGTGAAAATGGCTTTGTTAAAGTTTCGCATACCTAAGCCAGGTTGCAGCAGCGCGTATACTCCAAGATGTTTAAATTGCCACCTGTACCCGGCTCCTGCCAAAAAAAATGTTGCCGATACTTTACCCCTTACAACATTAGTTGGTAAGTTAATCATCGGGCTAACGTAGCTATTATTCAGCGCGTCATAGTTCAGCCTGAAAAAGAAAGCATTAGCATATACAGGCCTGAACTCAAGCGCTGTATTTAAAATGCTGCCATGTTTCAGTATGGTATTATCATTATCGAGCGGGATACCGATACCTATTAAAGCAGGGAAGTAAAATTTGGATGTTACGCTTTCGGGCGGGTCCGTTTGCGCGTACAACACTGAACTACAGATGATAAGGAAGATTGTAATTATTAATTTCCTTTTCACTTGTTAAAATAATGTAGGCTATCTATTTAATGATGTGTTAATCCTTTTTACGTTCCAGTTTTTGAAACGGCACTTTAATGATATTCAGGTACCGGGCAGTTGTGTTTTCATCCATGTGGGTGTCTATCCCAAATACGGTTTCTTCCCTGTCCAGTTCGCAATAGGTGCCAAACAGCCTGTCCCAGATGCTTAATACATCGCCATAGTTGCAATCGGTATAAGGCAACTGGTAATGGTGGTGTACATGGTGCAGGTTAGGGGTGATGAATATGAAGCCGACAACTTTATTTACACGATGCGATAAACGGAATTCGGTATGTGCCGTAATATTTGCGAAGGTTTGGAAAAGCTGCCTCAACAATAAAACGCTGATAGCCGGGCCGCAGATAAAAACCCATAACATTAAAAAGCAGCTGCGGATACAGGTTTCGCCGGGATGTTCGCGTACGGTGGTGGATACATCGACCATCAGATCGCTATGGTGTACCAGGTGGAATTTCCATAGCCTGTCGAACTTATGCATAGTAACGTGATAAATGTACTCGCAAAGGTCCATCATGCAGAACATGACTACGTAATACACCCACCTGTTATGGTGGAAAGGGACGAAATTAATGAGCCCCCAATTGTGCTTAACTGCCCAATTGGAGATCATAACAATAAATATGGTGATAAAAAGCTGTATAGGCAACGCGGTGAAAATAAACATCATGTTGGTTGATGTATGTTTCCACTTTTTTGTTAGTCCTTCAATAGAAAAAACAAATTCGGCAAGCCAGAGTGAGGTGATCAAACCGGCATATAGCAGTACCTGAGCAGCATCTTCATGCTGAAAGAAGAAATGTTTAAGAGCAGAAATCATAGTTATATTCAATAGGGGCCTTCAAATATAGTATTTCCCCGCTAAATTTTTATTTCAACATCAGGTTTTGAAACATCGGTAAGTGCAACTTTACCTCTTTCTTTTCTTAAGATCCTGTTAAACAATGAGATCTCACGATCAAACAAAAAGCGGAAAAATAATTTTGTCCACGAAGTATGATAGTATAAAGTATCATAATAATCAGGAGCAGTCTTTTTTATCTCCGGCAATTTGTTCCATGGGATGGAAGGGAAATCGTGGTGCTCATTATGGAAGCCTACGTTAAAGGCTACAACGTTAAAGTTACCATAGTAGCTGTAAGTTTCCTGTTCAACACTGTGGGTAAGGTAATGTTCCTGTATCCAGCGGGCACCCAGTGGGTGAAGGCCAACTGAAAAAGAAAAACTCAGTAATAAGAAAGCGATAGCATGCCAGCCGAAGAACATCCAGATAACGGTTGTAAAGGCTACCTGTACTAAAATATTGGCAACTATCCACCAGTCGAAAGTTTGGATCTCTCTTAATCTTGATAAACGGAATATCTGGAAAATCGGGTAAAATAGCAGCCACATGGCTTTGCCAAAAAACGAGTTGTTGATCAGTTTTGCTTCCCAGCGATTAGGAAGATCGGCATCAAGTTCATGCACACCCTGGAAAGAGTGGTGTTTGATATGGTAACGCTCGAAAGAAATAGAACTTGGGAAAATTTGCGGCATATTGGCAAACATACCAGCCCAGCGGTTAGCCGAACGGCCCTTAAAAAGCAGCTGATGCGCGCACTCATGTATCATTACGAACAGCGCGTGATCGGCAAATGCGCCCAATAGATATGCTGCACCGAAGATTATCCACCAGGATTGATCCCTTACCAGCCATGCCAACCCCACCTGGAACGCCACCAAACCTATAATAGCAAAAATAGTAAGCGGGTTTTTCCCTATTAAGTTCCGCATTTGCGGAAACTGTTTTAAAATTTGCTTTGTACGTGTACGATGTGGCTCCGAAACCTGTGAATAAACGAAATCGGTTTTATTAGTCATATTTTATTTATTATTCCTTTTCTTTATAAAGCAGGGTAAGGGGCGGGCCTGGTTTAATAATATTTATTATTTATAACGATACGCTTCAATAATAATTATAAAATCTGGTAAAATCATTGAAATGTAATATTTATTGTAATTTAAATACTAACACCTTGAAACTGTTGGGTAAAGCCTTGCGAGTACCTGCTTCAACATCAGCAACGCTTAAATATATTTTATGTGTTTTGGTATCCAAAGCCATGGTACGTGCCCTGTTTTGGGTTTTTAGCGTTTGAATAACCGTGTAATTATCGGCGCTTAATTGTTTGATGATGGTTGTGGTACCATCGCCGCATGAAGCAAATATTAATTTGGTTTCCGGGTCGAAAGCCACAGCATCAACACCTGCACCAATTGGCAGTGTGCTTACTACTTTGCCGCTGTTTACATCAATTACGCTAACCCCTTTATTTTCGCGGCATACGCTGAAAGCACGACCGTTTGCAGCATCCAAAGCTATACCTGTTGGGCCGCCGCATGGGTTTAGAGGGTAGTTTTTTACAACTTTAAGGGCCTTAACATCAATAACGTTCAGGCTGCTTTTGTCCTCAAGGTTATTGTAAATTTTGCCTTTGCCGTCAGATACGGCAAATTCTGGTCCGCCGCCCAGCGCAACGGTACCAACTTGTTTAAGGGTGTTTGGATCAACTACCGACGAGTTGTTGCTCTCGCCATTAAAACTAAAAACACGATCAGAATAGGGGTCATAAATTATAGCATCCGGGCCATCCGCATTGGTAAGTGGTATGGTGGCTATGGTTGCCAATGTTTTTAAGTCAAAAGCTACCATGGCATTGGCTTTACCATCGCTGATGAAGCCGCGGTTAGCTTTATTATCAATGGCTATGCCATGTATGCCTTTAAGGTTGCTGATAATACCGGCAGGCTGCTCAGTATTCAGATCGATAACATTTACCGATGTGCCGTGTGATACATATAAGCGATGATTTACATTATCAATTGAAAGGTAATCCCATCCGGCATCGCCTGGTAATGGGATGGTTTTATCGGCTACATAAGTTTGCGCGTGTACTGCCAGGGGAGCAATAGCTATGGTAGCCAACAGGCTAAGTGTTAAAAATATCTTCTTCATATTTTGCTGTAATAATTATAAATATCTGTTACGATTCTGTTAAAATTCTGTTGTTTTAATATCTTTTTTTGGTTGTTATTCTTTACCACGCGTCATTGCGAGGTACGAAGCAATCCCCCACTTTGCAATCGTTAATATCGCTCGTATCCGCTCATTGCCGCGGAGGCTACTACTTTTGTCTTGACACAAAAGGTAGCAAAAAGTCAAATCATTAGAAATGCTTCTTTGCCGCACAGGCCATGGCCCTGCAAATCAGGCAAAACCTGGGCTGCTATATTTTTACCCTGCTGTCGCTACGCACTTTGGCCTTTACCCTGCTGTAAAAATCTGCTATGCCCTGCCATTACGCGCAAGGCCACCATCGTTTGCCTGATTTCGCCCGAAGCTGTTCTACTGACAGGAAGCCTTATTCTTCACCAAGCGTCATTGCGAGGAACGAAGCAATGACGCTGATATTTAGAGAATGGTCAGAATTACTTTTTATGATGATTCAATTCCAGCATTTCAAGGTGCGGATTTACATCGCCTTTGCGGTATAAAATAAGCAACAGGCTTGGTAACACAATCAGCAGCAACGGTAACGCGGCCAAAAAGCCACCTATTACGGCTATAGCCAATGGCTGATGTAGCTGCGCACCTGCGCCAATGCCCAGTGCCAGCGGCATTAAAGCGATGATGGCGCCAACGGCTGTCATTAGTTTAGGGCGCAAGCGGGTTGATATGGAGTAGATGATCGCATCATTGACATTGCTTTCCAGCACACTCTGCTTAAACTGCAGGAAGGTGAATATGGAGTTTTCGCCGATGATACCTACTATCATTACCAATCCGGTATAACTGCCTACATTGAGCGGCGTATTGGTAAGGAATAATGCCAATAAACTGCCGGATGTACCTAAAACTGCCACGAACAATATCAATATAGCTATCCTGAATTGCTTAAAGAGAAATATAATAACCCCGAATACCAGTAAACAGGCAGATATCAATATATAAAATAATTCTTTAAACGATTGCTGTTGTTGTGCAGCCTCACCGCCGTACTCGATATGATAGCCTTGCGGCAGACTTATCTGGCCTATGCTCTTTTTAATCCCGTTCATTACCGTACCGAGGTCCGATTTTTCCAGACGGGCACTTATGATACCCATCGATTGCAGATTTTCGCGGTTTAATTCTGCTTCGCCACCGCTAAGTGATACATCGGCTACCTGGTTTATAGGGATCATCTGGCCCTTCGGTAAAAATATGTTCAGTTTTTTTACCTCATCAATGCTCAATGAGCGGTTGCCGGGGTACACCATACGGATGGATGATTGTTGTTCTTTTTCAACCATCGTGCCCACCACATTACCTTCCAGCGCTATTTGTGCTTGCGACTGCAACTGGAGCGGCGTAATGTTGTACTGCGCCAGCATATCATAGTTAGGGTTGATAGAAACAGAAGGGCCTGCAATTACGATACCATCAAAAACATCGGCAGTGCCTTTTACATGGCTTACCGCATCGGCTATTTGTTTGGAGAGATCCTGCAATTTCTGCTGATCGGTACCAAAAACTTTTATTTCAATTGGTTGTGCCGATGACATCAAATCACCGAGCATATCGGTGATGGCTTGTCCAAAATCTATCACCAGTTCGGGCTGGGTAGATGCAATCTTTTCGCGCAGATCGCTGATCACCTCTTCGGTAGTCTGTTTATGATTCTTTTTAAGCTGGATAAGGTAATCGCCACTGTTGGGTTCGGTAATAAAGAAACCCATTTGTGTACCTGTTCTGCGCGAATAGGCTTCCACATCAGGTTCTTTAACAATTATCTTTTCTACCTCGCGCAATATCCGGTCGGTTTCCTCAAGTGAGGTTCCCGGTGGCGAAGTATAATCCAGCACTATACTGCCTTCATCCATATCGGGCAGGAAACCTGTTTTAAGTAAAGGCGGGATGATGACTACCACTACCACAAGCCCAATCACGATCAATACACTCAACCATGGGCGCATAATGAACCACGATACCCATTGCTGTTTCTTTACATTTTCGTGCCTAGCTTTTTTTGCTTTGGTGATGTCGCTGGGTTTTGGTTTTGGGGTAAGCAGCAGGTAAATAACCGGCAGGCCTATCCACGTAACAAAAAAGGAGCATATTAGTGTAATGATCATGGTGTTGGTGAGCACACTGAAATAGGCACCTGCAACCCCCGACATAAACAGGAACGGGATGAAAATTACGATAGTACTTAATGACGACCCTATCATAGCAGGGAAAAGGTAGTCGATGGATCTTTTTAGCAGGTTGCGGGTGAGTTCATCCACATATTCTTCGTGCATGCGGTGGATCTGTTCCACTACCACAATGGCATCATCAATAATTAAACCTATGGATGCTGCAAGCGCGCCCAAAGTCATGATGTTGAAAGTATAACCAATGGCATACAGCACAATAAGCGTTAGCGCCAGCGTAACCGGTATGGTTATCAAAATAGTTAAACTGGCTTTTACCGAGCGCAGAAAAACGATAGCAACAACTATAGCCAGCAGCAAACCTATCCAAAGGCTATCACTTACGCTTTTTACCGCATCGTGCACAAAATCAGCCTGGATGTAGTAGGGTTTGATGGTAACATCAGATGGCAGGATCTTTTGCAGATCCTGAATCTTTTGGTCCATATCATCTGATACGGAAATGAGGTTAGCCCCTGGTTGTTTTATTACGGCTACCAATACGGCATCATGACCGTTGGCGTTAATTTTAGTGTAGTCGATACCTTCACTTACCTGCACATCGGCAACGTCTTTTAACTGGATGGTACGCTTGCGGTCGTTACTGATGATCATATCTTCCAGTTCGCTTTTGGTGGAAAGTGTGGCATCAGTTATGGTAAGGTACATGCGTTTATAATCAGACAAATAACCACCCGATTTTACAAAGTTTGTTTGGTTAAGCGCGGTGTTAATGATATCGGGAGTAACGCCCAGCGAACTCATTTTTTGTCGGTTAAGTATCAGCCAGTATTCTTTTACCTTGCCTCCGGTAACCCTTATCTCGGCTACGCCATCAACCTGTGATAGAAATGGCTTTACCGTATAAGTTGCCAGTTGCCTTAACTCAATAGGGCTGCGGCTATGGCTCTCCAAAGTGTAACCGCTTACGGGAAGAATAGATGGGTTCATCTTTTCAACCGTAATGTTTACATCACTTGGTAATTCATTTTTTATCTGGTCGGTGGCGGTTTGGATGCGTTGCAGGCTCAGGTCGATGTCCGCATTCCAGTCCATAAAGGCAGAGATCTCGCAGCTGCCGCGACTGGTGGTACTGCGCACCAGTTGCAGACCGGGTACCTGCTTTACGGCATTTTCTAACGGACGGGTTACCGTAACCATCATTTTATTGACCGGCTGCAGGCCCTCATCAGCAATGATCTTGATCTTTGGGAAGGTAACATCCGGGAAGAGGGATGTTTGCAATTTGGTATAGGCAAAAGTACCCCCTATGATAACGAAGAACAGTACCAGCGCGATGGGCTTTTTATGCGAAATAAAGTAATCTCTGATAGGGGTCATGGCTGTACAATTTTAACTTTAGCTGTATCAGCCAAACCATAATTTCCGGTTGCTACTATCTTATCTGTCGGCGCGAATTTTGGTGAGAGGATCTCCACCCGATCGCCAACCTCAATACCTTTTTTAATGGGCACCTTAACGGCTGTTGTTGGGTTGATGAGTTTCATCACCCAAAACTCTGTTTGCGTTTCGTTAGTTAAAATAGCCGATTTGGGCAGCGATGCCGTGTTTTGCTTTGATGTACGGATCACACGTGCCTTTGCTACCAAATTTTCGGGGATCTGCTTATCGCTGTTTATTTTAATGACTACGCCCTGTGTTTGCGCGGCGGTATCAACCGTAGGCATAAATGATGCTATGCGGCCATCTATCTTTTCGCCATTGGGCAGGGTAAGCTGCACACCCTGATTTATTTTTACGGTGTTCTCCATCTCATACGGTAGCTGCATAATAAACGCGAAACTGCCACGATCGCTGATCACGGCAAGTTGTTCGCCATCCTGCACGTAATCGCCTATTTGGTGGTTCAGTTGGGTAATATAGCCGTGCTCGGGCGCTGTAATGCGGTTAACGCCTGAGAATTTGAAGGTAGTATCCAGCACATTAATGCTGTTGCCAATGCTTTGCGCTTCCTTGGTTTTAACGGTGAATACGGTTTCGCCTTTGTTTACAAAATGGCCTATCTGCGTGTTAACCTTTTGGATATAACCGTTGGTATTTGATTTAATAAAGTTCTTTTGCTGAAATGCCGATTGCGCATTCAGGGTAGTATAATCAACCATGCTGCTGTCGTTCACACTGGTAACAGTAACGGCTACCTGCGCGTTAACGGCTTTGTCGTCGTCGCTGCTATCGTCTTTAGCGCCACCGCTGCATGATGTTAGCAACAACCCAATGCAGGCCAGTAAAAGCAGGGGCGAGGTAACAGTATATTTAATTATAGATCTGTTCATGGTTATTTTGTCCAATAATTTAACTGGTTAATAAGTTGTAACCGGCTGATAACGGTTTGGGTCATCAGGTTTTTTATAGTGAGGTAATTGTTTATGGCGAGGATCAGGTCGGCAATTTTCAGGTCGCCGGTTTGTAGTAGCTGGGTATCAACTTTTATCAGGCTTTCGGTGTATTTGGTTTGATCTTTTATCTGGGCTATCAGCGTTTCATTCTCGCCGATCTGCTGGTTATACTGCGCTATTTGCTGATGGTATTGCACATCAAAAAAGGCCTTGTAATTTTCGCGGGTTTCTTCCTGCAAGGATAATTTTTTGTACTGCATTTTACGCTGACCACCATCATATATCGGCAGCACAAAGCCAAAGCCTGCGCTTACGCCAAAGTTTTTGTAGGCCTGGCCCATAAAATCGCTGTTATAACCACCATCGGCAAAAACATTCAGTTTGGGTTTGTAACTGTAATCAATCAGTTGTTTGCTGTTGATGATTTTCAAGCTGTCCAGTTTATATTGCTGAAAATAGATACTGGTGCTGGCATCGGGCGGCGTAAGTTTTTTGAGCAACGGCTCATCCAGGTCCCTTATAGTAGTATCGGCTACACCTGCCAGATAATTTAGGGTGGCGTAATCATTTTTGTAAAGCAGGCGTGCCTGTGTAAGTGCCAACTCCTGTTGTTTTAGCGTTACTAAAAAGGTAAGGTAATCGCTTTGGTGATATACATTTGAGCGGGTAAGCCTTTTAAGGATGTCTTCTTCGGATGTGAGTAATTGAACCACTTGCTGGGTGAACTTGTATTGCTGCAGATCGCCATAAGCGGTAATGTATTGAGTGGTAACCGCCTTTTTAAGGTCCTGCTCGGATATTTTAGAGGCATTGGTTAACGATAGCGATTGCAGCGTAATAGCCAGCAACTGCGCGTTAATATTATTTTTGCTTGCCAGCGATTGATTAACACCCAGCAACCCGTTCAGCGTATGGTTATTGGTGATTGCTTCGGAATAACCATAGCCATTTACAATGGGCGCGTACAGGCCGCCGCTGTTCAGGTTTACCTGTGGTTTGTAACCGGCCTTTAAACGCAGACTGTCGATCTCATTTGAGGCGATCTGGTTATGTAAATCCTTTAATAACGGGCTGTTATTTTTTGCAAGTTCGAGGTAATGATCCAGCGAATAAGTTTGCGCCAGGGAAACCGAGTATGTGAATGCGCATATAATAATGCTGAAAAACCATTTCATTAAGATAAATATAAGGCCTTTTGTTCAGCTAAATTATAACATAATTCTGTATTAATTTTGAATGGGTAATTATAATGTCAAATTTAAAAAGAATGATTTTTGACCAGATTTGAACAGAATTTGTTTGCACATTGCATAAAAACCCGGTAGTTGGCTGGAGGTTCTAATTCTACTTTCACTAATGAAAAGGTGATATTTAACTTATTTAATAAACGTTTGTTATCCTGAACGGAGTGAAGGATCTTCTTCGATTTGCATATTCGCTTAGCATATCTCAGAAGATTTCTCCCTCCGGTTGAAATACAAATAAAATAAACTTACAATATATGTGGTGGATATACGCGTTACTATCGGCATCATTTGCCGCGCTCACAGCAATTTTTGCCAAGATTGGCATTAAAGGGGTTGATACCGATTTGGCTACTGCTATACGGACAGTTATTATATTGATACTGGCCTGGGCGCTAGTATTTGCCAAGGGTACCAACAATACCATTGGCAGCCTTACCCGTATAAACTGGATCTTCCTGATCTTATCAGGCGCAGCTACCGGCTTATCATGGATCTTTTATTTTAAAGCATTGCAAATAGGTGAGGTAGCCTGGGTTGCACCAGTTGATAAGCTGAGCGTACCTATTGCTATTGTATTAGCGGCAATATTTTTGGGCGAGCCATTGACGGTGAAAACGGTATCGGCAGCGTTATTAATTATGGCAGGAAGCTTTATTTTGATATTTGGGAAATAGGAGCATTTGAGCAGAGGCTTCGATTTAGCGCGAGTCTTGTGTGGTAGCCTTGTGCAATGGCTGACTTGTGCGACTCATTAAAGCACAAGTCAACTTCCCTCAATCCCTCGCACAAGACTTGCGCCAAAGGGGCGCTTTTTCTGCGTATAAACACACCCCTGCAGCCGCACAGTCTTTGCGCCCCCTTTCAAGAGGGGAACTGAAACCACCCTCTTTGTGACTTGTCACAGAGAGGGTCGACACGCGTAGCGTAGTCGGGGTGAGTCAAACGGTGCGCGTTCATATCACCTATACGCTCGTATCTTCCCACATATTCAACTCACCTGGTCGTTGCTTCGCTCGACCACCCTCTCTGTCGTAAGCGACAAAGAGGGCTAGGGGAAATTAAACTTTGTTAATTACACGTTAACTTATAATAAACATTTTACGTAACTTTAATTAATTACTCTTGATTTGTTAACGTAAATTTGCGCCATATGCCCAAACACAATATTCCCGCATACGCAATTGTTGAATTATTAATGAGATTATCGCACTATAATGAATTAATAGGCGACTATAAAGGTCACACCATCCGAACGGAGAACGTGCTGGTTAAGACTACCGGAGGCGGTATAACCTTCCCCATAAAATTAGTAATGCAGCAATTTGAGAACCCTGAAACCATTGATAACGACGCATTAGTAAGTATAGCATTATTATTTAGAACTTCGCGCACGAAGCAGAAAACCATTTCCTGATATCATTGTTTTATAGGTATAAAGCAATGGATGATGAAAGCGCAGGATAAACACTTTAAACTCATAAACAGCGCGACTGGTTATGTGATCTACTACCACACCTTGAGTAGTGAACTTGAAAAAGAAAGAGTAAAAGAAGAACTTGAAAAGGTAAAAGCACAGGTAGCTGTAAAATACAACATCTTTATTGAGACGATATTTTGGCAGGAAATTAAGGACGATGCCCCTGCCGATGCTCTTACCAATTAAATTATTTGGTGATCAGGTAAACATGATCCAACGTGGTTTGCCTGGTTGCCTGGTTGATAAATTTTAACGACATGTTTTCCTGCGGGAAATTGGGGAAGGACTGTATCACCCTAAAACTAACATGTGCCTGCACCAACTGATCCATTGATTGTTGATTTACATAAAAAGCCGAACTATCCGCAGGCTTAAATGTGCTGAATTGCTCCAGCGGCACATAATCAACCGGCCTTTTACAATAAAATTGAAAGATATTGTTCTCCATTCGTAATGAGTACAAATGGTATTTGGCAAAACCTTCCTGATTAGCATACCTGGCGGCATTTATCTGCCCTTTATAAACTGTTAGCTGCTCATAAAAAACAGTATTGAGGTAAAAGTTGGCGAATAATATTACGGCACAACTGAGCATAAATACCCGTTTGTAATCTTCGCTGATGCGGGTAACGATAAGATAGATGAGCAAACCGAAAACAAAGCAGTCAAAGGCAAAATAAAACTGGTTCACCGGCCTCATAAAACAATTGATAGCTATGATAGCTATCGGCAGTAAAATAATGTATAACCACTGACCTATCAACCTGAATTTTGTGCCGAATTTGCCTAATTGTACATAACAGTAAGGCGCGGTTATAATAGCGAATAATGGAAAAATGCTGTTGGTATAGAAAGGCAATTGAAAACCGGAAACGGAGAATAATAACAACAATAACAACCCTCCGCCTAAAGAATAATATTCAGCCAGTTTGCGTTTTAAAAACACTTCTTTTAGGTTTTTGAATATGGCATAGTAAAATAGCAGGCACCAGGGTGCAAATGCCCATAGCAGCGTATGTACATAGAAAAATACATCGCCTGATTGCCGCTTAATTGGTCCGCTGTTGGCAAAGCGCCCAAACTGGCTATCCCAAAAAAACCATTTGATACCCGATACATTATGCCTCCCGAAAACCAGCTTTTCGGGGTGAAGATCGAACTGTACATATAGCGCATATAACTCCGGCAAAATAAATATAGCTGTGAGTACTATCAGCGCTATCCATTTAAAATTAAACAGGTGCTTTAATTTATGCTGAAACAACAACTGACCGAATAATGCGCCATAAATGGGCACTATTACAAATACGCCTTTGGTCATCATAGCGCAGGCGGTAAAGAGCGCAGTCAATACAAGGTCTTTAATGCTGAAGCGGTCCTCAAGGCAGGATATATGGTATATGCTACCCATGATAAGGCCCATCAGGTAAGGTTCAGCCCTTACATCAACATTGCTCATGAGGGTATTGAGCGCCGTCATTAAAATTAAAGCCGCTATTGAGGCAACTTCGAGCCCATAATGTTTCCTGGTAAACAGGAAAGTGTAAATAACACTAAGTGTAAAAAAGAACAATGCAGGCAGGCGGTAGGCCCATGCACTTACACCAAATATTTTAAAACTGCACAAAACAGCCCAAAACGGAAAGTGTGGTTTATCGAGCCAATCCTGGTTATAGGTAAAAAGGCCCAGCAGTTCTTTTTTGTAGATGAAACTTTTAGCAATGGAGGCATATAAAGCAGGGTCATCCGTAAAAAACTTTACGCTGATACCGGCCAGGTTAACCACAATAGCTAAAACAAACAATAGAATATAGAACTGCCTGCTCCTTTCTTTCATTCAGCAAAGTAAATGATATGCGCGGATATTTTTTATTTTATTGGCAGGATAATTCTGGGGTAATAAAAAACCCTTGCCTCACGGCAAGGGCAAAAACTCACAACAATTGTTTAACCTTTCGGTCAATTCCTAACTGCAATGTGGGTTTCAAATAAATACATTCATATTTCATGCCAAATTTTAAATCTTTTGTAACAAAAGCTGATATTGTTAGTCATTATAAAATACCAATTGAAATTTCATCATACCTTTATCCATTAATAAATTAATCTCATCTCATTATGAACAGATCATTTAAATTAAAGGCTGTATTGTTTTTTGCAATAGCCTGTATGTTTTCGGTACTAACATCTAAAGCACAGGACGCCAAAAAACCACCTGCTAGTCCGCGCGACAGTGTTAGCAGCACAGTAAACGGTGCAACCGTTACTATTAATTATGGCAGCCCATCGGTGCGTGGCCGTAAAATTTATGGTGGCCTGGTACCTTATGACAGTGTTTGGCGCACAGGTGCTAACGCGGCTACCACCATTACATTTAGTAAAGATGTAGTGATTGAAGGTAAACCGCTTACTGCCGGCAAGTATGGTTTCTTTGCTATTCCTGGTAAAAATTCATGGGTAATTATTTTCAATTCAGTTGCCGACCAATGGGGCGCGTTTAAATACGATGCCACTAAGGATGTTTTACGTGTAACTGTAAAACCTAAAACGGTAGCAAAATCTGAAAGACTTGTTTACACCATAGACAGCAAAGGTTTTGCACTAACGTGGGATACTTTAACGGTACCTGTGAAAGTTAAGTAGTTACAGTGATTAGAGATTTGTGGTTAGAGATTAGTTAAAACTATTTCCTAACTTCAAAACTTTGGATCATTTAACAATGCACAGTAAAACAAATAAAAATGTAGCGAAGGCAAGGATTATTACTATAATAATTCTTGCCTTCGCTCTTTTTTTACTGGGCCTGCTGGAAACTCATCCGCAGTTTATTGAGCGCTATTACTCTAAAGGTGTATACCTTTTTATATGCCATATTTTTCACCCGGTTTTTAATTTATTGCCCTTTAGCGTAGGCGATGTATTATACCTGGTAGTTATCGGCTTTATTATTTATTACCTGGTAAGGTTTATCAAACTGTTGTTTAAAAAGCAGTTTAAACAAGCCGGTATTTTATGTTTGGGGATGATAATGGGCGTGCAGATAGGCATGCTGGCCTTTTACTTGCTGTGGGGCATCAACTATTTCAGACCATCGGCTGCGGAACGGTTAAAACTGGTGGATACCAGCTATAGCACCGAAGAACTGGCTTCATTAACCAAAATACTGATCGACAGCGCCAATGCTACCCGGGCCCGTGTTACCGCTGCTGATCTGCAGCAAAGTAATAGCACTATTCGCCAAACGGCAACAAGTGCAATTCGTACGCTCTCGGCAAGTTCGGCCGATTTTTATACTTATGACCCGGATGTGAAACTTTCCCTGTTTACGCCATTAATCAACATGATGGGTACATCGGGCTATTACAATCCCTTTACCAGCGAGGCGCAGATGAACTACCAGATGCCGGTATTTGTAAGGCCGTTTGTGGCTTGTCATGAAATGTCGCACCAGATGGGATATGGCGCTGAGGATGAAGCCAATTTCGTAGGTTTCCTGGCGGGGATAAACTCAAAGGACAGGTTATTAAGATACTCAGCCTATCATGAGGCGGTAGATGAATTTATGCACGACATCTACATGCGCGATACACTGCTGCATAAACAATTAAAACTGCGTGTATCGTCGACGGTACACAATGACTTTGTAATAGAATTTAACTACTGGGTGGCTCACGAAAGCGCTATAAATGCCGTCAGCAGTATTTTTTATGACCAGTTTCTGAAAGCGAACAATCAGCCGCAAGGCTTAAAAACTTATAACCAGATGGTGAGGTTGGTGATCTCGTGGTATAACCGGAAATTAATTCATTAATTCATTGGTTCATTGCATTATGTTAAGTTGGAGTGAGTATGTTATATTAAATCTTTAGCTTAGCAGAAAAATAGATCATGGACGAATTTAATAAGGAGATACAGCAAATAGCTTTAAAAAATGGCAGTGAAATAAATGGTGATCTGCGGGATTATTTCTCGCTTTTTCAAAGGCCGGATGGCTCTTATAAGTTAATATGGGAAAAGAATATCTCCACCCACATCAGGCATAAAGTAGCCGCCGTAGTAAAAAAGCATTACGTTACATCAACTAAATAGATAAATGAATAGAGATTGTAAGTGAAACTAATAACCACTCACTAACATCTAATCACTATTATTTTGAATAAAAAAAGAGGCACAATTCTGTGCCTCTTTTTTTATTCAAAATAATTTAAAATGTTTTTATTTAACAATCGTCTTTATCTTTAAATGCACAATACATTGGTAACAGCCGTAATGCCCGAGGATAAGAACAGCCACATCATACAAACAATTAAATCGTATGGTAAGAACTTGCTGGGCTTTATCCGCAGGCGCGTAAAAAGCGATGCCGATGCCGAAGACATTCTGCAGGATGTTTGGTACCAGTTTAGCTCGGTCATTAATTCGGAGCCGATAGAGCAAACAGGTGCCTGGCTGTACAGGGTTGCTAATAATAAGATTACCGACAAGCACCGTAAAAAATCAGAGACCTTGCTTGATGATATGGTTGTCAGTAGCGATGCCGATGAGGACGACATACCGGATTTTAAGGATATACTTTTAACCGAGGCTAAAACCCCCGAAACGGAATACCTGCGCAACCTTTTTTGGGAGCAGCTATTCTTTGCGCTGGATGAACTGCCCGAAAAACAACGCCAGGTTTTTATCTGGAACGAACTGGAAGATATGTCCTTTGCCGAAATGGCCGACCTTACCGGCGACAATGTGCAAACCCTGGTATCGCGCAAGCGGTACGCGGTGCTGCACCTGCGCAAGCGGCTTAAACAATTGTATGATGAAATTACACAATATTAAAAATTAAGAAAATGAGAAAAATATTTTTTAGAGGACGATTTGTATTTATACCACTAGGAATAGCGGCTTTCCTCACGCTGATCAGTTACGTGGTAATGCAATTATGGAACAATTTAATGCCGGTGATATTTCACCTGGGGGCAATCACTTTTTGGCAGGCGGCGGGCTTATTTATATTGGCCAAAATTTTGTTTGGCTTTGGTAAGGGCGGTCACCGCGGTGGTTTTGCCGGTGGTGCCCCATGGATGCGCCACCGTATGGAAGAGCGCTTTAAGAACATGACCCCTGAAGAAAAGGTGAAATTTAAACAAAAATGGGAAGAACGTTGCGGTGGTTTCGGCGGCCCGCGCGGCAGGAGATTTGCCGACTGGGACAATTTTAACACTGCCGAAGAAGCCCCTAAACCAACCGAGTAACAATTAAAATTAATAACACCTACTTATGGATGTAATGGTATTTGTAACGAGTGTTTATAACCGCAAGGCAGTTAATAAGGTACAGCCCTTATTAACTGCCGTACCGGCTATTTCGCAATGGAATTTCGATTTGGAAGATTGCGATCATATATTAAGGGTGGTTGCCAATAATTTGAGTCCGCGGAGCGTGGAATCGTTATTGCAATCAGTAGGGTTTGATTGCAGGGAGTTGGAATACTGATGTATAGCATAAGGATGTGGCCTTTGTTATATGATATTTATTCCCCGAGCGTCATTGCGAGGTACGAAGCAATCCCAGACTATACAGGGCGAATATTGCAAGGCGTGAGTATCGCATGAAGCCGCTCATTGCCGCGAAGGCTACTACTTTTGTCTTGACACAAAAGGTAGCAAAAAGTCAAGTCAGTAGCTTAGGCTTCTTTGCCGCACAAACCTTCCCGGCAAATCAGGCAAAACCTGGGCTGGAAAAGTTTGCGGCCATATTGCGCGCACTGGCCAATACACTGCAAAAATTCCTATGCCCTGCAATTACGCACAAGGCCACCACCGTTTTGTCTTATTTCATCCGAAGCTGTTCTACTGACGAGGATAAGAAAAAAGCCTTTAAAATATAACTTTAATAATATATGTTGTTTAGTATCCTATTGTGGTCCAGTTGTTTATTGGTGAAAACAATTTGTATTTTTTCAATAATAAATTGTAACAAAGCGGCATAGCGTTTATCTTAACCATAATATTTATATTGTGGTATAAATTTAAACCTGCCGGTACATGACCAATACTGACTCACCGCCCTTAAAGCAACGCATAAATTCCATTGATACCTTGCGAGGTATGATCATGCTGATTATGGCTATCGATCATATCCGTGATTATATTTATTACAGCGGGCCCATGACCAACCCCACCAATATGGCTACCACTACACCCATATTGTTCTTCACCCGTTGGATCACTCATTTTTGCGCCCCAACCTTTGTTTTCCTGAGCGGTGTATCTGCCTATCTTGCAGGTACACGCCGTACCAAAAGCCAATTAAGCGGTTTCCTGGTTAAGCGGGGAATCTGGCTTATTGTGGTTGAAGTGGTGCTCATCACCTTCGCACTAACACTTAATCCTTTTTATAATGTACTGGTATTGCAGGTGCTTTGGGCCATTGGCTTTAGCATGGTGATATTGGGCCTGCTGGTGCGCTTGCCTTTAAAGTGGATAGCGGTCATCGGTGCGCTTATCTTTTTCGGGCACGATATTTTAGATTATGTACAAGCGCCTAAATCCATAATTGAGGCTGACTTTTTAAAGCTTTTCCTTACCGCCTTCGGTAGTCTGTTCACTATTAACAGCAATCACTTTATATTTGATCTGTATGCGGTTATCCCGTGGACGGGCATCATGCTGCTGGGTTATTGCTTTGGCTCATTATACAGGCCCGAATATGATCCGCAGAAAAGAAGAAAGATATTGCTCTATACCGGCTTGGCAGTATTAGCCAATTTTATTGTTTTAAGGCTGATCAACAAATATGGTGATCCTGCACCATGGGAAACGCAGCGCAATACGGTACATACCATTATTTCATTTTTCAACGTGAGCAAATATCCGCCATCGCTCTTGTATTCATGTATGACGGTTGGCACCGCCCTCGTTATCCTTTCACTAACCGAAAAGCCCCTTAATAAATTTACATCGTTTTTAATAGTATATGGTAACGTGCCATTCTTTTACTATGTGCTGCATTTTTACCTGATCAGGCTCATTAATATCATCCTGTTTTTTGCCATGGGGTATAACAGCAGTCAGATCGTTACGCCGAATCAGCCTTTCCTGTTCAAGCCGCTTTCTTTTGGTTTTCCGCTGTGGATAGTTTACCTGGTTTGGCTGGTGGTTATTGGTATATTGTATTTCCCCTGTAAATGGTTCAGTAATTATAAGAGAACACACCGCCAGTGGTGGCTGAGTTATTTATAAGCCGCCGGTGGGGCCACCGACGGCGGAGAAAGATCTTATCTATTCTTACAATACTACTCCTGCTTCAGTAAAGCGCAGGTCATTACCAGCCAATGCTGAGGTAGCGTAGCCTTCGTCATTAATAAAAAGCTTTTCGTTTTCTGCTGAGATGCGCAGGTCGTGGGTCATGAATTCGCCAAATATGCGGATTGCTGCTATCGGGGCATTTCGTTCAAGTTCGGCGGTAATGTTAAGTTGTAGGCTCAGAGCAGTTTCATCGTCAATTTGGTGTACGTGGATGATCAATGCTCCATTTGCACCAAATACTTTTACGCTGTTTTGCTCTGTTTCAACTTTAAGTCCTGTGCCCAAGGCTGTGTTGTTATTTACGATAACGCCATTGCCGTGCGTGTCTTTAATATCCAGATCGACGCTCAAAAGTGAGCCGGGCTCATTGTCGTGGTAAACAGAATTGATCTTTATGATCGGGTTTGATTGTTCGTGATCGGCATAACTGATAACACCCTGCGGAACGATATAGGCACTGGTGCCTAAAACAAAAGCGTACTTCATAATTTTAGTAATGTTTAAGTGTATGTACTAAAAACAACAAGCGGCAAAAATGTTTACATAATTTAGTATTATTTCTACTACATTCCATAATGGGTGTCCATGCTGAGCGCTAGTCGAAGCATGAGCGTAAAGGCCTGCCCGCATGCTTCGACTAGCGCTCAGCATGACACCCTGCACAAAACCCACAATGTAACAACTCCCATCCACAAAAACTCATTATATTTGGCATTACCTCAAGGGGCAAATCTATATGGGCGAAACAGTTCCGGCTAATCAGTTAAAGTGGCTTTATTTTTTTATCGCGATAGCTGTCGCGGTAAACTTTAGCGGGTTGTTTGTTACCCTTATTGCCCCCGATGCTACCCTATACGCTACCATTGCCAAAGCCATGGTACTGCACCATAATTATGCTGATATTATAGTAAATGGTAAGGACTGGTTGGATAAACCGCACTTCCCCTTTTGGGTTACCGCTTTGTTTTTTAATGTTTTCGGCATCTCAACCTGGGCGTATAAATTGCCCGGTATTTTGTTTTTACTGATGGGGGCTATGTATACCTATCGCTTTGCCAAAGACCTGTATAATGAACAGGTAGCCCTATGGTCGGTATTGATATTACTTACCGCCGAACATATTATCATCTCCAACAATGATGTTCGTGCCGAGCCCTATTTAACCGGGTTGATCATCGCTTCAGTTTATCACTTTTATAAAGCTTATACCCGCAATAACTTTTGGCAGTTGCTAATCGGCAGCTTGTTTACCGCTAGTGCTATCATGACAAAGGGCATGTTTGCCATTGTACCCATCGGCGGTGCAATAATCGGTCAGTTTATCATCACCAAACAATGGAAACAACTTTTTGCCTGGCGATGGCTGATAGCCATTATGCTGGTGCTGCTATTTATCATTCCGGAACTGTATTGCTTATACCGTCAGTTTGATGTCCATCCTGAAAAGGTGATCTTCGGTGTGAAGAATGTTTCAGGCATTAAGTTCTTTTTTTGGGATAGCCAGTTCGGGCGTTTCTTTAATACCGGCCCCATCAAAGGCGGCGGCGATCCTTTCTTTTTTGTGCATACCACGCTGTGGGCTTTTTTGCCATGGTCGTTGTTGTTTTTTGTATCGGTATTTCGGTTTATTAAAACAGGGGTAAAAAATGTAAAAGGGCAGGAGTGGTATTGTATCAGCGGTGCTTTGCTGACCTTTTTACTGTTCTCTGCATCAAAGTTTCAGTTGCCTTATTACATGAATATCGTGTTCCCGTTCTTTGCCATCGTTACGTCGCAATACCTATATAGCGTGGTAGGGGCGAAAAGCATTAAGGCAATCCGCATAACGCAAATAATAGTTATTGTGCTGATGCTGTTGATAATCTGCATCCTGCAATACTTTTTTGTGCCGGATAGCTTTACATGGCCGGTTATATTATTAATAGCGATTGTTTTTTTGCTGATGCTGTTTTTACCGGGTAGAGTCAGCGGAATTACCATACCAAAGGTAATTATGCGTATAGTATTAGCGGCAATTGTTGTGAACGTGTATATTAACCTCGCGTTTTATCCGTCGCTGATGAAATACCAGGGTGGCAGTGAGGCAGCCCGATGGATCAATCAGCATAATTCTGGGAAATACCCAGTTGTACAGTGCGACGAAAGCAACTGGCCCATGGAATTTTACCTGAACCAGCCTTTAATTGCTATTAACCCGGATACTATTAAAACTCCACCGGTAAATACCTTCCTGCTATATGCAAAAACCGATATTGTAAATGGATTGGTTGCTAAAGGCTGGCATGTGCAGGTGGTTGATAGCCTTAAAACATATTGGGTAAGCAGGTTAAAGCCTAAGTTTTTAAATGTTAAAACGAGGGGTGGGGAGTTGATAGGGATGGAAGTGGTTGTGGTGAATGGTAAGTGATGTTTTGGTAAGTGGTATCTAATTAATCCCTGATTTTGCAGAGCGATTATGCATGGTCGAATACTTGTCTCATGGTATCGCTTTTCGCTAAGAAGTCACTTTTTGTCTTGATACAAAAAGTAACCAAAAAAATCAAGACAACAAGGATGCTTCCACCCGCCCTGCCGGTTCTTCACGCTTTTTTCGCTGTTCAAATACTT
>Ga0116227_10000223_pt1 | contig 101667 bp, 84 predicted proteins | sample S1TSphgellanicum_FD_89693 | JGI IMG/M metagenome (GOLD analysis project Ga0116227, IMG submission 89693) | Host-associated microbial communities from peat moss isolated from Minnesota, USA - S1T2_Fb - Sphagnum magellanicum MG | ecosystem: Host-associated > Plants > Peat moss > Unclassified... | reverse complement strand
GTTGCCGTTGCCCTTGCTGTTGCCGTTGCCGTTGCCGTTGCCGTTGCCGTTGCCGTTGCCGTTGCCGTTGCCGTTGCCGTTGCCGTTGCCGTTGCCGTTGCCAGTCCGATTATTCACGCCGGCCCTCCGTTGCCGTGTCCGTCCGACCAGCCAGCCTCCTTTATGCGCATAAACCTTGGCCAAATGGCTAACGCGTCGCACGTTTACGACAAAAGCGATTGAAATACAAATTCATCAAGGTAAAATCCAACAGCGTCTAAAAAGAGGAGGTGAAGATTGGCAGCAGAAATCATCGCGGTAACTCAGCAGAAGGGCGGGGTCGGGAAGAGCACTATCGCGATGCACCTCGGCGCTGCATTTCATGAGAAAGGTAAGCGCGTCCTCGTCGTTGACGCTGACGGACAAAACACGCTGGTTCATTGGACCAGAGCCTCATCGGATAGCGAAAACGGCATCCCGTTTCCGGTCGTCAACCTCTCCGAGTTCGATGGCCAGATCCACCGCGAGATCAAGAAGTTCGTGGGGGACTATGACATCATCGTCGTAGACTGCCCGCCCTCCATCACTGAGAAAGTCTCCGGCGTAGTCTTGCTCGCCGCGACCGTCGCCATCATCCCAACCTCGTCCTCACCAGCGGATTACTGGTCGAGCGTGGGCTTGGTCAAACTGATCCAGCAAGCGCAGGCGATGAACGAAGACCTGCGCGCGGTCTTCCTGCTCAACAAGACAGAAGAGAAGCGGATGCTGACCCGCGAACTCAAGCGCGCGCTGGAAGAACTGGGGTTCCCCTTGCTCAAAACCCAGATCCCCACCCGCGAAGCCTATAAGCAGGCCATGGCGCTAGGGCAGACCGTGCTGCAAATGAATGACCGCGGCGCCAAACTGGCCGCCGCCGAAGTACGGGCGTTCGCGGATGAAATCGCCGCCCTGCTCCCCTGAATTTATGCGCATAAAGGACACTGAATGAAACCCTCCCAATTTGCCAAAGGCTTTCAAGCACGTCCGGACACGACTAGCAGCGAAAAGCGAACCGCCCTCGACCGCCTCAATGCCATCGATGGTCTGGTACAGAACGCACCGAAGGCGAGCGACTTTGCAGGCCGCTCCAGTCAGCCGGTTTCTGCCCCCGTCGTCGCCGAAGCCGACACCGCGGAATCGCTGAACGAGTCTGCCGCGTACCACGCATGGCGCCTCGAGCACGGCTACCGCCCCGGTCAGGTGATCGAACTCACGCTGAAGTCGATCAAGCCCAGCCCGTTCAATCCGCGCCATTTTTATCTGAAGTCATCGATCGCGGAGCTCGCGGTCAATCTGGCGAAGCAGGGACAGCAGCAGGCGATCCATGTGATCCCCGACTACGACAATCCCGGCACGTATTTCGTCAGCGACGGCGGCCGCCGCGTGCGCGCGTTGAAGGAAGCCAATAAGGAATCGGTGAAGGCGATCGTCATTGATCTGCCCATCGGTCTCCAGAGCTACAAGCTCGGTTACGATCTCAACGTGCAGCGGGACTCGCAAACGGTGTTCGACAACGCGGTCGTGTGGAAGCGCTTTCTGGACGAGAAGTACTTCCAAAGCCAGAAGGAGTTGGCCGAGCATCTCGGGTTGGACGAGTCGACGGTCGCGGTTGCCTTGTCGATTGCCAAGTTGCCAGAGGTAGTCATGCAGGAGATGGTCGCGAGAACAGATCGCTTCGGCTCGAACATGGCTTATCAGGTTGGCCGGTATCACTCCGCCCGCGGATCCGACTCCACGCTACGGCTGATCAACAAGATCCTGTCGGACGATCTGAGTACGCGCCAGGTTGCCGACATCGTGAAGGGTCGCGCAACCGCGCAGGAGAGCACCAAGCCCACCGGCCGGCAGCGCTACGCGCAGCGTCTCGAGATCAAGCTGGATGGGGTGTCGGTTGGCGATCTGAAGTCGTACGGCGATGACCGCATCGAACTGCGACTGAAGGGTCTGTCGAAGGAAAAGCGCGACGACATCCTGAGGCAGATCGAGCAGATGTTGCAGCAGAAGTGATTTGCAAGTGCGGCGTCGGCCGTGACGCCGCACTAGTACGAATAAGCACCTGAAGCAGGTTTGTCAGGCTGCTCGGGACTGGCTCAAAGTGAAAGCGAGCAGGTCCCCGTCGGTCGGCTCACCCCACGTCTTGCGGGCGAGCCAGTCGAAGAACGCGGTCTCGGTGATCTTCGACTCCAGGCCGCGACGACGCCAGTCGTCACGCATGTGCGTACCCAGATCCGGCAACTCGTCGTCCTCAAACGATCGACGCGCCAGTTCGCGGTCGGACTCGCCTTGCTCGTCATAGAGCGCACGCGCTTCCTTGCGACGATAAGCAGAATATTCGCCCAGCAGGCGTGCCTTGAGGTCGTCCGCCGGCGCCGCGACGGCCGCCTTGCCACCGCTGCCCGATGCCAGTGCCTCAACCGGCGGCGCATAACCCTTCTTCAACGCATCCTTGAACAACGCCGGCGCACTACGCACCGGCGGCAGCGACGTGCTGCGCATGCGCTGTTCCGTCATCTGCAGTGCAGCGCGAATCCGGTTTTCCTCGCTGTCCGCGTAAAGCGTCTGCGCTTCCTTGAGCGGAATGCCGATCTTGACCATACGGTCGACGAGCGTGCTGTCGAAGACGTTCGGGTGCTCATCGAGCGCCAACATTGGCTGCTTGCGCTCCGTCACGCGGAACTGGATTTCGGCCACACGGCGACCTTCGCGATGCTCGATCAGCTCGACGAAGATGTTGGTTACCGCGTTCACCTCAGCAATAGCCGGACGCAGATAGTCGCGCTTGAAGTACTTGTACTCGCGCTTTGCCTCGTCGCCGGCCTCTGTGTCGGGCGTGCCGGAGAGAATCGGACGCCACCATTCCCACGATTCGCGCATCGTGAGATGACTCGGATTGGTCAGATAGCGCACGCAGATCTCGTACAGCGCCAAGCCCGCGCTACTGCGCAGTTGGCTTTGGAACTGCAGGCTCAGACGCGCGTACTGAACCGGGTCGAGCAGCTTCTTCTTGATCTTGGGTGCAAACGAGAACTCGACCCACACGCGCCGCGTGGTCGGGTCTTCGAGAATTTCCGCGTCCGCGATCAGTGTGGAGATACCCCACTTGCGTCCAGGTTTCTGGCTGGAGGTGCCGGTACTCCATTCGACCTGCACCGACACCATCCGCCGCAGGTGTTCCTTGACGAGCGCGGTGTCGTTCGAGTCGAACGCCGAGTTGGCCACAATATCCGAGAGTAGCGCACGGTACGTATCGCCGGACTCGTCGGCCTGCTGGGCGACCGCCAGCAGAACGTTGAACAGCTTTCGGGTGAGTAGGGTGATTTTGCCGCTCTTGGGCTGAATCGCGATCGCCTCAACGGCTTTGCGCAATTCGGCGGAGCTAGGGCTCACCACATCAGTCTTCTTCGCGCGCTTCGTGGCCATGCGTCGGGTCGAGGAGGGATTTGGCGAGAGCATACCGACTGTGGTGAAGCACGTCTATAGGGCGCCCCTCACCATTCCCGGTGAAGTGCGCTTACGGCTCCCGACTCACCTCGGTTCACTCCCGAAAACGCTCACCTCAAGCGTTTCGGGCCAGGTTGCGGGCGTCGTTGCTCCTCGCGGGATAGGCAAAAATGCGCCTTTCCTGGCTCCATCCCGAAAGGGAGATGTTTGCTCCCGTATCGACTCACCCTAAAATTTCTCGCAAATTCTCGACTTGATTCGCACTCCTGGGTGGTCGGCACGGGTCGACCGGTCGGAAATCGCCGTGCGGGCCAAACCACTTACCAGGTTGGCGAGCGCAAACCCTGGAACCAGGCACTGGTATGGGTTTGCCGGAGATCGACTCGTTGTCGAGGACGCACCCATTGCGCGTGAAACGGCGCTGGGGGGATGCGCACAGCGTAGCCGTGACCGTCGGGTGAAGCTCGGCACCCCACGGCATAACCGGCGAGCCACGGTGAGCAGCGGCGATGCTCGTCGACGCACCGCTCGGATTTCGCGGCTCAGGGGCGACTCGTGGATCGTCCTGCGATCGATGGTGAGGCGCTCCACTCGGCACAAACGCACCGCTTCAGATCTCGCGCCCCTGGAGGGCAACACAGAATCGCCTACAGCCGATGGTGAGGCACTCCAGCCCACACGAACGCACCGCTTCGGATCCCGCTACCCCGGAGGTAACCCGCGGCCGCTTGCAACCTCGCTGAGGCGCTCCATCTCGCACTAACGCACTGCTCGCATCTTGCCGCCCTATGCAGCCACCTTGCGGACAAGACACAGGCCGCGACGTATCGCCCCACGGCCAGCCCGGCGGCATACCGCGCCGTCTCGCCAGGCCCACTCGACCCACAAAGCGCCTGATTGCCGCAGTCGCAGCCTCCCACTGTGAATGGCGCCAACACGTCAATGCCCCACCAGCGAGCGCCCGGGGGTTGGCCGAAGCAGGGCGGCGTTTTCGCGGCATCGCAGCAACAACGGCACGACTCAGGAGACGTATTCAGCTCAACCGGTCTACTTAGCCACGATTCAACAACCACTACCGCCCGAAATCCGCTTCACCCATCCCCCGAAAACACTCACCTTTGCTCCAGCCGAAGCCGCGAAAACACGCGGCCCGCGTCAAATCGCATTGGAATATCGCCCCAAAACGCTCCTGAAAAGCCTCACCTTTGATCGGAATCGCTCCTCGCTTGCGCACCCGCAGCACGGCCACATTCAGCTCCCGAAAAGACTCACCATTCTCACCAACCACTAAAATACTCTTACATTTCAATTAGTTATGGAACACATATCGAGTATCGCTTGAAATAATAGGTCCCGAAAAATCTCACCTTAGCTATCGGCTACTAGCGCCGGCCACCCGATCACCCCATCACGGCAATCTCCCGAAAAGACTCACCATTGAAGATTCGGTCCGGGCGAATTCGCTCTCACCAATCAAGCTCAGTGGGGCATTTCACGTAAGTAACCGCAAACTTCCTCCCGAAAAACCTCACCTCAGGCGATTTTTAGCCTCCGACTAGCTCCCGGAAACGCTCACCTCAAGCATGAACGGTGCGGTTTCCGATGGTGCCGGAGCTCCCCTTCGACGCCTCCCGAATAACCTCACCTTTGCCCGCCAATGCCCTTTCCCAGGTTCAATCAATGCCCTGGGACACGGAGAGGCCGCCACCTGCTCCCGCAAAACCTCACCTTAGGGCATTACATGCCCAAAAATCGGGCATAACCGCGGTCAGCCCCCGAAAAGCCTCACCTTGGGTACGCGTTTTCTCCCGCGTTGTCTCACCGGAGGCTTTTTGGGGCCTCGATTTACCCTAAAAAGAGCGTCTAAAATCTATCCCGAAAGCGCTCACCGCATCGATCGGGCGACGGCCAGGTCATTTTTACGTCCAGCCGGGCTGCCCGGCCCGTCTGGTCCCGCAAAATCTCACCTTTCGCCGGCCGGTACTTCGTAAGCAGCTCCTGAACCCGCTCACTCACTGTCCCGCAGGCCCTCACCACGGCCCCCGAACCCCATCACTCGACTATCCTGCAAGCCCTCACCAGGACTCCCGTAAAGCTTCACCTGACCTCGCTGAAACCCTTGCCTGGTAAGGATCTGCCGTGGCGTTAACGTTTTTAACAAGGGTTCAAGGGTGTTTACTTTTATTACTCTCAAGAATTTCCACCCCGCGCGTCCTTCGGACATCCCCCAAGTCCAACACCAGTCGGCATTCCGCTTCGTGAAACAGTGACGACACGCTGAAAAAACCGAAAAACTCGTTTCTTTCCAATGGCTTATTGACTATTCTTCGTTTTGTTTCACGGAAATTCTGCACTGGGCTACTACGGACTCGGCTATGTAGACCGAATCTGGCTCCCTTTGACGAGAAAGCCAGTTCGGCCTTCATACTTGTAGCAAATACTACGTAATTTGTTATGATTCCTCGAATTCGAGCAACGTCGAGGTGTAAATGAATCTGGACGAAGAACGTCAGTCGATCCGGCAGGAACTTGAGTCGATGCGTGAAAACGGCGCACGTCGCCAGGAATTGTCGTTGCATGCCTGCAAGCGACTTTTTTTCGATCTTGGCATTCGCCCATCAATGGCTGCGGTGCGAGATCTGACCCAAACCGGCAGTGCGAGCGACATTCCCAAAGACATCGACACTTTCTGGGAGCGTATCCGCAGTGCGTCACGTGTTCGTGTGGGTGCTGGAATCATCCCCAAAGCGCTTGAGGACAGGGCCGGTGAATTGCTCGGCGCCTTGTTCGAGGAAGCGATCGTTCATGCACGCTCCGCATTCGACAGCGAGCGCGAAGAAGTCCAGTCGCAGATCACGGCCGCGGAACGCGACACGCGCGAGGCCGACATTCGTCGCCAGGCGTCCGAGGAAGCCATTCGCCGAAGCGACGCAAGAGCCGACGCGGCGTGGGAACGGGTTCGCGCGCTCGAAGCGGAACTGGCCACGGCCAACACGCACGGCACGGTTCATCAGGACAGTTTGCAATCCAGTGTCCGCCGGCTCGATGCAGAGAACGAAGCGCTTCGCAAACGGCTTGAAGCCGAGCAATCCACCAACGCCGGCTTGCGTGACCGAATCGACGCATTACATGTCGAGTTGCGTCAAAGCACCGAGCACTATGCGCAACAGATTAAGGACGCCGTGGCCGAGGCCGAACGGCGTGTCAAGCCCATGCTGGTCGAGCTCGACTCGCTGCGCAGCATGGCCGCGACCTACCAATCCGGCGTGCGCGATGCTAGTCGCAAGGAGTTCGAGTTCATCCAGCAGATCGCGGCGGCAAAAGCCAGAGGCGACCGTCTGGACTCGCAACTGCGTGAACAATCGGACGAACTCGACGCGCTGACAAAAGAAATTGCAGTGCTGCGTACCCAACAGGACGTGGATCCAGCCGTTGCGAGCCTGTTATGTACGCTCGCGAACTCCGGTCGCCTGAGTTCCGACGAAATGGCGACGATCGGTACTGTCGCGGACGGCCACGTCGGGTTGCCGCTGCGTTGTCCAAAGTGTGAGGAAGGTGAACCCGAGCTGTCCGAGGTGGATCACCGCTACGAACTCCAGTGTCCGGAGTGCGAGCATTCGTCGGGGCCTGGTCACTCGCGGCTTGAGGCGGTCAGCCGGTTTTTGGCGCTGAAACCGGTCACTTCGACTGCATAGTGGGACACGCCTGGCTACCCTAGAAGAAGGAAGCCGGCCAAAGGTGAGGTAATTCGGGACTGGAAAGGTGAGTCTTTCCGGGGCAGTTTTTACACTCTTATTCGTTCGAACGGCCGCCGTCCGGCGTTGTCCGACTAGGCGGTTCGTCGGAATTCGGCGCGTCGCCGATGGGAATTTTCTGCTGCTCGGACCAGGTTTTCCACGCTCGATGGAGTCGATTGGCGGAAACGGGTTGCATGAACCCAAGCCATTGGCCGACCAACTCCGGCGCGACACCTGTCTCGAACAGGTCGGCGGCAAAGGTGTTGCGCAGCGTTTGCGGGCTGGCTCGCGACTCGCGCGATTCTGCGAAGCCTGCCGCTTCGATCAGCGCGTCGACTGAACGCAGCATGGTGGCCTTGTGCATTGGCCGTCCAGAGGGCGACGCAGGAAATACGAGATGTCCGGCCAGTTCCGACAGGCGCCGTTCCGCGAGCCATGCATCCAGCGCCGCGATGGCAAACGGCGATAGCCGGGTTCGGCGCGCCATCAGCGGATTCGGTGACTCGATCACGACCCAAGGTGAACCGGCTGTCAAGCAACTAACCGTAAGCGTTCGCGCTTCTCCGGTTTTCAATCCTCCACCGAGAAACACCGCAATCAATGCCCGGTCGCGGCGTTCTCTCCAACGCTGCGCCGCGGAGAGCGCAGTGATCGGTGAGAACAGATGTGCAACCAGCAACGCTCGCTCATGGTTGGTCAGAAAACCAGTGGGTTCGTTGTCGCGTGCATTGCGCCAGGCTGCTTCACCGTCCTGGGCGATAAACCGTGCGGGATTGGTCGACGCAAGTTCGATCTCGCGGACATGATCGAGCACACGTTCGATTAGCCGTAAATAGCGTACCCGTTGCGGTTTTCGGATCGCCAGCCCAGCGACGAAATCGGCAATTGTCCGGGTGTCTACGGTGATAAGGTTGGCATGCCGAACTTTCAACCAATCGAGAAACAATCCCCATTGCGCTTGATACACCTCGGCGGAAGACTTGCGAAACTGCTGCTTGGCGAGCCACGCGTCGAAAGCAATACGCGGATCGCGACGCCAGTCTTCGCGTTCCTGATCGAAGAGATCGGCAGCGGGGATGTCTCGGCCGGCGGAGCCGGGCGAGTGGGAAGAGACCATAGTCTGTTTTACCGTTAGTTGCGTCTCATTGTAGGTCAGACGCCACCAATCGGATAGCAGGCGTGATCACGATCACCCTCCCCAAGCCCGCGCACGCCGGCGTACATTCGCTCGCGGCGCGGCCTGCGCCGCCTTGCGATACGCGTGCTCGTAAACGGCAACAGCGAACGCGAACACCGCCGGCAGCGCATTTGACGCGCCGAAATCCACCGGCTCGTCCGTCTCCGGATACGGCAGTGCCGAGGGGCGCTGAAACAGTCCGAGCATGAGCGCGTCGTGGCGACTGGCGAATCCGAGGTCGGCGAGGGCCTCCGCCTCAATGGCGTGCAGAAGCCGCCACGTTAGCGGAACTTGTTGCACGATATACCGCGCGGCGATGCTTTGGACGATGTGTTCGAGATCGCGCGCCGCGGTCTGGAAGCGCAGCGCAGCCAGGCCGTGGTCGGCGTGGTGGGTTGTCAGTTCGTTCATTTCGGCTCCGGTCAATCTGCGTATACTGTACAAACATACAGTACTCAACGCAACTCGGCCAAATGGCTAACCCGCCCTCTTCCTCGGCTTTATTCGTTCTGCATTAACGGTGCGCTAACCGCTTAGCCGTGAATCACCACAAGCAATGCCTTGGCTTCGCTCTTGCCGGCATTGCGGATCGCGTGCGCTTCGTCGGCCACGTAGCGCGCCGTGTCTGCCGCCTTCAGGCGCTTGGTGGTCCCGGCCGCCTCGATTTCGATCGAGCCATGCAACACCGTCAAATGTTCGCGCGTGCCGGGTTCGTGCGCGTTGGACACGAGCGCGCCACCCGGCTGCAGCGTCAGTTCGTACCATTCGAACTTGCCGGCCAACTCGATCGGCCCCCACACCCGTAACTGATATTTAGCGTCGTGCCCGCTTAGCGTCGGAATCTCGTGCGGCCCCGACACGGCGATCGCCTCCGGTGCCTTTTGCTGCGCGAACAGCGAATCGAGACTGACACCCAGTGCATTGGTCAGGCGCCACGCAACCGCGATAGTCGGATTGGCCTTGTCGCGCTCGATTTCCGACAGCATCGACTTCGACACGCCCGCCGCGCGCGACAGATCGTCGAGCGTCATGCGGCGCTCGCTGCGCAGCCGCTGAATCTGTTCGCCCACCCGCGGCGGTGCCGCGACGGTTTGGGCTAGAGTGGGTGCAGCGCTGGCTGCTGCGCGCCGGGTGCCCGAACTTGCCATTTTCTGACCTATCGTTTAAAGTTGTTCGACATACCGAACTTAAGTTCGGAATATCGAAGTTGTTCGATAAAACTGATATTCGACTATAGCAGGCCGCCACAGCGCCGAACATCGCGGCCGTGCGGCCTGCCGCCCATTCAGGAGTCTGACGTATGCGTGAACCCTACCTCGCCCATCTGCGCAGCACGCTCGAGCAGATCCGCGCCGACGGCTTTTACAAGACTGAGCGCGTGATCGCGAGTCCGCAATCGGCCGGCGTGCGGCTCGCCAACGGCACGAACGTACTGAACTTCTGCGCCAACAATTATCTGGGCCTCGCTGACGACGCGCGGCTGATCGAGGCCGCCAAAGACGGGCTCGATCGCGACGGCTTCGGCATGGCGTCGGTGCGTTTCATCTGCGGTACGCAGACGGTGCACAAGGAACTGGAGCAGGCGCTCGCCGCGTTCCTGCAGACTGACGACTGCATTCTCTACTCGAGCTGTTTCGACGCGAACGGCGGGCTGTTCGAAACGCTGCTCGACGAATCCGACGCGATCATCAGCGACGAGTTGAATCACGCCAGCATCATCGACGGCGTGCGGCTGTCGAAGGCGAAGCGCTTTCGCTACAAGAACAACGATCTCGCCGACCTCGAAGCCAAGCTGAAAGAAGCCGACGCGGCCGGCACGCGCTTCAAGCTGATCGCGACAGATGGCGTATTTTCGATGGACGGCATCATCGCCGACCTCGCCGGCATCTGCGATCTGGCCGATCGCTACGGCGCGCTGGTCATGGTCGACGATTCGCATGCGGTCGGCTTTATCGGCGAGCACGGTCGTGGCACGCCGGAGCATTGCTGCGTGCTTTCGCGCGTCGACATCATTACCGGCACGCTCGGCAAGGCGCTCGGTGGCGCATCGGGCGGCTACGTGGCCGCGCGCAAGGAAGTCGTCGAACTGCTGCGGCAACGCTCGCGCCCGTATCTGTTCTCGAACACGCTCACGCCGAGCATCGCAGCGGCTTCGCTCAAGGTCCTCGAGCTGCTGGCGAGTGCCGAAGGCGCGGAATTGCGTGCTCGCGTGCGGACCAATGGCGCGCATTTTCGCAGCAAGATGAGCGCGCTCGGTTTCACGCTCGTTCCGGGCGAACATCCCATCATCCCGGTGATGCTCGGCGACGCGCAACTTGCCTCGCGCATGGCGGAAGAGCTCCTGAAAGAAGGTGTCTACGTTATCGGCTTCTCGTTCCCGGTGGTGCCGAAGGGGCGCGCGCGCATTCGCACGCAGATGAGCGCCGCGCATACGCCTGAGCAGATTGACCGCGCAGTGGACGCATTCGCGCGCGTGGGCCGTTCGCTCGGCATCATTTAAGACCTGGAGGCGCACATGAAAGCACTCGCAAAACTCGAACGCGCGCCGGGCCTGACGCTCACGGACGTGCCGAAGCCCGAAGTGGGCCATAACGATGTGATGATCCGCATCAGGCGCACGGCCATCTGCGGTACCGACATCCACATCTGGAAGTGGGACGACTGGGCGCAGAAGACCATTCCCGTGCCGATGCACGTGGGTCACGAATACGTCGGCGAGATCGTCGAAATGGGCCAGGAAGTCCGCGGCTTCGCCATCGGCGATCGAGTCTCGGGCGAAGGACACATCACCTGTGGATTCTGTCGCAACTGTCGCGCCGGGCGTCGCCATCTGTGCCGCAACACGGTGGGCGTGGGCGTGAATCGCGAAGGCGCGTTTGCCGAGTATCTGGTGATTCCCGCCTTCAATGCCTTCAAGATTCCGCCCGAAATCTCCGACGACCTCGCGGCCATCTTCGACCCGTTCGGCAACGCGACGCACACGGCGCTGTCGTTCAACCTGGTCGGCGAAGATGTGCTGATTACCGGTGCCGGGCCCATCGGCATCATGGCGGTGGCGATCGCGAAACACGTCGGTGCACGCAATGTCGTGATTACCGATGTCAACGACTACCGGCTCGAGCTCGCGCGCAAGATGGGCGCGACGCGCGCGGTGAACGTCTCGCGCGATTCGCTGCGCGACGTGATGGCCGATCTGCACATGACCGAAGGGTTCGACGTTGGCCTGGAAATGTCCGGCGTGCCGAGCGCGTTCACCACCATGCTCGAAGCGATGAACCACGGCGGCAAGGTCGCGCTGCTCGGTATTCCGCCGGCACAAACGGCCATCGACTGGAACCAGGTGATCTTCAAAGGGCTGGAAATCAAAGGCATTTACGGCCGCGAAATGTTCGAGACCTGGTACAAGATGGTCGCGATGCTGCAAAGCGGGCTGGACCTGTCGCCGATCCTCACGCATCACTTCCCGGTCGACGATTACCAGCGTGCCTTCGCTACGATGCTTTCGGGCGAAAGCGGCAAGGTCATTCTCGACTGGACCGCTTAAGCCACGCAGACCGGCTGCCTGGCCGTCGAAGACTTCGAACCCATCGAAGTCTTCGACGAGCAGCAAACACTTCCGCCCGCAAGCCTGCGTGCGCCGCTTACGCGCCCGCAGGCGGCCGGACGAATTCCGCCTGAATCCGCACGTGAACGTCATCGCCCACGGCCGGATACCATGTCCCCAGACCGAACTTCGACCGGCTGAAACTGCCCTCCGCTGAAAAACCGAGCGTGTCCTGCTTGGTGAGCGGATCCGGGCCGAAGCCGTTGAAGACCACATCGAGCGTCACCGGTTGCGTCGCGCCGTGGATCGTCAGATTGCCGGTGAGCTTGCCGCGCGCGTCGCCGGTCCGTTCGAAGCGCGTGCTCACAAAGCGGATCTGCGGATAGCGCTCCACGTCGAACATGCTGCTGCCTTTGACCTGCTTGTCGAGCAACGGCACGTTGGTATCGACGCTCGCGGCGTCGATGTCGGCCGTCACCGAACTCTTCTCGAGTCCGCCTGCATTCCAGTCAAGCTGGGCGGTAGCGCGATCGAAACGCACCGTGAAACGCGAATACTTCAGATGATCGACGTCGAACGTGATGCTCCAGTGATGCGGGTCGAGCGTGTACTGCCCGGCGGGCACGTTGGCTTCGGTTTGACTGACCGAATGCGTGACGACCTGTAGCGGCGTACACGCGGCAGCCACGGCGACCATCGCAATCGATAACGCGCGCGCGACGGTCGCGCGGACGGCGTACTTCTTCATCGCTGGGCTCTCCTGATTCGCTTCGCGCCACGATAGCGCAAGCCGCGCGATCGCGCCGAAGGCGCTCGCCGCGGTTTCCCGTGCATTGTTCAGGTAAACGCCGTCGATGCCCAAAAAATTCCCTTCCCGGAAATTTTCCCGATTTTTGTTGACGAAGGAGAATGATCGTTCTACCCTTCGTCCATGGCTACCTCTACCGAACCTCCGACCCCAGGCAGCGCGCGCGAACGTCTGCTCGACGCGGCCGAAGCGCTGATCTACGCCGGCGGCATCCATGCCACCGGGGTGGATGCGATCGTCCGTCAGTCCGGCACGGCGCGCAAAAGCTTCTATACGCACTTCGAATCGAAAGATGCGCTAGTTGCCGCCGCACTTGAACGCCGTGACGAACGGTGGATGAACTGGTTCATCGAAGGCACGCTGCGCCGCGGCAAGAACGCGCGCGCGCACCTGCTCGGCATGTTCGACGTGTTGCGCGAGTGGTTTGCCTCGGAAGATTTCCATGGCTGCGCGTTTCTCAATGCGTCCGGTGAGATTGCCGCGGCGGACGATCCGATTCGCGTCGTCGCACGCGAGCACAAGGAGCGCCTGCTGGCGTTCGTGCGCGAGCAGTGCGGCGAGCACATAGCCGCAACCGGCGTCGACGGCCGGCGCGCCGAGCGCCTCGCGCGGCAGTGGCTGATCCTGATCGACGGCGCCATCGGCGTGGCGCTGGTCAACGGCGACCCCGATGCAGCACTGGACGCACGCGCCGCGGCCGAGCAATTGCTGAACGCCGAAGCCGCACACACTCACGCGCCCTTGCGGCGCTCTCCCACCTGACCTTTGGAGCCATCATGACCGAGCCAATCGAAACCCGTCCCCCGGTGCCGCCCTTCACGCGCGAAACGGCCATCCAGAAAGTGCGTGCCGCAGAAGACGGCTGGAATACGCGCGACCCGGAGCGGGTCTCGCTCGCCTATACGCCGCAAAGCGTGTGGCGCAATCGCGCGGAGTTCGTGACGGGCCGCGCGGAGATCGTCGGGCTGTTGCGCCGCAAGTGGGCGAAGGAGCTCGACTACCGCTTGATCAAGGAGCTGTGGGCGTTCACGGGCAACCGGATCGCGGTGCGCTTTGCCTATGAATGGCACGACGATTCAGGCAACTGGTTTCGTTCGTACGGCAACGAAAACTGGGAGTTCGACGAGCACGGCCTGATGGCGCGTCGTCATGCGAGCATCAACGACATGCCGATCCGCGAAGCGGACCGTCTCTATCACTGGCCGCTTGGGCGCCGTCCTGACGACCATCCGAGTCTTTCCGATCTGGGGCTATGACAGGTTGAACGTTTGCGGCGCGTCGACTGAATGCCGCCGTGGATCTGCGGCCCTAACCGGTGGATGAGCGTTTGTTGCGCATTCACCGATCTGCCACTGCTTTTCCGTTATTGTGCTGGCTGGGTAACGCGCGCAGGGCGCGTGCCCGTGTTTCCGAGCGTCACCTCAACATTGGCCATATATGTTGAGGTACAGTGCCCGACGGACGACACATCGAATATAACCAGCACATTCATGACACCGGCGCTCGACCGGTGACGGAGCGGATATGCATTTGCGGCAGACCCACAATCAATTCCGGCGCTTGCTCGTCGCCCTGATTGCCAGTTTTGCGGTGGCTTCCACCGCGCAGGCGGCGGACTGGTGCGGGGGCGGCGTCTGGGTCGACGCAATGCTCGGTTCGTACCATATCGATCCCGATCCCGGCACGCACTTCAACGAGTTCAATCCGGGTCTTGGCGTCGAGTGCTGGTTCAACGGTCAATGGGGCGTGACGGCAGGCGGCTTTCGCAATTCGCTGCGCCGTCCTTCGTACTATGGCGGCGGACTGTGGGCGCCGGAATTTGCGCACTTTGGCTTCGTACGGCTCGCGGCGATCGCCGGCATTATCTCCGGCTATAACTATGGCAACTGGGGCCTTGGCCGGAATCACACTGTCGGACCGGTGGCGGCGCCGATCGTGATGTTCGACTACAAACGGGTGGGCGCGAACCTGATCTTCATTCCGCCGATTCCCTCCGACAATTTGCCGTTCACGATCGGGTTTCAGGTGAAGGTGAAGTTCTGACGCAACTATCGCGGCAGTGCTGCCGAAGGTGAGACCTTTCGGGAGGACTGCCGTTGATGATTCAAGCAACAGCCATACAGGTTGCCTCGTTTTCGACTCCTGGAAGTCCTCACCATTTTATAAAAATCCATATTGCATAGCTGATTTCCTCAGCATGCAATTTCTAACCATTTTCCAATTGCCTTCACATTATCGCCATACGTAGAATCTCGCGTGAAGCCGGCAAAGGCAACCATGACCAACGAGATTAAATTTTCCTATGCGGAGCAGGTCACCAAACCGCTCAAACGTGGCCTGATCCGTGTAGTTGAAGCGATGACGGGGCAACCCTATCTGGAACGGCTCTACAAGGCGAACCAACGCACACCGGGTAAGGACAAAAGCTTCTGGGCCGCCTGCATCCGGCAGCTTCAGCTTGACGTGAAGTATGACGAAGCGGCGCTATCCAAAGCCCCGGCCGAAGGGCCGCTGGTGGTTGTGGCGAATCATCCTTATGGCGTGCTGGATGGCCTAACCCTGGCCTGGCTGGTCGAGAAGGTCCGGGCAGACTTCATGATCCTCGCCAGCACGGTATTGGCTCAGGCGCCGGAGACGCACCCGTTCATTCTGCCCGTCGACCTGTCCGATCGCCCGTCAGCGAAAAGCACGAATCTGGCAACGCGCAGGAAAGCGCTCGCGCATCTGCGCAGCGGCAAAACGCTCGTCATTTTTCCAGCGGGACTCATCTCGACGTCGCCTGACCGATGGGGCCGCCAGGTGGCCGTGGATCCACCTTGGGGTCCGTTCGCCGCACAACTGATCCGCCGCTCGCACGCAAGCGTGCTCCCCGTTTTCTTCTGCGGGCAGAACGGCCGCGTGTTTCAGATGGTGAGCCACATCAGCCGAGCGCTGCGGTTGTCACTGATTTTCCACGAGGTGAAGGCGCGCATCGGCACTCGTCTTGACGTTGAGATTGGCGAGGTCATCTCATACCCTGAGCTCGCGTCGATTGGCGACGATCGCGCATTGATGCACGAGTTAAGAAAGCGCACCTACGCGCTTGCCGGCGACCGACGCGATGCGCACGTGTCCACGCTAACCATTGCGCGGCCTGCCGAATCCATTGATACCGCACAGCACGATGTCGATGGCGAAGAGGTGGCCTAACGCGTCGTCACCTGCATTTTCATCCCATGGGCGGGACGCATGGTAAGACGCACCTGTGGCTCGACGAGATGGCCGGGGACCAGATCGAAACGAAAGCGGCTGAGGAGATGCCTCAGGATCAGCAGCATTTCGGTCATGGCAAAGCCCATCCCGATGCACACCCTTGGCCCGACCCCGAACGGCAAATAGGCATAGCGATCGATAGCATCGCGATTCGCTCCGAGAAAGCGTTCAGGATCGAACAGGTCGGCATCGCGCCACAGCGTCCGGTGGCGATGCAACACGTAGGGGGCGACCGTGACGATCGTGCCGGCGGCGATGTGCACGCCCGCTACGGTATCGTCCTGCAAGGCCAGGCGGCTCATCATCGACACCGGCGGATAAAGCCGCATGGTCTCCTCCAGCACCGCCTGCGTGATCGCGAGCTCAGTGACGGGCGCGCCCCGGCTCACGTTTTCGTCGATTTCCGCTTCGACGCGTGCGCGCCAGTCCGCCGCTTGCGACAACGTATAGAGCGTCCAGGTCAGCGCATTGGCCGTGGTTTCGTGACCCGCGCCAATGAAGGTCACGATGTTATCCCGTACTTCGCTTGCACTGACGGACGGGCCGTCCGAACCCTGCGCCTGCAGCAGCAGGGTCAGCATATCTTGCGGTGCCGCCTCGCCGGAGGCCAGCAAGCGGCGCCGCGCAGAGATCATGTCGTTGACGACGCGTTCTGCGAAGCCGAGCGTCGTCCGTCCGCGCAGGCGGTTGAGCCGCGGCACAAAGCTCGGCAGCCCAAGCATGTCGAACAGATCGAGCTGTCCCAGCGTATCGAAGTAGCGCGTGATGGCATGCTGGAATTCGCTGGGGTCGCGTCCCAGGCCCTGACCGAATAGCGTGTGCTCGAGAATTTCGAGCGTGAGCCGCCCCATTTCCTCCGAGAGGTCCACGATCGCGCCAGCCGGCTTTTGCATCAGACGTTCCGCCGATTGCGCCACGACACGTTCCTTGGCTGCCGCGAAGGCCTCGACCTGCTTCGGGGAAAACAGCGGCGCGAGGATGCGGCGCTGACGCTTCCAGTTGTCGCCGTTGGAGGTCAGCAGGCCGGCGCCGACCGCGGGACGCAGGAGTCGCAACTGCAACTCGTTCTTGGGGTAATTGCGCGCGTTCTCCAGAAAGACATGCCGGATACCAACCGGATCGCTTACGAGCGCACGCCTGTCGACGATGGTCTTGCGGATCTGGATGGGAATCTCGAAGTCGGCCTCCGACCAGACTTCCAGAACGTTTCGACGCAGGACCGCGAGAAGCTGCAGGGGGCCGGGCGGCTTGGCGCGCGGCGTTGGAACGGGGGGCCTGAAGTGGGACGACACGCTCATCCTTCTGCGAAGAGTTGGTTCTTTAGGCATGCCATGGGATTGGCGCTCGCTTCAGGCGTCCGAGATGCGCTTCGAGTTTTCCAGCCATCGCCGCAAGCCGTCGATGCCATGCAGCAACCAAACCGAAAACAGCAAAACGGGAACGGGTCCGCGCAGGCCGAGATGGCCGATGAACAACGCCGGTATCGTGAAGGCCAACGCGATCCAGCAGATCGCGCCCCAGCGGCGTCCATCCGAAATGCCGCCCAGTGCGACCGTCGCGGCAAGAATACCGGTGAACAAGGTCCATCGCTCAGCCGTCATGTTGCCGATGTCGCCATTGACGTAGTAGATCAGCAGCCCGAAGAGTATCAGGCCGCCCGAAGCAATAAAACCGTCAGAGGCGATGAAGTCCTGCCGCTCTGACGAACGAGGCAAGTTGACGCCGAAATAGCGTAGAAGAGGCGCGTTGCTGGCCCAGAACGGATTGTTACTGGTTTCGCCGCCCGCTACGCCATAGCGCATTTCGTTGCCCGGATGCGCCTGGTGGAAGGTGCCGAATAACCGGTCCCAGATAAGAAAGGTGCCGCCGAAATTCCGGTTGAAGTGCTGCGGATCCGCGCTGTGATGCACACGATGATGAAGCGGCGTGATCAGGAAGCGGTCCAGCATGCCCGATGTTCGAATCATCCCGCTATGGTTGTAAAACTGGACCGAATAGTGAAATGAAGACACGGCCACATAGATTTCCAGCGGCACGCCCAGTATTGCGAGAACGCCCGTGAACGGAAAGTCCGTCAGCGACGCGTACCAGGAATTTCTGTTGCATAGCGACAGATTGAAATGTTCGCCCTGATGGTGGACCACGTGAACGGCCCACAAGAACTGCAACCGGTGATGCATCCGGTGTCGCCAGTAGAAGCAAAGGTCCCACGCGAAGAACGCGAACACCCATTTCGCCACCGGGTTCCACCCATCAAGCCAGTGCAGGCTAAGGTACTTCAGCGCAACCCCATAGGCGGCGATTTCAACGCCTCTGAACACCCACATCAGGATATGGCCGGAGTCGAGATTGAATACCACTTCCTTCCATGGAATGTCCTGTCTCCTGACGAGTTTCAGGAACAACAGCTCGCATGCCGTGAGCAACAGGCCCACGGCAAAGGGAATTGCGAACATGTTCATATTTGAGGAAGTGAATTCCAGAGGCAAAAATCGCCGGTCAGAATAGCATACGCATCACACACGGGCCGCCCTCGGCCACCGGCAGTACCCCTTGTTCACTTTACCTTCAATTCGGACTACACTGAATTTGAGGTTTTCTTCCACTTCACCCCTGCCAGTCTTCGGTAACAGTTGCTTTTGTCGTGCTCCGCGAGCCGAAGCAAGCCGAGTCGGTTCGTGCCCAAAACCATTTGAACGGGACGACTCATCATGGCTGATACGAGCTACATGGCACGGAAATCCGTCGCCGATATCGTGGGAAGCGCCGATGCGGACGGAGGCCATTCGCTATCGAAAGCGCTCGGCGCCACCAGCATCACGGCCATGGGGATCGGCGCCATCATTGGCGCGGGCATCTTTGTCCTGACCGGCACTGCTGCAGCGCAATTCGCCGGGCCTAGCATCATCCTGTCCTTCGTGCTCGGCGGCATTGCATGTGCGTTCGTCGGTCTTTGCTACTCGGAACTGGCGGCTATGCTGCCCGTATGCGGTAGCAGTTACACCTACACCTATGCCACGCTGGGCGAGATATTCGCGTGGATCATCGGCTGGGACCTGATCCTCGAATACGCAATGGGCGCCGCGACCGTCGCGGTGGGTTGGTCCGGGTATATCGTGAGCCTGCTGCATAACGCGGGAATCACTATCCCGCCCGATCTGGCCGCCGCGCCCGGTACCATCATCAAGCTCGCCGACGGCACGACGGCGACAGGCATCATCAATTTGCCGGCAATACTGATCATCGCGATCCTCACCACCCTGCTCGTGCTCGGTACGAAGGAATCCGCACGGCTCAACAACATCATGGTGGCGGTCAAGCTGGTCGTGGTGGTGGCTTTCATCGCGCTTGGCGTGTTTTTCATCAAGCCGGCGAACTGGCATCCGTTTATTCCGGCCAATACCGGTGAGTTCGGCAACTTCGGCATGAGCGGAATTTTGCGTGGCTCGGCTGTGGTGTTCTTCGCGTTCATCGGTTTCGATGCGGTATCCACCGCCGCGCAGGAAGCGAAAAAGCCGCAGCGGGACATGCCGATCGGCATTCTCGGGTCGCTCGTCATCTGTACGGTGCTGTACATCCTGGTTGCGGGCGTTCTCACGGGGCTCGTTCCTTACGGGGAACTGAATGTTCCGGATCCGATCGCCAAGGGCGTCGACGCTATCGGCCTTACCTGGTTCTCCGTACTGATCAAGATCGGCGCGCTGACGGGGCTAACCACCGTGATCCTCGTGCTGCTGTACGGACAGAGCCGCATCTTCTTCACGATGTCGCAGGATGGCCTGCTGCCGCCTCTCTTCGCGCGGGTTCATCCGCGTCTGCAGACGCCTCACCTGAGCCAGATCATGATCGGCACCATCGTCGCGATCGTGGCGGCGCTCACACCGATCAGCGTGCTGGGAGAGATGGTCAGTATCGGCACGCTGTTCGCGTTCATCCTGGTGTGCGGCGCCGTGATCTATCTGCGGCGCAGCGACTCCGACGCTTCACGTCCTTTCCGGGTGCCGGGGGTTCCGATCGTGCCGGTTCTGGGCATCCTGTTCTGCCTGTTGCTGATGGCGGGACTGCCGCTCGTCACATGGGTGCGGCTCGTCGTGTGGCTGGTGATCGGTCTGATCATCTATGTGTCGTACGGCCGCAATCATTCGAAGCTGCGCTTCCCCGAACGTCAGTGAGAGACCGGTGGCGCCGCATCGGCGCTATCGCAATATTTCTCACATAGCCGTGAAAAATGCTCGTTTGGCGCACACGTTCCGTCTGCCTATGCTGGTAGACGTGAACGGTGTCGCCATGCGCGGTGTGGTTTTCGCTTCGTCGTGGCGGCTCCCAGACTATGTGGAGTCTTCTCGTGGATATGCCTTTGCTTGAGATTGCGGCTGTCGTGGTTATTTTGAGTGTCGTCGGTATCGTGGTGGTCAGGGCGTTTGCCTCGTCGCGGGTCGATGGCATTGATGTTTTTATGCGGCGAGACATCGCGAATGAGCGTGACGGAAACTAGAAGGCGTCCGGTGTCGCGCGTCAGTTGTTCGATAAGGTGAGAGGATTCGGGATAGTGAGGACTTCCAGGAGCTGGCATCCTTGAGGTGAGGATTTCCAGGAGTTCAACGAAGCCGGGCAATCCACAAGGTGGACGCCAAATGGTGAGGATTTCCAGGAGTCTGTTTTTAACGAGCGTTTCTGTTACCTACCGGACCCATCCTCTCAAAGCATGATATCGACGCGCTGGCTTTGCGCCGTGAGCGGCCTTGACGGTAGCGCCCACACTTCGTCGAGACTGGGCCTCACCAGATCGAGCTCGGTCGACACGCCCGCGTCGCGACGAAAGCGTGTCTTGTTCGCGGCTTGCGCCTCCACGACCTCCTGATCCTGCCGCGCCACCCGGCGCAGAAACGGCCACGCCAGCGTCCGCACCGCCCATTCGGGCGCCCAGCGATTTTCGACGTGCAAGGTGCCGTGCACCTGCGTTAGCGCGTCGCTGATCGGGCTGAAATGGATCGTGAAGTATAGTGCGCTGCCATCCTGGTAGCGGTATTCGAGCTGCGCCGAGCCTGCCGCGCCCGCGGTGAAATGCGCGCGTTCGAGTTCGCGCGGCGACTCGAACAAACGGTACAACCAGCCGCCCTGTTGCGGCTGACCGCGATAGTCCACTTGCAGCACGCCCGCGGAGCGCGTGATGGTTGCGCTGACGATCTGGCGGTTGCCGTCGCCGCGCACGAGTCCGGGGTGCACGAAATGCGTGTGGAGGGGATCGAGAAAATTCTCCAGCGCGTCGACCGCGTGTGCTTTCCACGTCGTACTCCATGTAAAGCGGCGGCTTCCCGTTGGCAGTCTGCGCAGAAATTCGGGTAGATCCTGCGAACCGGCGCTGCCCAATGCCTCGGGTTTGACCCAGATAAGTCCGTCGTATTCCATCGCGCTGACCGAACCGACTCGCACCACTGGTTTGCACGCGTGTGCCGGCAGTCCGGGCAACGCCGTGCAGCGACCGTCGACGCCGAAGGTCCAGCCGTGATAGCCGCATTGCAGCCCTGCGGGCGTGACGCGTCCTGCCGAGAGCGGCGCATGCCGATGCGGGCAGCAGTCGTCGAGCGCGAGCAGTTCGCCCGACTGCAAGCGCGCGAGTACCAGCGGCCGGTCGAGCAGCGTCACGCCCAACGGCTCCGATTTCAGGCGTCGCGATTCGGCGACGACAAACCAGCTTCGATACAGCGCGGGGTTCCATGCGTTCATAACTGAAAGCGCCTCATGATCGGCACGCCGAGTTTTGTCGTCAGCATTTGCAAGCCGCGTAGCGTGCGGCGCGTCGCCATGGGCAAGTGGCGGCTGAGAACTGCACTGTATTCGATGGCGGGCTCGCCGCCTCTGAGTCGTTTGAAGTGCGCCGCGCCGGCGCTCAGATTGAGCACGGCGTCGCGTTCGAGCGTGGTCTTGAGCACATGTGCCATCAGCAGACGGTACAAGCCGGCCGATGCCGGCCAGCTCGTGTCGTAGCCAACGATCGGCGCGCTCAGCAACGATCCCTGTCCAAACATCCCGACCACCGCGCGCAGTTCCCCGCTGTCGTCCCTGAACCCAGCGAACTCCAGCAGTCCCGCGCGATGCCACGCTTTCAAAAATGCCGCCGTATAGCTCGGATTGAGTCGCGAATACTTGTCGAGGTAAAGCTGCGCGTAGAGCGCTTCGCTGCGCACAAAGTCCGCATCCGTGAACGCGTCGTGGAAGACCGGCGTCAACGGCGTGGTGCGTAACAGATGCAGGTCGCGATGCAGGTTCCGATGCTTCATGGCGCCTTGCTTCATGTCGCGAAAGAGATAGACCTGCCGCGTGGGGATCAGGTCGAAGCCGGCCGTCATCAGCGCCTGCAGCCAGTCCGCGTGCTGCACGGCATTGAGCGAACGGAACCAGAGCGCGTGACGCGGCCAGCGCGCCTCGCACGATGCGGCGAGCGCGGCGAAATCGATGCCCTCGGTTGCGGGGTACAGGTTCGTGCTGAGCAACCAGTTGTTCAACGACACCGCGCTGTCCAGTTTGGCCCGGCGTAGCCACCGGTCGGCCACGCCTATTACGCCGCCCAGCGGTGCCGCAAGTAAGCGTGGCGCGACGCGCCGGGTCTCTTCGAGCGCGTAGCCGCTGTAGGTCGTCAACGGTGAGCAGACCCAGGCGTTTCCCGCCGTGACGTCGTTGACGGTAACGGGCAACGTCAGGCCGCCGGCGTCGAAGGTTTCCACGCGGGCGTCGATGTTCGAAACGAAGCCGCGCGTCGCCACCCCCGCATGCAGCGCGGCGAAGGCCGCGGCCTTGTCGGCGAAACAGGCGTGCGGCACGTACAGGCAGGTGCTCATGCTTCGGGCAGCTCCTGGCCGTCCCACTCGATATCCTGCGTTGCCGCTTCGCGCATATTGCAGCGCTGTGCCAGCGCGAGCCGTGCATACGACGCCAGATCGCGGATCGCACCGGCAAGCGGGCCGCGGTCGTGAGGCGTGCCGATCACATCGGAGGCGCGGCGATAGTCGTGCGCCCAGCGACGCAGTTCGCCGCGCCTGAGCGCATCGATCAGGCCCGCGCTCAGCATCACCGCGCTGATCATGCGCGGCGCGGTTGAGGACGGCTCGATGGGTGTCGTTTGCGTACCGCCGGGCGTGCCGCTGAGGGCGCGGCCAAGTGTGCCGTTAAGTGCATCGGGCAGCGGGTCGTCAGGCGTGAAGAGATGGCAGCCGCTGGTCGCACGCGGATTGCATTCGAGCACGCTCACGCGTCCATCTGCGTGCTGGATCCAGTCGAACGACAACTGGCCGGTAAACTCGAGCTTGCGCGTGAAGTGTTCGACAAAGCGGCGAATCGCTTCGATACGCACGCCTTCGAAATAGAAGCTCGAACTGGTCGACATTCTCCAACTGGGCCGATAGACGCTATGCGCCACCAGCCGGCCGCGATCCGCCACGCTGTACGAACAGAATTCGCGGCCCTTGGCGAATGCCTGCACCACCCAGTGACCCAGCGGCGCGAGAGGCGGCGCTGCAGCGGGAATGCCGTGAGGACAAATCCGCACGTGGACACCGAAGCGCGAGTACTCCGGTTTCAGCACAACCGGTTGTGTGCCGGCCCAATCGCGGGCCTCGTCGAGAGATGCGACGCGTGCCGAGTCCGGCACTTCGACGCCGCAGTCCTGAGCGAGAGAAAGAAAGCGCCACTTGCTGTGGACGTCGCGCATTTTATTGAAGTCGTCGGCGACCACGCGCACATGGGCTGGCAGCCGGTCCCGATAGCGGGAGACGAAAAACACTTCCTCGCAAGTGGGCACGATCAGGTCGATGCCATGCGTCAATGACGCGCGCCGCAAGTCGTCCACGAAACGCGCCGGCGTGTGACGCGGCGACGCAACCCGCAGCGTTTCACTCACCGCGCGCGAAGCGCCGCTGATCTGGCAGGGAATGCTGTCGGCCACCCACACTTTCCAGCCCTGATGCGCAAAGCGGCGCGCATGATCGAGCGCCGCGGGCGCACGTCCACCGAGGATCAGGACGTTACGCGCCATGCTGCCGCCTCGCGACCGTGCCATGCCGCAAGCGGAGAGAGCGGGCCGAGCCGTCAGCGAGCTTGCGCATGTCAGTAGACCATGACCATGCCGCCGATCGTCAGGCCCGCGCCCGAGCCGATGAGCATGATCGGGTCGCCGCGCTGCACGCGTCCACCCTTGATCGCGTGATGCAGCGCGGACGGCAGCGACGCCGCGACCTGGTTGCCGAAGTCCGCCAGGATATCCACCGTGCGAGCGGCGTCGACACGCAGCCGTTTGGCGAGGTGGTCGAGCGCGAGGCGGCTGGCCTGATGCGGCACGACGAGACGCAGTTGATCGAGTGTGAGCGCGGCGCCGCCAAGCAGGTCGTCGACGAAGCGCGGCATCTCCCGCGATACGGTCTTGAAGAGGCGCGGTCCGTCCATATGGAACAGCGCCAGCGGATCGATGCTGCTGCTCAGGCGCCGCGGATGGTAGCGCGAGCCGCCGGCCTTGATGTGGCAATACTCCGCGCCCTCGGGATAGGTTTCGATGCGCGATGCCAGGATGGACGAGCTTTCGCCCGGCGCGGCTTTGCGGATCACGGCGGCTGCGGCGCCATCGCCGAAGATCGCCGATTCGCCGAGCGTCGACCAGTCCAGCGAGAACGTGGCGATATCGGCGGAGACGATCAGAACGTTGCGGTACCGGCCGCTTTCCACCAGATAGCTGAGCGTGTCGAGCCCCACCAGAAACGACAGGCAACTCGCGCCCATATCGAAGGCGGTAATCCGCTTCGCATCGCCGCCGCGCGCCGCCAGAATCAGCGCTGCGTTGTAGGGCAACGCCTGGTCCATGGTGGCGGACGCGGACACCAGGCAGTCAATGTCGCTCCAGCTCAGATCGGCCTGCGCGAGCGCCGCTTCGCACGCTGCGACCGCAAGCGAAGCCGAGTTCTCATGCACCGTGCGATGACGCGTGCGCACACCGTATCGCTTGAAGACCGTGCCGGCCGGCAGGCCGAAGCGCCGGTCGATTTCATCGCTCGTCAACACCTGTTCCGGTACGGCAACGCCGGTTCCGCAGATGCGGATATTGCGTCGATGGTTCGTCATATCTGTTCCTCCGCATAGCGGACCGTGCTTGTAAGCGCTTCTAGCAACAGCGCTTTATTGACTGTGAGAAAGACCTCGCGGCCCTCCTTGCTGCTCTCGAGCAACCCAGCCGACTGCAGCACGCGAACGTGATGCAGCACGGCGGTACGGCTGAGCGGAAGCACGTCGGCGATCTGCTTGATCGTCAGCCGCTCGCCCGGCTCGAAGAACAGCAGGATGCGCTGCCGGTAGCTGTCGCCCAGCGCCGCAAAAACGGCGGCGAATTGCTCCCAGTCCGCGGGAATACTGTTGGCGTATGCGTTTCTCATATCTATAAATCTAGATATGTAGTTATTTTAGGTCAAGTTTTTATTAAGGGGAAATCTACCCGGTGGTGCAACGAGCCGTCCGGCCGTCTTTGCGAGTGCGACGCCTTACGAGGGTTTACTTACAGCAACAAGACGTAGAGGTGTCGCGTGCCGCAAACGGCGCGATAGGCGCGACAACAGCGCCGCGCCGGCCGGATCGAAGTGCTTATTGGCCGGATCGGCGTTAAGCCTTTGTCCGGGTTGTAACGGCGTTGTAAAACACGATCCTTCGCGGGTTGATAGGGTGCGGGCATTGCATTTCACGGGCGCCAAAGCATTGGCGCCTGGGTTCGCAATACTCACGAAGGAGAAACGTATGAGAAAGTTCGCGATAGTGGCGGTCCTGGCGGCGCTGACCGCAACATTGAGCGGTTGCTGGTGGGGACCGGGTTGGGGCGGGCCCGGTGGTCCTGGCGGGGGCGGCCCTGGCGGAGGCGGTCCTGGTGGTCCGGGCGGCGATGGGCCACACGGCTCGATCACGGTCCCCGCTCACGTTGCTCAGGGCTGATGCCTGGCGATGGCTTGCGACGGCATTGCATCCGCCGGCAAGCTTGCGTTAAGCACATGCCCGCGCCATGACCGCGCGCCCCTTGACGTGTCGTTCGGTGCTTGAAGCAGAACGACACGTCACGGAACCCAAGCTTTCAGCACAATGCGTGACTAACCGCGCACATACGTCACGATCTCCACGCGACGATCCGGTTGAAGACAGCGGACCAGATCCGCGTTGTCCGTAGTTCCACATTGCGTCACCGGATCCTGGCTGCCGAGTCCTTCGGCGCGAATCTTGTCCGCCGGCACGCCTTGCTGGACCAGCACCGCTTTCACAGCCTCAGCGCGGCGCCGCGACAAATCCAGGTTATAGCCGTCGGACCCGAGGCGGTCGGTGTAGCCGCGCACCTCGACGTGACCGAACGGACTGGCGCGCAGGCGTGCGGCGATTTGCGCGAGGTCAGACAGGCCGGCGGGACGGATGTCGTTGATGTCGCCCCGGTCAAAAGGAAACAGCGCGTCCGCCGACAGACGCTCGACGCGTGGCGGTGGCGGCGCTTCGAGCGCGGGTTGAACCTGAGCCGGATAGGCGCCGTACACCACCGGCCCTTGCACCACCCAGTCGCCGGGCACCCACACGTAGCGACCGTGAGCCCACGCCCAATAGCCGTGATGCCACATATGCCCAGGGCGGGGCGGCGGAACATGCTCATAAACAGGCCCAGGAACAGGAACGAGCACGGCTTGCGCGAAGGCTGCCGGCGCTGCCGCGACGAGGACAGCAGCAGCGGCGATCCTGCGCAAGAGCGTGCGTGACCGCGATGCGCGATTGCGTGACGAGAGCGAGTGGTGTTCGACCGATTGTGATTGTAGGAACGTCATCAGGACAACTCCAGATTGTTATGGGCCGCCATGAGTGGGGGAGGCACATGCGCATTCTAGAAAGAGCGCATATAACAAGCTCTCTCGGTTTGTAACGAGACGTGTGTGCCGTTACGTGTTTGTGATTTAACGCCTGGGCTCACCACGAATGAATTGAAAACAATGGTTAAACGCGCTTAAACGGCTGTGTTGAGCGGCGCGTTCTTGTCGATCACGCTGGATCGACGAAGGTGAGGAGATTCGGGAGCAGGATCAGGCCAGGCACACATTGCGTTGCATAGCGGATGGCTTACCTGGGAATGCAGAATAACGGGCGGTGGACTTCGAAGGTGAGATTATTCGGGAGCTGCGCGTCGTGACGAACAGGTGCGCTCACGCATCTGCATTGTGTTCACCTTTTGTCGATCGTAGGTGAGGGGCATGCTGCATTCGCGTATCACCTTCTCAACCGGGCCGCAGCGTGTTCATCGGTCCGTGAGCGGGAGTCTGCACATGCCTGACTCCTGCGTCATAACGCCAGGCATTTCAATGACTTGCCTTGCTTGCCCGCAAGTTATACACACCCTTGCGAACAGAATCTGTGGACAACTCGGCCATTCGGCCGTGGTTCGCCGCGCGGCAAGAGAAACGGGCCAAACGATATATACTGTTTTTAGTATTTCCCACTCGGAGATGATGACCATGGCCGCACCCAGCACCAGAAAGGCAGCAAAGAAAGCTGTTTCATCGCCTGCTCGCTCGAACGGCACTGCCGTGGCCGCCGGCGCGCCGGCTGAGGCACCGCGGAAGAAAGCGGTGACGGCCAAAGCGGCCCGGCCGACCACACCGCGCGCGAAGCGTGGCAGCCCAGTGGAAGCCGAACCGGTCAGCGTGGCCGCCGAGCACAAGCCGAAGCGCGTGAAGAAGGAGAAGGTTGTCCGCGACAGCTTCACCATGCCGAAACCCGATTACGAGAAACTCGGGGAGCTGAAGGCGAAATGCCTGAGCGCAGGCGTAGCCGTGAAAAAGAGTGAGTTGCTGCGAGCCGGTCTGCTGCTGCTCGAAGCGGCGCCGCTTGCCCAGTTGCTCGAAGCGATTGCCGCGGTCGAGACGGTCAAGACGGGGCGGCCGGCTAAACCGTCGCATCAGACCGCGGCTCACTAAACGGCGCGAGGCCGCGCCACAGCACGCCAAGCTGCGACGGGTTGCGCCGCGTCATCAGCAACGGTGGATGTGGCCGCCGCGAGTTTGGGTCGCCCGGTTGTATCGCTGCGCTTGCCAAAGGTGAGTCTTTTCGGGAGATTGAGCCGTGCAGAGGCGCTCGCCTCTATTCGCTCGGCACGCCCGATGCGACGCAGGCATCGCGAACGCTAACGTGTCGAATCACACTGCAGACAAAGACGACGCGCGTATCGCTCAGGGAAAGGTGAGTACTTTCGGGAGCGCGAACGCAGCGGCGAATAATGCCGAATGTGGCGATGAAAAGACGGGCGTCACGATCGCGAAGTGCAGGGCATTTTTGTTGACCCGCCACGGCTGTTTCCGCGAAAACAGTATACAGGGTCGCGTTTTATGCTTGCGTGTCGCATAGCGCGATCAGCGCGGCTGAGGGTGCGTCACGTACGCACGTTGGACGCGAGCCCGGGTGCGGGCTCGTGATAGGTGAGGGTTTTCGGGAGTCGAACGCCGTGGACCTGAGGTGAGTCAACCGCGCTGCGTCAACTCACGGATGTCCGCGACGGGTACCTCGCCGAAGACGTCGCTCAATGCGAAGTCGACCAACTGGATAGCGCACTGCTCCGGCGAAACGAGTTGCCCATTGCGTTTGAGTTCTTCGAACTTCTCGCGCAACGGAAATTGTTCTTTACCGCTGCTGCGAATCTCTGCCTGCATGTTGGTGTCGACGACGCCCGGCGCCACGCTGCAAATACGCAGCGCGCGGTTGGCATCGAGGACGACAGCCCGCGCATGGTGATCGAGCGCGGCCTTGGTCGCGCAATAGAGGCTCCAACCGGGGTAGGCATTGCGACCCGCGCCGCTCGAGATGTGCACGATGCGCCGGTCGTTCGCGGAAGTGCTGGCCGTGGCGACGGCGCTCGCCAGCATCAACGGCGTCGCCACGTTCAGGCTAACCGCGCTCGCGATGGCAATCGCGTCCTGCGATTCGAGCGGGCCGATCGGCTGCACCATGCCCGCGTTGTTGAACAACAGCACGCTATGCGCACCGTCGACGAAGCGGCTCAACGCGTCGCCCGCGATCCATTGTGCGACGCGCGCCGGATCGGCAAGGTCCAGCTCGACTTCTTCGAGTGTTTGGGGATACCGCTGTGCGAGCGTGTTGTTGCGTGAGCGCGAGAGCGCCAGCACGGCAATGTTGCGCGACAGCAGTTGTTCCGCGAGCGCAGCGCCGAGGCCGCGCGTATGGCCGGTAACAATGGCGCGAGTGATGGGTGAAGTCATGAGGGTCGACAGAGAGGGCAGATAAGAGCGCGTATTTTCTCACGAGGCACGTTGCGTCTGCAGCCGCGCGCCCCTCACGCCGAGCGGAAGCGCTCCCGGTACTGCGCCGGCGTCGTGCCGATGCGCCGCACGAACACGATGCGCATGCGGTCGGCGGTGCCGAAGCCGCAGTCGTAGGCGATCGCCTTGAGCGCGGCGGTACTGCTCTCCAGCCGCTTGCGGGCTGCGTCCACTCGCGCGCGTTCGACGAACTCGTGCGGCGTCACACCGGTTTCTTCCACGAAGACCCGGGCGAAATTGCGCGCGCTCATGGCGGCGACATCCGCGAGCTGCTTCACCGTGAAGCGCTCGCCGATGTGTTCCATCACATGCGCCTGTACTTTCGCCACCGCCGACGTCTCATCCGCAGGGGCGGTCAGATAAGGGCTGAACTGCGACTGGCCGCCCTGACGCTGCGCGAAGACGACTAGCCGCTTCGCGACCGCAAGCGCGGTGCGCGGCCCATGATCTTCGGCGACGAGCGCGAGCGACAGATCGATCCCGGCCGTCACCCCTGCGGACGTGACGAGCCGCTCGTCGCGCAGATAGATGCGGTCGAAGTCGACCCGCGCGAGCGGAAACTGCGTGGCCAGTTGCTCGGCGTGTTGCCAGTGGGTCGTGACGTTGCGTTCGTCGAGCAGACCCGCGTGGCCGAGTGCAAATGCGCCGGTGCAGATCGATCCATAGCGTTTGCAACGCGAGGCGACGGTGGTGAGCCAGCGCGTCAGTCGCGGGTCGGGCGCGCTGTCCGGCAGCGCGGGGCCACCGGCTACCAGCGCGAGATCGAAGTCGCGCCGGGTTCCTTCGAACGTATCGTCGGCGACGAGCGCCATGCCATTGGAGGCGCGCAATGCGCCCGGCTCCGCGCTGAGCAAGGTCACTTCGTAGTGCGCGGCGCGGGGCAGAAACTGATTGGCTTCCGAAAAGACATCCACCGGTCCTGCGACGTCGAGCGCTTGCACCCCGGGAAAAATCGCAACAGCGACGGTTGGCATCGAATGACCTCAGTGAGATTGGGAAAAGGTGAGGATTTCCAGGGAGTCGATTTTTTCACGCAAAGGTGATCGGTCTGATGACGCGGCACTCACGTGTCGTGATCTCCCGGATAGTCTCACCTTTGTGTGCGTCGCGATGATGATCATAAACGCCAGGCGGTCTCGGCGATGTGTCGCAAAGCATGCAGACGGTGCCTAGATTCGTGACTTATGGTGCGCCGGGTGTTGCGGTTCACATCACCTGCCATGCCAAAGGTGAGGCTTTTCGGGAGGCATGCTTGCATGCCGGTTCCGACCGTCGCGGCATCACCCGCGTCCATGCTGCGCGGCAATCTCCTGGAGATCGAGGTCGTATTCGAGGATGGTGAGCAGCTCGTCGTCGATCTGCCCGGATCGATGCATCCGCAACAACTCCGTGCGTCCCGCGGCGACGGCTGCCAACACGACGTCGAAGTGGGCGGCGCGCTCGTTGGCTGGGAAGGCGGCTTCGAGTTGATAGGCCTCGGTGATGCGTGCGCGGTAAGTGTATTGCTCGAGCAGGCGTGGATGGATCACGCTGCCGTCCGGACCGTGGACGAGCGGCTGGATCGCGGCGAGCTGAGCCGCTTCGAGACGCGCCCACGCTTGCGGCTCGGTCAACAGACGATCACCGGGTTCGGCCACATGAGCGGGCTGGACCCAACGGATCAGCGGACCGATCGTCGTGCCCTGACCGAGGACGGTCACCAGAATCACGGCAAAGGCGGCCACGAGAATCAGGTCGCGACCGGGCATCGCATCGGGCAACGACAACGCAATGGCGAGTGTGACGACGCCACGCATGCCGGCCCAACTCGTGACGGTCGCGGAGCGCCAGTCGGGTGCGGCGCTGCTGCGTCGCATGAGCTTGCATAGCGCGCCGTTCAACGCTTCGACACTGAAGACCCACACGAAACGCGAAACGAGGACGGCTGCCAGCACGGCCGCCACCGCCGGCGCGAAGGCGGTCAACGCGTCGCCCACTCCGCCGAGGCGAACGATCACGCCACGCAGCGACAAGCCGATCAGGATGAACACCAGCGCTTCCATCAGAAAGATCACGACTTGCCAGAAGGCCGTGCCGCGCGTGCGCACCGCAGCTGGGAAGACTTCGTGCTGATACCAGCCGAGCATCATGCCGCAACTGACGGTAGCGATCACGCCGGAGACGTCGAGCATCTCGCCGACGATATAGCTGATCCACGCGGCCAGCACCGATGCCGTGATCATCAGATAAGCGTCGTCGAGATACTGGAGCAGCTTCACGACCAGAAAGCCGAGCGCGACACCCACGGCCACGCCGCCTAACGCCAGGACCGCGAAGCTTGCTACTGCATGTCCGGTGCTGAAGGCGCCAGTCAACGCCGCCGCGACCGCGAAGCGAAACAGCACGAGCCCAGCCGCGTCGTTCAACAGGCTCTCGCCTTCGAGCAGCACCATCAGGCGCCGGGGCAGCGCGACGCGTTCGAGCACGGCCTTGGCGGCCACCGCATCCGGCGGCGAGACGATCGCGCCGAGCGCGAAGCATGCGCCCCACGGCAGGCCGGGCACGACCTCATGCGCGACCACGCCGACCACCAGCGTCGTGAAGGCGACCGCGCCGATCGCAAGCAGCAGGATGCCGCCGAGGTTGCGCTTGAATTCGACCCAGACGGAGAAGTAAGCGCCGTCCATCAGGAGGGGCGGCAGGAACACGATCAGCACGAGCGCGGGATCGAGCGTGACGGTTGGCAGGCCGGGCACGAAGGCCATCGCAGCGCCACCGATCAGCAAAGCCGCGGCGGGCGGCAAGCGCAGGCGCTTCGCGAGGAGTTGCAGCCCGATCATCGCGATGAGCGACAGCAGGACGAGTTTGAAGGCCACAACGGAGGACATAGGGCGGTCTCGGTGAGTTCACTTCATGCGGTGGAACTGGGTTTCTACCATATGGCGGGGGGTGGGTGGATGTGTTTGGGTTTTGTGTGGGGGCTGGGTGCGAAGCCTCCATGCGGAAGTCTGCGAGTTGGATGCTTTGCGCTATCTGATAGCGAAGTCCGCAACTATCGGCGCAGCTGAAAACGTATCACGTTGAACTGTTCGACGTTGAGGGTGATCGTCTGACAGATTTCTTCGCAATTCCTCACGAATTTTGATGTCCTGAATCAGGGCATTTGTTGTCGATTTGCATGGCGTCCGAAATTTTAGGAATTGTCGGATAGTTCGTGTGGAACGCTCCTTATAGGGTGCTTGGGTTTCAAACAAGTACAACCAATAAGGATGACTATGAAAAACAACAAAGTTACTGAGAGTCCTGCAAGTATGGCGGCACGCTTGCTGGCTGCATTTGTGCTGCTCCTGGTCGCGTTTGGCGCCAACGCAACGGACTGCAACGCGCTCTATGCGGCTACCGGTGCAGTACCGGGTTCCCCCACCTGCCGGTGGGACGTTTACGGCCGTGTGCCCGGCAGCATGGCCAACTACGCGTGCATCAACACATGGTCCCTCATCGACGCGTGGTGCGCGACACCGACTGCGGAAGAACCCGAAGCGAGTTGTCCCGTCGCTGACCCGGTGTATCCGGGCAATGATGCCGTCACCTTGACTGAAGCCGACTTTGTCAGCGGCGACGACATTCCGATGCGATTCACACGGACTTATCGATCCAGGTCACTGGGTAGCTCCGCCACGGCGATGGGGCCGGTCTGGTTCCATAGCTGGCAGCGCAACCTGGGACTCGTGAACGCCAACAGCGGTAGCTCGTCCAAAGTGCTTGCGTATCGCGAGAACGGTGAACCTGTCACTTTCAACTGGGCAGCCGGCACGTGGCGTACAGCCGGCTTTACCGGCCTTGCACTGGCACAGAGCGGCTCTGGATGGACGCTGACCGATCTCAAGACCGATACCGTCGAATCGTATTCGGCCCAGGGCGTGCTGCTTTCGGAGAGCACGAAGACGGGATTTGTTCGAACGTTGACTTACGGCGGTTCAGGGCTGCTGACCGCGATTACGCAGCATGCGGCGAGCACTGACGCTAACAACGACATCACGCTTCGCCTCGACTATGACGACAAGAACCGCCTGTCACGCCTGAACGACTCCTTGGGCCGCATGACGCAGTACGGTTATGACGCGAACGGCAATCTTGTTTCTGTTACCTGGCCCGATGGCTATGTACACCGCTATGTCTACGACGACGCGCGTTTCAAGAATGCGCTGACCGGAGAGATCGACGAGGCGGGCAACCGCATTGCGACGTGGAGCTACGATGCTCAGGGCCGTGCGGTAGACGTCAGCCATCCGGGTACCACGCAGAATGCGCAGTTTGCCTATAACACCGGTTCGACGGTCATCACTGGTCGTAAAGGTGCCACCACGCTGAACATGTCGTCGATTGGCGGGATGCTTCGGCCTACGGGGACAACCTCCGCCGCCGGCAATAGCAGCTCCGCGTGGGATGCGTCGGGAAATCTGCTGAAGGACACCGACGCAAGCGGCGGCACTTCTGAATACAGTTACGACGATAAAGGACGGCCAGTCCGAGCGATCGTAAAGGACGTCACCGGTACGTCGATCACCACGATCCGTTATGCCGATGGGACGACTTTGCGTCCCTCGATGATTGCGTCGCCGAAACTGATGCAGTCCTTCGTGTATGACGCGAACGGCAACACGACTGGGGTTAGCGAGACACCGACCACCGATCCAACCGGCGCCACTGGCTTCGAAGCAGGCAAGGCAGATGGGGCGACGATCGCGTATGGGATGACCTATGACGCAATGAACCGGCTCGCGTTCGTTCAACAGATGACCGGCGGGAAGGTCGCCGGCCAGTGGAAGGTCACTCGCGATGCAACGGGCAATGCCTTTGCGATCGTCGTACTAGGGGAGGTTCAGCAAGCCACGGAGATGATCACGCGGGATGCCGCCCATCGCGCGCTGCTGGGTTATAACCCGACGGGCGATTTCAGCTTGCGCTACGACCGACGTGGACGAATCGATCTCTTCAAATTCAATGAATATGCAAGTCCGGCGAACGGCGGTGTGCGACGCGTTTTCAAGGTCAGGTTCGGGTATTCACCCGACGGCCAGATCGTGTCACGTAGTGGCACCGTCGCAAGGAACGGCAGCATTCTCGACCTGAACGACGGCACGGACATTCCGATCAGCAGCGACGAGATCAATCAGTGGATCGATAACTACAACCATGGTGACTCTCCGGTAGGACCGCCGGCCAATCTCCAGGGTGCGCGTCGGTTGCTGGGTGACAACTTGCTGAGCACGTCGACCGTCTGCGGTGACTGTCATTTTTCGGCAGGACTGTTTGACGGCTCTGTGCGCGGTATCTTGATCGTCTATCGGCTTTTACAGAACCCGGCAGTCAGATACGGCATCGGTCAGGGCGCAAGAAAGGTCGCGGAAAACTGGGAGCGCATCAAGGAGATGTGCAAGCCCGCGGCTGAGACGGAGGTCGATGGGATTCCGCCGGGGCGGATCACGTCGGAATACACTGATATCACAACGGGCCGTAGCATGCGCAACATCCGAACCGATGTTGGCAAAGCGGAATTTGAAGCGAACTTGGTAGAGAGTGGCTACATGCAGACACTTAGCAAAGACGGCAAGTCTGATATCTTCACCAAAGGAGAGAGTCAGTACACTGTCCGCGACGAATCGAATTCCGGCTATATCACCGCGGACGTGAAAAGTGGCGGCGCAAACATAGCGAAGATCAGGCTGGGGGGGAAATGAGTAAGAGCGAATACCTGACAGACCATGAAGCTTTCGACCATCTGTGGAAGCAGGCGGGCGAAGGGAAGAGATTGGTCGCGGCTGCAGTCGAATCCGGCACGGCGCTTTACTTTGACTCATCCGACATTTGCACGTTTCGGTATCACGCATTCTTGCGGTCGCTTCTTTCGGAGCGGGGAGAAACCGCGTTTGCGGCACTCGTTTTACGGCCCGCGCCGGAAGCATATTTTTATCATCACTTTGGAAAATATCCCGCATTCATTTTCCTGCCCGAACATTCGGATCAGGATTTCGTTGCGTCACTCAACTCCGATCCGGGGGGCAGTTTAGCGGACGCATTCGACGCGAACTCGGAGCAGTATGTCGTCTTTCCGCTCAATGGCGAATGGGTGATTTACGCGGACCGAAAACAGGAGTTGGCTGCAATGGCGGGGCCGGGTGATGTCCTCGAGTTTACGCGTCGGCGCTACCCATTCGTGGTCTTTGAAGAGAATCCCGGGTTTGCGATCAGAGACTAAACCGCTTCCCGTTCTGCGAGTGAGCGGGGTGGGAGTGGGCACAGGGATCCTCGTTTTGCCGGAATATGGTGTTTGAGAAGGCGCTCATTCCGATATACAAGGAACACCCTGACCCGGTTCCGAAGGGTCAAAGAGTGAGTGGAATTATTGACTGAGCATCGCGCCTTGGGGCGCGATAGCCGTCGGATATCTACGTTAACCCCTCAAGCCTTCAACGTCCCCCCCGCCACATCCTCCCTCGACTGCACCTGCAGCACCGCATCCCGCTTATCCAGCAGATGCTGCCGCAAGATCGCGCTCAGGCGCTTGCCATCCCGCGCTTCCAGTGCTTCCAGCATCTCGCCATGGTCATGAACCGCGCGGTCCCACTTAGGAATCTGAAAGTTCGAGCGAAAACGCAGCGCCTGCAATCGTCGGTTGACCGAAATATAGGTCTGCCGCAAGGCTGAATTGCGCGCCGCCTCATTGATCTTGTCGTGGATCGCCTGATTGCGGCTGTAGTACCCCGCCAGATCGTTCTGTGCACGGCACGCCAGCATCGCGTAGTGCAGCGCCTTGATCTCGGCCAGTTCCACTGCGGTGATCCGCTCGGCCGCCAGCTCGCCCGAAAACGCCTCGAGCCCGCTCATCAGTTCGAACGTCTCGCGCAACTCCGCCTCGGACATCTTCGACACCGACGCGCCGCGGTTCGGCCAGATCTCGATCAGCCCTTCGGCCGCAAGCACCTTCAGCGCTTCCCGCAACGGCGTACGGGAAATGCCGAGCGTCTCGCACAACTCGCGCTCGTTGAGCTTCTTGCCCGGCTCCAACACGCCTTCGACGATAAAGCGCCTAATGTGCTCGACGACCGTGTCGTGCAGTCGCTGCCGCTCAACCTTCGGCATGAGCGGGGTGCCAGCCGTGTCCGCCTCGAAATCCGAATTTTGCATACAAAAACCCTCATACCTATTTCAGGCAATTTTATAGGAACCTGATGCATAAAGGCATTAGGTAAGATAGCGGGTAAACACCGGTCCGGACCGTGCACATTTGCCTTGGGTTCGTCATCGAACTGCTGATATAGTTTTTTGCATGCAAAATTCAATCGGAGAAGACCCATGCTGAAACTCGACTTTCATCCCGCTGGCCGTCACTTCCTGCAGATTCCGGGGCCGAGCCCCGTGCCGGACCGCATCCTGCGGGCGATGAGCTATCCCACCATCGATCACCGTGGCCCGGAATTCGGCGCGCTTGGCCTGAAGGTGCTCGACGGCATCAAGAAGATCTTCAAGACCCAGCAGCCGGTGGTGATCTACCCGGCCTCGGGCACCGGCGCATGGGAAGCCGCGCTCTCCAACACGCTGAGCCCCGGCGACCACGTCTTGATGTTCGAGACCGGCCACTTCGCGACGCTGTGGAAGAAGATGGCGGAAAGCCTCGGGCTGAAGCCGGAGTTTCTCGGTCTGCCGGGCATCGAAGGCTGGCGCCGTGGCGTGCAGCCGCAGATGATCGAAGCGCGTCTGCGCGAAGACACGCAGCACGCCATCAAGGCCGTCTGCGTGGTGCACAACGAGACTTCGACGGGCGTCACCTCCGACATCGCCGCCGTGCGTCGCGCGATCGACGCCGCGGGTCACCCGGCCTTGCTGCTGGTCGACACCATTTCGGGTCTGGCCTGCGCCGACTATCGCCATGACGAATGGGGCGTGGACGTCACGGTGTCCGGTTCGCAAAAGGGTTTGATGCTGCCGCCGGGCATCAGCTTCAACGCGGTCTCGCCGAAGGCCATCGCCGCTAGCAAGCAGGCCAAGCTGCCGCGCAGCTTCTGGGACTGGACCGAGATCATCGAAATGAACAAGTCCGGCTACTGGCCGTACACGCCGAACACGAACCTGCTGTACGGCTTGTCGGAAGCGCTCGACATGATTCTCGGCGAAGGGCTCGACAACGTGTTCGCGCGTCACGAGCGCCTCGCCGAAGCCAGCCGCCGCGCCGTGCGGGCGTGGGGTCTCGAGATCCAGTGCGCCGACCCCGCTGTCTATAGCCCGGTGCTGACGGGGGTGATGATGCCCGAGGGGATCGACGCCGACGCGGTACGCAAGACCATCTACGAACGCTTCGACATGTCGCTCGGCACGGGTCTCGGCAAGATGAAAGGCCGCATGTTCCGCATCGGTCATCTGGGCGACTGCAATGACCTCACGCTGCTGGCGACGCTGGCCGGCTGCGAAATGGGCCTGAAACTGGCGGGCGTGCCGGTTGCTGCGAGCGGCTTGCCGGCGGCCATGGAGTGGCTCGCCAGCCAGGCTCAAGGCGCAGGATTGAAGGCCGCCGCCTGAGCAGCGGCGGGACATGACGGGGAGGGTGGGGAGCCTTCTCCTGACGGTAAGCGGGCGTAGCGGTTCATAAAGCGCTACGCCCAGGCAGCGCACGCTAGGGGATCAACGACGCAGCGCGCCGTTCCAGGCACGCGGTCGACACCAGCAACGGAGACGTACGATGAAGCGGTTTCGTGTGACCAGTGCGAGCAGTATCGTTTTATTGATGCTATGCATCATGTACTTCATTACCTACCTTGACCGCGTCAACGTCAGTACCGCAGCAGCCGGCTTCGGTAAGGAGTTCCAACTTTCTCATACTCAGATTGGCCTCGTCTTCTCGGCCTTCGCGTATCCGTACCTCGTGTTTCAGATCATCGGCGGCTGGGTGAGCGACCGGTTCGGCGCGCGGCGCACGTTGATCTGCTGCGGCGCAGTGTGGGCGCTGGCCACCATCCTGACCGGCCTCGCCGGCGGCCTCACTTCGCTGCTCGCCGCACGCTTGTTGCTGGGTTTCGGCGAAGGGGCGACGTTTCCGGCCGCAACAGCCGCGATGGCGCGCTGGGTCGCCAAAGAAAAGCGCGGCTTTGCGCAAGGCATCACACACGCGGCCTCGCGCATCGGCAATGCGGTGGCGCCGGGTGCGATCGTCCTCGTGATGGCCACCTGGGGCTGGCGCGAATCGTTCTACATCTGCGGGATATTCAGTCTCGTGTGGGTGATCGTCTGGGCAATCACGTTCACGGAGCATCCGAAAGACCATCCGCGCATCACGGCTGACGAACTCGAGGTCCTGCCGCAGCCCAAGCCGAAGGCCGCCAACGTACCGTGGAAAGCCCTGTTTCGCCGCATGGCGCCGGTCACGATTGTCTACTTCTGCTACGGTTGGACGCTGTGGCTCTTTCTTAGCTGGATTCCGCAGTACTTTCTGCATAGCTATCACCTCGACCTGCAGAAGTCGGCCATCTTTGCTTCGACCGTGTTTTTCGCGGGCGTACTCGGCGATACGCTCGGCGGTATCGTGACGGACAGGATCTTCACCCGCACCGGCAGCCTGAAACGTGCGCGTAGCTGGATGGTGTCGATCTGCATGCTGTTGACGCTCGCCGTGCTGGTGCCGCTGATGTTCGCGCACAACCTCTATATCTCAATGGCATGCCTGTCCGCCGGTTTCTTCTTTGCGGAAATGACGATTGGTCCGATGTGGGCGATTCCGATGGACATCGCGCCGGAATACTCCGGCACCGCCAGCGGCATGATGAACACCGGTTCGGCGCTGGCCGCCATCATCTCGCCGGTAGCCGGCGGCTTTCTGATCGACCGCTTCGGCAGTTGGGAATTGCCGTTCGTCGGCAGCATGCTGCTGATGGGCATCGGCGTGGTGCTCGCCTTCCGCATGCAGCCGGAAAGCAAATTCGAAGTGAACGCGACACCGGGCGCGCAGCCGGCAACTGGCTTCAAAGTCTGAGCGCGCGCAGCACGCCCGGTTTTTAATCTCTGACCCGTAACGACGTAACGACGTAACGATGACCTCTACCGACATTTCCCCCTTGAGCCAGCGTCTCGCCGATGCGCGCGCACATCACCTGACGCTCGACAGCGTGCCGCCGGAACTGATCCCAGTTGACGCAGACGCCGCCTACGCGATTCAGCACGAGATTCTGCGTGCATCGGGCGCGCGGATCGGCGGCTGGAAAATCGGCGCGAAATCCGAGACCGGCCCGATTCAAGGTGCGCCGCTGCCGGCCGGCGATGTGTATGACGACGGCGCGAAACTCTCGCGTGAGGCGTTTGCGCCGCTCGCGCTCGAACTGGAGATTGCGTTTCGCTTCGGCCGCCGCTTCGAACCGGCAAGCGAACCTTACAGCGAAGACGAAGTGTTCGCGGGTATCGGATCGTTTGGCACAACGATTGAAATTGTCGCGAGCCGCTATGCCGCATGGCCGAACATCGACAAGCTCGCGCAACTCGCCGATCTGCAAAACAACGGTGCGCTCATCGTTGGCGAATTCGCGCCTTATCGTGCCGACTTTCCATTTGTCGCGCCGTCGCTGCGCTTCAGTTTCGAAGGGCGCGATGTGGTGCTCGCCGCCGCGGCGAACCCTGCCGGCGATCCACGCCGCCTGCTCCCGTGGCTCGTGAATCACTGTGCAGTGCATCGCGGTGTGGCCGTTACGCCGGACATGGTGATCACGGCCGGTTCCTACACGGGCATGTTTTTCCCGCAGAGCGCAGGCACGGCGAGCGGCCGCATTGAAGGGCTCGCGCCCGTCAGTGTGACGCTCTTTTAGAGATTTCTTCGGGCCGACGATATGATGAATGCCGCTTCCCCCTTACTCGTCAAACCCATTCACCTGGTTCCGTCCAGCGCGCGGTTGACGACGCCGCTCGCGAGGCGTCTGCGCGAAGCCTTGCGCGGCGACGTGCTGTTCGACGCAGCCAGCCGCGGCCGTTACGCCACGGATGCGTCGATCTACCAGATCACGCCGATCGGCGTCGTCGTGCCGCACGATCAGGACGATCTGCGCATCGCGCTCGAAGTCGCGCGCAGCGAGAAGGTGCCGTTGCTCGCGCGCGGCGCCGGCACGAGCCAGTGCGGACAGACGGTGGGCGAAGCGCTGGTGATCGACACCAGCAAGTGGCTGAACAATATCGTCGCGTTCGATGCCGAGGCGCGCACCGTGACGGTCGAACCGGGCGTCGTGCTCGATCATCTGAATGCCTGGCTCAAGCCCCATGGGCTGTGGTTTCCGGTGGATGTATCGACGGCGGCGCAATGCACGATTGGCGGGATGGCCGGCAATAACTCGTGCGGCTCGCGCTCGATCGAGTACGGCAACATGGTGCACAACGTCGAGGCCATCGAAGCGATCCTCGCCGACGGCAGCGAGGCGCGCTTCGCATCGCTGCGCGAGGCGCCGCAAGGGGCGCGTCTGCAGGAGATCGTCGAAGGCGTGAAGCGCATCGCGCTGCGCGAACGCGACGAGATTGTCGCGCGTGTGCCCAAGGTGCTGAGGCGCGTGGCCGGCTACAACCTCGACGTGTTCGATTGCCAGAATCCGCGCGCCTACACCGACGATGGCATCGCCAACCTCGCGCATCTGCTGGTTGGCTCGGAGGGCACGCTGGCGTTCAGCCGGCAGTTGACGCTGAAGCTCGCGCCGTTGCCCGCGCACAAGACGCTCGGCGTGGTCAACTTCCCGACCTTCTGGCAGGCGATGGACCTGACGCAGCACATCGTCAAGTTGAAGCCCGTGGCGGTTGAACTGGTGGACCGCACGATGATCGATCTGGCGATCGGCAATCCGGCGTTCCGCCCGGTCATCGAGAAAGCGCTCGTCGGCCGTCCCGAAGCGATCCTGCTGGTGGAATTCGCCGGCGAAAGCCGTGACGCGCAACTCGCCGGTCTCAAGCAACTGACCGAGCTGATGGCCGACCTCGGCCTGCCCGATTCGGTCGTGCAGATGCCGGACGCAAACGAGCAGAAAGCGCTGTGGGAGGTCCGCAAGGCCGGTCTGAACATCATGATGAGCATGAAGGGCGACGGCAAGCCGGTATCCTTCATCGAAGATTGCGCGGTGCCGCTCGAGCACCTCGCCGAGTACACCAGCAAGCTGACCGAGGTGTTCCACCGTCACGGCACGGAGGGCACCTGGTACGCGCACGCGAGCGTCGGCACGCTGCATGTGCGGCCGATTCTGGACATGCGTCGCGACGGCGCGCTCAAGATGCGCGCGATCGCGGAAGAAGCGGCAGTGCTCGTGCAGGAATACAAAGGCGCCTATTCGGGTGAGCACGGCGACGGACTGTGCCGCGGCGAATGGGTGGCGTGGCAATACGGCCCGCGCCTGAACCAGGCGTTCAGCGAGATCAAGACGCTCTTCGATCCAGACAACCGCTTCAATCCGGACAAGATCGTGCGGCCGCCGAAGATGGACGACACGCGCAATTTCCGCTTCGCACCGGGCTATCGGGAGCGCGCGGTGGAGACGGCGCTCGACTGGTCCGCATGGAATGTCGAACGCGATCCGCTCACCGGCGAGGAGAGCTTGCCGGGGACAGGTAACGATCTGTCCGGCGGCCTCGCCAAGGCCGTGGAGATGTGCAACAACAACGGCCATTGCCGCAAGTTCGATGCGGGCACGATGTGCCCGAGCTACCGCGTGACGAAGGACGAGCAGCACGTCACACGCGGCCGCACCAATACGCTGCGGCTGGCTATTTCTGGGCAGCTCGGCGAGGCAGGGCTGGCGAGCGACGACGTGAAAGATACGCTGGATCTGTGCGTGTCGTGCAAAGGCTGCAAGCGCGATTGCCCGACCGGTGTCGATATGGCGAAGTTCAAGATCGAAGCACGGGCGGCGCGCGTCAAGCGGCACGGTCTGAGCATGCGCGACCGGCTGGTGGCGTTCATGCCGCGCTATGCGCCGTTCGCCAGCAAGGTGCCGGGCCTGATGGCTTTGGCCGACAACGTGCCGGTGCTCTCCACGTGGTTCAAGCGGACGGTGGGTTTTGCGCCGCAACGCACGTTGCCGCGCTTCAGCAAATCGTTCCTCGCAAGTGCTGTAGCCAGCGGAAGAGCCGCCGCGGCAAAGACACGTTCAGATGCAGACGGCGTCGTCAAAGAGGTGTTGTTGTTCGTCGATACGTTCAACAACAACATGGAGCCGGAGAATGCGCGAGCGGCGCAGCGAGTGCTGGAGGCCGCCGGTTATACCGTGCACTTCAACACACGCGAGGGAGAGCGGCCGGTGTGCTGCGGCCGTACTTTCCTCGCGGCGGGTCTGGTGGACGAAGCGAAACAGGAAGCGCGGCGCATGCTCGACACGTTCCGGCCGTTTGTCGAACGCGGTGTGCCGATTGTCGGACTCGAACCGTCGTGTCTGCTGTCGCTACGCGACGAGTTTCTCCACTATGGTTTCGGCGAAGAGGCACAACGGCTGTCGAAGTCGGCATTCCTGTTCGAAGAATTTCTGGTGCGCGAGCAGAAGGCCGGGCGTCTGGCGCTGGAACTCAAACCGTTGCCTACACCGACCGCCCTGGTGCACGGCCATTGCCATCAGAAAGCCTTCGACGCCTTCACGCCGGTGCAAACCGTGCTGAAATGGATTCCGGAGCTGACGGTGTCGACGGTCGAATCATCCTGCTGTGGGATGGCGGGTAGTTTCGGCTACGAGGCCGAGCACTACGAAACCTCGCAGGCGATGGCGGAGTTGTCGTTGCTGCCTGCCGTGCGCAAGATCGGCGCCGATACGGTGATGGTGGCCGACGGCACCAGTTGCCGGCATCAGATTCACGATGGCGCAGGCGTCGACGCGGTGCATGTGGCGCGTGTGCTGGCGATGGCCTTGAAGTAACCAGACCTACGCCGCTGCGCTCACCGCTTGCCGGTATAACACCGGCGCCACACCCACCGCTTCGCGGAAGCGGTGGCTGAAGTGGCTCGCATTGGCGTAACCGCAGCGCGCCGCCACCTGGGCGATCGGCAGCGTGGTGGTGCGCAACAGCACCCGTGCCCGCTCGATGCGCTGCTGCGCGATCCACGCAGCCGGCGGCAAGCCGAACGAGGTGCGGAACATGCGGGCCAGGTGGTACTCCGACAGACACGCCACCTCGGCCAGATTGCCGAGCGTGAGCGGCTGGGTCAAATGCTCGTCGATGTAATCGCGCAGCCGCCGGCGTGTCGCCACCGAGAGCCCGCCCTTCAGTTCCGCACCCATGCGGCTCACGCCTTGCGAGCGCAGCAGCAGGCTCAGGACTTCGTGGGCCGTTTCGTTAGTTCGCAACAGACCATCGGCGTCGTCCCAGCTTTCTTGGGTCAAGGACTGGCACAGCGTGGCAATGCGGGCGTCTTCGAAATAGGTGCGGTCAGCCAGCGTCACTTCGCGCGGTTCCCGGTCAAGCTCGCGCACGGCGCGCTGCGTGAAATGTTCCGGCAAAAAGTACAGGTGCATGAAGTGCATCTGGCCGCGCACCCACCAGCGCGATTCGTGGTCGCCGGGCAGCGCGCAAAGCCGTGCCGGCGCGCCGTACAGTCCCGGCATTTTCTGGCGCTCGGTGCGGTAGCCGCCGTCGAGGTAGCACGACAGCGTGTGATGGCCGGGGTTGTCGTAGACGGTTTCGTCCTCTTTGGTCACGCGGGTCCATTCGGCCACTGCCAGATGGTCGCCGAGCCACGCGAAGCGCTGCAGCGTCGCATTGGCGTCGCGCAGCGTGTGACACACCGACTGGAGGCCAAATGGCGTCTCGGTGGGGTCAGTGGCGGCGCTAGGCAGGTGGGTGTTCACGGCGCGAGAGAGTGGCGGATAGCATAGCTTGCAGTATAGAGCGGGCGTGGCCGTCCCCGCTCGCCGCGGCCAACATGTGCGCAATCCTGGACAAGTGACGGGCGGTTCGCGGGCGCACAGTCGGGTGATCGAATCCCCGAACCTCTTTTCCGCCAGCCTTGCCATGAACCTGCTTCTCTACGCGATAACCGTCCTGATCTGGGGCACGACCTGGATTGCCATCAAGTGGCAGCTCGGCGTGGTGCCGCCGCCGGTGTCGATCGCCTGGCGCTTTGCGCTCGCCGCGCTCATCCTGTTCGCAGTGCTGCGCATCCTGCGCCGGCCCATCTGGCCGCCGCGCGCCGCATGGCGGTATCTGGTGGCCCAGGGGCTGGCGCTGTTCTGCTGCAATTTTCTGTGCTTCTACTACGCCGAGCAGATCGTGCCGAGCGGTCTGGTCGCGGTGATCTTCTCGATCGCGCCGCTCCTGAACTCGATCAACGGCCGGCTGTTCATGGGCCGTCCGCTGCAACCCACGGTTATCGTGGGGGCGATGCTCGGGCTGATCGGCATCCTGTGCCTGTTCGTGCCGCAGATGGCCGGACATCTCGGCGACCGCACCGCCTGGCTCGGCCTCGCGATCGCGTTTCTCGGCACGCTGTGCTTTTCCACCGGCAGCCTGCTGTCGAGCCGGATGCAGTCGATGGGCCTGCACCCGCTCGTCACCAATAGCTGGGCCATGCTGATCGGCGCCAGCATCCTGACGGTGGGCAGCGCGTTGGCGGGCTTGTCGTTTGCTGTCGAGCCCGATGCGCGCTATCTCGGCGCGCTGGCTTATCTGGCCGTGTTCGGTTCGGTGGTCGGCTTTACGGCCTATCTGATGCTGGTCGGGCGGATGGGCCCGGAGCGCGCCGCCTACTGTACCGTGCTGTTTCCGATCGTGGCGCTGGCGGTATCGACCGTCTACGAGGGCTATCACTGGACCGCACTGGCCGCCGTCGGCCTGGTGCTGGTGGTGGCCGGCAATCTGGTGGCGTTCGATCTGACGCGGCGGTTCTTCGCGCGGCGCGCGGCGGCCTGATTCAGCGCCGCTCGGCGGTGAGGGTCTGCCAGGCGCGTTGCACACCGGCAAGTCTTTGAGGTGAGGCTTTCCGGGAACTGATCCGGTGCAGTGTTTCCCGTAGAACCGCAGAAGGTGAGTACTTACGGGAACACTGAATTCGCTGAGCCTAGCGAGCGTGCACACCGTGGCCCTCACCCTCGCGCCATCTCGGCGCAAACGCCGACATCAGCGCAGCGGCTGCGTACATCACAAAGCCTACACCGCCGACCCACCACAGCGCGATCGACACCCGCGGTGCGAGAATCGTCGCGGCGCCGGCAATCGCCACGCCGAACAGACTGCCCGCCTGACGCAAGGCGTTCAGCAGACCCGCGGCCACCCCAGCCAGCTCGCCGGGTACCTGTTCCAGCACCGTCGAGATCATCGGCGCTACCGAGAGCGCGGTGCCGCAGCCGAACACGATCATCGCCGCATACGTCAGCACCCACGGCGCGCGCATCTCCAGGCTCGCGGCCATCAGCGGAACAGCGACGGCGGCAAAGCCAAGCCCGCTCGCCATCAGTTGCGTTGCGTTGAAGCGGCCATGCAACTTGCCCGACAGCAAATTACCCAGAGACAGGCTAGCCGCGATCGGCAGCAGCGTAAGACCGGTCTGACGTGCATTCATGCCCATCTCGCCGTGCAGGTAAAGGCTCAGCACGAACAGCAAGCCGAAATAGCCGACGTACACCGAGGTCCCTGCCAGATTCATCGCGACGAACAGACGGTTGCGAAACCACTGCGGCGGCACCATTGGATCGTGCGTGCGCCGCTCGACCGCAATCAGCGTCAGCGTCGCCAGCACGGCGATTAGCGCGGCGCCCCACACCTCACGCGCCGCGATGCCGCGCGACGGCAGTTCGATTGCCGCATAGCACAGCGAGCCCAGCGCGACGATGCTTGCCAGTTGACCGGCCCAGTCGAAGCGGCGCGCACCGCTGCGCACGCTGTGACGCACCACCAGCCACGCTCCGCCGAAACCGACAATCCCCGTCGGCACGTTGATCAGAAAGGCGCTGCGCCAGCCATACCCTTGCACGAGGATGCCGCCAAGCACCGGCCCGACCGACGCCGCCACGGACGCAATCGTGGCCCATACCGCAATGGCCCGCGCCCGTTCGACAGGGTCGTCGAAGGTGCTGCGGACAATCGCCAGCGAGGCCGGCAGGAACAACGCCGCACCTGTGCCCTGGACGAAGCGCGCCACGACCAGCGCGCCGACATTCGGCGCGAGCCCACAGGCTGCCGACGCCGCCACGAACAACGCCAGTCCGCACAGATACACCGCCTTCGCGCCGAAGCGATCGGAGGCGACGCCGCCTGCCAGAATCAGGGCGGCGAAACTGAGCGTGTACGCATCGACGATCCAGGCGAGGCCGCCCACCGATGCCCCGAGCGTGGCATGCATCGCGGGCAGCGCGACATTGACGATAGTCGTGTCGAGCACCGCCATGAACATGCCGCTCGCCACCAGCGCCAGCGTCAGGCGCGGGCGGGTGGTGGGTTTCGACGCCACCAGGGTGGCGGGGGCAAGTGTCTCGACAGCGCATTCGGTCATGTGCGGCTCCGGGGTCATCGCCGAAGTCTAGACGGCGCGGGCGCTGCAACAAAGCCATGAATACGCATCGGTATGATGCAGAATTGCAGTACGGAGGACGCCTTCGATGATGAACTGGGACAACGCCCGCTTCTTTCTCGCCGTCGCGCGCACGGGCACGTTGCGCGGCGCGGCGGTGCAACTGAACGTCGACCAGGCCACGGTCGGCCGCCGCATCGCGGCGCTCGAAGAGACACTGGCGGCGACGCTGTTTTTGCGCACGCCGGCGCTGTTCGTCCTGACGCCGGCGGGCGAGGCCTTGCTTGGGCCCGCTGAGTCGATGGAGCAGGCGGCCCTGCTGATCGAACGGCGCGTCGCCGGCCTCGACGATCAGTTGGCCGGAACGATTCGCGTCGCGACGACGGACTCGCTCGGCAAGCGTTTCGTGGTGCCGGCCATCGCCAAGGTGCGCCGCGCGCATCCGGGCATCGAGATCGTCTGCGTGACTTCGGCGCAGATCGCCAACCTGACGCGGCGCGAGGCGGATCTCGCCATTCGCACGCTACGTCCCGATTCGCCGGACCTGATCGCGCGAAAGCTCGCGCAACTGGAATCGCGCTTATATGCGTCGCGTGACTATGTCGCGGCGCGTGGCGAGCCGCGTGAAGGCGAGGCGTTCGAGGGCCACGACCTGGTGATGTATCAGCAGCCGGTTGTGCCCTCCATGTGGAGCGCGTTGTGCGGCGAGCCGACTTCGCGCGGCCGGGCGGTGTTTCAGACCTCGTCGACGGCGATGCTGTTCGAGGCGACCATCGCGGGAATGGGCATTGCGGAGTTGCCCTGCTTTCGCGCCGAGGACGAACCCGAACTGGTGCGCGTCATGCCGCATCGCTACACCCATTTCGACGTATGGCTGGTGGCCCACGCCGATCTGTATAAAACCGCGCGCATGCAGGTGCTGGTCACGGCCGTAGTGGAAGCATTCGCGACTGCGGTCTAGCGCGGCATGGTTGCGCCGTCGCGCGGAAAACTTTGCCCAATGCGTAATATTTGAAAATATATATCGGCAAAAGAGGCCGCCATTTCAAATTTGGCAATGCGAATTGCATTATGATTTTTGATAATTTATAAAAGAGATTTTTTATCGATTAATTTCCACGAAAAGTATGCGAGGATAAATCGCCCCTTGCAAGGAAACGATCGTGAAACTCTCCTCCCGCTTTGGCGCAGCACTGCTCGCTTTGCAGAGCATTGTGCCCTGTGCCGCGCTTGCTCAATCGCAACTGACCTACACTACCTCCTGGATTGGCAATAGCTTTGGATTTGGTGACGGCAATTGGATGCAGCAGGATATTCAATCCATCAATGTCGCGCCGAATGGCACTGTTTATACCAATTCGCCGTGGGATGAAAGCGGCAGCGAAATCGCGTCCTATCAGAACGGCAATAAACTTGCCGTAGCCGGCAATACGCACGGTTGGGGCGCGGCCGGTGGCGATGCAGTGGCCACCAACAGCACGTATCTGTACGCGGCGATGTCCATCGGCAATGAGAGCAACGCGTTGGTCGGCGCGGACTATCCGCCGCAAAACCAGACGTGGTTCGGTCTCACGCGGCGCCTGTTGTCGAACATCGCCACCGGTGCGCCGTTTGCATCCGGCATCGGCAACAGCGCTAACGCAACCAAAGACAGTTTCCTGCGCGTCGAGGCGGTAACCGCCGGCGTCGACGCGGGCATTCGCGGACTCGCCGCCACCGACAGCGAAGTGTACGTGGCCGATACCTACGGTAACCGGATTGTCGTGCTCGACGCACAAACCATGCGGCAGTTGCGCTCATGGAGCGTGACGGCGCCGGGCCGCATCGTGATCGATACCGACACGACGTTGTGGGTCATCAGCGGTTTCGATTCGGCGAGCGGCGCGAGTGTCGTGCACTACTCGAACACCGGCACTCTGCTGGCGGGCACCTTGCCGCTGCCGGCGGGCACGATCCCCACCGCCCTTGCGATCGCACCGTCAGGACAGATTCTCGTGGCGGACAATGGCCCCTCGCAGCAGATTCTCGTGTTCGACAAGCTCACCGGCGGCCAGACGCAACTCGACACTGCGCTCGGCACGCGCAACGGCCTCTTCCATACGGTCGAAGGCACGCCTGGGAACTGGCGCTTTAACGGCATCACCGGCATCGGTTTCGATCAGAGCGGCAATCTGTATGTGGGGCAGAACAACGAGGGGCCGCGGCCCCTCGGCTCGGCGACGGTTGGCGAGGGCGCGGTGCTCGAGAGTTATGGATTCGCGTCGCAGCAACTGAACTGGCGTTTGTACGGGCTGACCTTTGTCGACAGCGGCGACTTCGACCCGGCCAATCCCACTAGCGTGTATAGCGGCTCGAAACGCTTCACGCTCGATTACAGCCAACCCACCGGCAAAGAGTGGTCGTATGCCGGCTTTACGCTGAACCGTTTCGCTTACCCCGACGACCCCTCCTTCTATCTCACTCGCAACGTGCGCGGCGAGCCGATGATGCGGCGGATCAACGGCCAGCCGTATCTGTACACGCTTGACCCGTACTCGCACTATCTGAGCGTGTATCGGTTCGACACGGCCCATGGCGAAGTCGCGATTCCCTCTGGCCTGCTGGCCGAGAATCCGATTCCGGGCACCTGGCCGGCCGGACAGCCGACCTCCGGCGAGTGGATGTGGCGCGACAGCAATGGCGACGGCGTGGTCGATGCGAACGAGATCACCAGCAACCCGTCCACGGGCAGCACCGTCGGCGATGGCTTCTGGTGGGTGGACAGCGCCAGCAACGTCTGGCTCGCGACGCCCGTGAGCGGTATCCGCGAGATGCCTTTGCAGGGGCTCGATTCGTTCGGCAATCCGATCTATCAGTACACCGGCGCGAAGACGTTCGCAATGCCGTCGCAGTTCACCCGGCTCGGACGGGTTGTCTACGTAGCGCAGACCGATACGATGTACGTGACGGGCTTCACGAGTGCGAACCCATGGAATTCGACGCTCTGGAAAGAAGCCGGCCCATTGCTCGCGCGCTATGACAACTGGAGCAGCGGCAACCCGTCGTTGGTCTACACCGTTGCACTGCCCTGGAATACGCAAAGCGATCCGCAGGTGACCACGGTGGGCGTCGCGGTGGCGGGCAATTACATTTTCGTGGCCGAGTTGTTCACGCAGAAAATCGATGTGTACGATGCGCGCTCGGGTCAGGCAGTCGGCTATATGACGCCCGGCGCGAGTGTGGGTAACACGAGCGGTTGGGTCGACGTGGAACTCGGCATCAACGCAGTGGAGCGCGACAACGGCGAGTACGACGTGCTGGTGGAGGACGATGCCCGCGCCAAGATCCTGCTGTACCGGTGGACGCCTGCGTCTTAACGGCTTCGTGTGCGGCGAATGGACGAATGGACGACCGATCGCGATCGGTATATAACAACATTAGAGATTCATTCACCCCTGCCACACATGGAGAGATGGTCCATCATGACGCGTGATGTTTCGCAAAAGCAGGAAACGGGCGAAAGGCCCGATCTCGAACACCTTGACGCAGCCATCAGCCACGTCGACCAGTTGGTGAGTTCGGGCGGCATTGCATCGGGCGCGGCCAAAGGGCTGTTGTATAGCCTGATCGAAACGCTCGGCACGCTGGTGGGCGATCCGGATCTACCGGAGCACGCCCGTTCCGGCTATGAAGGCTTGCTGGAAACCGCCCGCGAATTACGGATCAAGCTCGAACACTGAAATTGATCTGGAGATTCACGCTTCCGCGCTTTCTTGCGCGGCTAGCGCTTCCAGCAGAGCCTCCGGCGCCGACGTGATCTGCACGTTCGGCGTGCCATGCCAGTCCGCACAGCGCTGGAACGCGCGCTGAAGGTCCGCGGCGAGACGGCCGCTGACTCGCACTCCCGGTTCCAGATGAACCGCCTTCAGTTCGAAGATGCCGCTCGTCCGGTGCGCCTTCGCATCGGCGCGGCCTACCAGCTTGCCGCGGCTCAGGATCGGCAGCACGAAATAGCCGTACTTGCGTTTGGCCGCCGGCGTATAGCATTCGATTGCATAGTCGAAGTCGAACAGCGCGGCGGCGCGCTTGCGGTCCCACACAACCGGGTCGAACGGCGACAGCAAGGTCGTCACGGTCGAGGTCAGTTTGCCGTTGATGGCATCGTCGATCAGCGGTGCAAACTCATGATGCACGTAGGTGTCCTGCTTCCAGCCATCGACGCGAACCGGGATCAACTCGCCTTCGTCGGCCAGTGCGTGCAGCGCATCGACATAGGGCCGGCGCGGCAAGCGGTAGTAATCGGCGACCCAATCGGCGCGCGCGACGCCCAGGGCGCGGCAACTGCGCCGCAGCACTTCCTGCGCGACCGCCTCTGCCGGCGGCAGATCGCGCTGATCGTTCCAGCCCGGCAGCACCCGTTCGGTCAGATCGTAGACACGATGAAAATTGCGCCGCTCGGCCACCATCAATTGACCGATGGCGAACAGCACTTCGAGGTGGCGCTTCTCAGGCTTCCAGTCCCACCAGCCGTTACTCTTGCCCGCCTCACGGACGAAATCCGCCGAGCGGACCGGTCCGTTTGCGCGAATCTGTTCGAGCAGGCGCGCGATTTCCTTGCGGTATTTCTTGTGCCACTCCGCCGCGTATTTCCAGCCCATACCGCTGGGGTCGAGCATGCGGTGACGCAGCAGGCCGTAGTCTTCGATCGGCACGAAGCAGGCCTCGTGCGACCAGTATTCGAAGAGCTGGCCTTCGGCGAGATGCTCGTCGAGCCACTGCGGCGTGTAGGCGCCGAGGCGGCTGAACAGCACGAGGTAAGGGCTGCGTGCGACGACGTGAATCGTGTCGATCTGCAACTGCGCCATGCGGCGAATCGCGTCGAGGACGTCGGCTTTGGTGGCTTTGCGGCGCGGCGGGGTCAACAAACCTTGCGCGGCCAGATGGAGGGTGCGGGCGGCGGATAACGGGAGAGTCTTCACGCGGTCGATCGCTGAGTGGAGGGAGCGGCGCAGCGGCGCTGACGAACTGGCGCCTGGGCGGACCCCGAAGAGGCGCCGCCCGGCCGGACAACCGCTACTTTAGCGCGAATGCGCCAGGCGTCATGCGCCCAGTGCCACGGCCTCCGGCTCTCCCGCGGCGATGGCCAGCATCTGATGGATCTGCGAGACCACGGCAGCCCCTTCGCCCACTGCCGCTGCCACGCGCTTCGTCGAGCCCGCGCGTGCATCGCCGATCGCGAACACGCCATCAACCGTGGTGCCGAGATCGCAGGTGGAGTTCAGGCCTTTTTCGCCGGTCAGCACGAAGCCTTTCGGGTCGAGTTGCACACCGCAGGTTTGCAGCCACTCGGTGTTCGGATCCGCGCCGGTGAAGAGAAACAGATGACGCGTGTCGAAACGGTCCGTGCCGTCCGCCAACGGCGCCTTCAACACCACCGACGCGAGACCGACCTCATCCGCATCGAGCCGCCCGATTTCCGTATGCGGATGCACGAACACATTCGGCAACGAGCGGATCCGGTCGATCAGATAGCGCGACATGGTCGCTTCGAAGCCGCTGCGCCGGATCAGCACATGCACTTTCGCCGCGTGCGTGGCGAGATAGACGATGGCCTGACCGGCGGAATTGCCACCGCCCACCAGCACGATCTCTTCGCGCTTGCAGAGCTTGGCTTCGACAGGCGAGGCCCAGTAGTAGACGCCGCGTCCATCGAAACGCTCGAGACCCTCGATGGCGGGCCGCCGGTACACGGCGCCGCTCGCAATCACGATGGTGCGCGCTTTCACGCTGCCGCCACACTTGAGTTCGAGGCGATGCGGCGACTCCTCGCAATGCAGGGCTTTGACCCTGACCGGAATGGCCACGTGTGCGCCGAACTTCTGCGCCTGCACAAACGCGCGCCCGGCCAGCGCCTGACCGCTGATGCCGGTGGGAAAGCCCAGATAGTTCTCGATGCGCGAACTGGCGCCCGCCTGGCCGCCTGGCGCGCGGCTGTCGAGCACGATCACCGAGAGGCCTTCCGAGGCCGCGTAAACCGCGGTCGCGAGTCCCGCCGGGCCGGCGCCGACGATGGCGACGTCGTAGATCAACGACGCATCGAGTTCGGGCAGCATGCCGAGGCAGGTCGCGAGTTGCGGATCGCTCGGATGACGCAGCACGGAACCGTCCGGACAGATCACGAGCGGCAGATCTTCAGGCTGCGCGCCGAACTGTTCGATCAGGCTGAGTGCGTCGTCGTTGCGTTCGTCGATCACCGAATGCGGGTGACCGTTGCGCGACAAAAAGCCTTGCAGCGAGACGAGCCGTGCGTCGTTGCTCTTGCCTACCAGGATCGGGCCGCCCGCGCCCTTTTCGATCAGCGAGACGCGCCGCAGGATCAGCGCACGCATGATGCGCTCGCCCAGTTCCGCTTCCGCCACGATCAACGCGCGTAGCCGGATGGGGGGAATCAGCAGCGCCTCGACGGGTTCAAGCGCCATCCCGCTGACGAGACAGACACGCCCGGACAGTTGACCGACTTCGGCTAGGAACTGCTTGGGACCACGCTCGGAAATGAGGCGCTCGCGTCCCAGTCCATCGCGTTGGAAAACCTTGACGCGTCCTGCCAGCGTCACGAACATGCCCGGCCCGATATGACCGGTTTCGAACAGCAATTGACCGGGTTCCCAGTGTTGCACTTCGCCGAATTTGCGCAGCCGGTTGATTTCTTCCCAGGTCAGTTCGGGGAACATCTGATGTTCCCGTGTCGCCAGCGAAGAGAACGGCGCGTCGGCAACCACAGCTTGTTGTTGTTGCACTTCGGCTTCTTGAATCTCAACCATCAAACCGCTCCTTCTGTTTTATGGTCCAGCTTATGGTCCAGCATAGGGTTCGGCGACGAGGGCAGACGCCAGGCAAACGGGCAACTGGCCACAGGCGATCGGCAAACCGTGCGAGGCAAGCGGCGTTTTTACACCGCCGGCGCTACGCCCGGATGCACTTCGGAGACCGGCTCTTCGTCCAGCGGCTCGAGTTGCCGCCCGGCGTCGCGCCATGCGTCGAGACCGCCGCGCAGCGGCAGCACGTCGCTGAAACCGGCTTCGTTGAGTTGCTTGGCCATCCAGGCCGCCGAAATTTCATTCGGGCACGAACAGTAGATGACGAGTTTCTGCTCGGGCGAGTACTTCGCGACGATTTCATTGAGTTGGCGCTCGTCGGCGAACTGCGTGCCCGGAATCACGAACGGATCGAGCTTGCGCTTCTCGCGCGAACGAATGTCGAACAACACCGGCGGCTTGCCCTCGGCGATCAGCGCGTAGAGCTCATCGACTTCCATCCGCGCAGTGGCGAGCTTGTTGATGAGCTGGCGCCGGCGGATCCAGCGGTAAGTGGCATAGAGTAGCAGCAACGCGAGGATCGCCACGCCCGCCATGCGGCCAAGGCGGCCTGCGCCGGCCATCAGCATGTCGATCTGCTGCGCGAACAGCGCGCCGATGACCAGACCGGTACCCGACCACAGGGCGGCGCCGATGCTGTCATAGGTCAGGAAGGTGCGGTAGGCCGTGCCCATCGCGCCGGCCATCGGAATGGAGACGATCGACAGGCCCGGCACGAACTTCGCCACGGCGAGCACGCGCACGCCCCAGCGGCCGAAGAAGCGCTCGGTCTTCTTCACGCAGGTGTCGCGCGAGAGCGACAGCTTGCAGAGTGTCTTCAGCGTGTTGCCGCCGTAGATGCGGCCCGCGAGGTACCACACGCTGTCGCCGATCAACGTCGCGAAGATGGCGAGGATGAGCACCGACGCGAGTTGTGTGCCGACGGTGGCCGGATGCATGGCCGCCATCGCGCCGAACAGGACGAGACACGGCATCGCGGGCACGGGCAGCCCGAGCGATGCGGCGAGCACATTGGCAAAGACGAGTGCAGGCCCGTACTGCTCGACGAGGTCATGTAGCATCGGCTTACTTCCGTGGCCGTTTCCGGTGGGAAGCGAAGAGGGAACTTATCGATTATGGACGCATTTCCGTGACGTGCAAGCGTCCGGTAATGTGGTGTGCGGGTAAAGCCGGAGAAGCCTTGCTGGGTCAGCCGCAGCGGGCAGAAAGCCGCGCGTGGAGCGACGTTCCGGCCAGCCGGTCAAGGTGGGCAAATGCGGCTGGCGGACGGGGGTTGCAGACGAGGGGCGCGCTTGCGGTTCGGCGGCAGGTGTGCGGCATTCGCGTGCGCCAATGCCGCCACCCCTGTCAACTACGGTGATTGTGCTGTTCGCCCGGCAGTTCGGCACCGTGCGCGCGAATGGCCGCAATCAGTTCCGCCGGGGTGATTTCATAACGCACTTCGCGGTGGATGCCCGGCTTGCGTTCGTCGACTTCGATCAGAAGAATACCCTTGCCGTCTTCTGTCGATTCGAGGCGCAGCGAGCGAAGTTCGCGCGCCGTTGCGTCGTCGTATTCGGTGAGCAGGGCCATTGACCCGGAAGACCCGGTAGTGCGCATCGAAGTTGTCCTCGTTCCGTTGTTGATCAAACCCATTGTACGGGCAGCTTGGCGCGCCGTGTTTCGCGCATGGCCGATACCGTGACATCCCACGCACCTCGGAGAGCCGCGCCACGCAATGTTATCCGGCCTGCGGCTGCGTCGTGGCAACCAGTTTAACGCGACTCATTGCGTCGCAAGATGCATTTTTCGTGCCCCGCTGCGGTGCAACCATTCCGCCCGATTGTCACGGCCCTGACGCGCGGCCGGGTTAGGCGGTTGCGCCGCGAATGTGCGCAGCGGGCGTTTAATCCGGGGCCGCTGCACGCGCTTAGGGCACGCGTCGGGCACGCTTACGGCACCAGCCGCCGCCCTTTTGCTGTAAACGGTGCGACCCGTTCCGCCGTTGACCGGCGTCGCCATACTCATGTCCGAATCTGGCCAGTGACGCACCCGGGGATGCGCTACATTGCCAGCATGACTCTCGATCGTGAAACCTGCTATCAGGCGGTACTCTCGCGCGACCGGCGCTTTGACGGCTGGTTCTTCGTGGCGGTGACGTCGACAGGTATTTATTGCCGTCCAGTGTGCCCGGTCCGGCCGCCGAAGTTCGCGAATTGCCGTTTTTACGCGAACGCTGCGTTGGCTGAGCATGCGGGATTTCGACCGTGCTTGCGGTGCCGTCCGGAACTGGCGCCCGGTCACGGCTTGCTCGATGTCTCGGCGCCGCTCGCACAGGCGGCCGCTGCGTTGATCGACGGCGGCTTTCTCAACGACAGCAACCTCACCGCGCTGGCCGCGCGAATCGGCGTGAGTGCGCGACATCTGCGGCGCATATTCGAAGCGGAGTTCGGCGTGTCGCCGATCGATTACGCGCAGACGCAACGCTTGTTGCTGGCGAAGCGTCTCCTGACCGACACCACGTTGCAGGCCGCGGAGATTGCCTTGACGGCGGGCTTCGGCAGCGTGCGTCGTTTCAACGACCTGTTCCGCAGTCGCTACGGTTTTAGTCCGGCGCGTTTGCGCCAGCGTCGGCGCGAGGCGGTGAGTACCGACACCTTCACGTTCGAACTGGGCTATCGGCCGCCGTTTGCATGGGATGCGCTCCTCTATCACCTCACTGACCACGCGATCGAAGGTGTCGAACAGGTAACGGAGCGCAGCTATGCGCGTGCCGTCGATATCCGGCAGGACGGCCGGCACGTCAACGGTTGGCTGCAGGCAGAGGACGTGCCGTCGCGGCACGCGCTGCGGCTCACGGTGACGGCTTCGCTGACCGCGGTGTTGCCGCGTCTGCTGTCGCAGGTGCGGCACTTCTTCGATCTCGATTGCCGTCCTGATCTGATCGACGCCCGACTCGGCGAACTGGCCGCATCGCTGCCGGGCATTCGGGTGCCCGGCGCGTTCGACGGCTTCGAAATCGCCGTGCGCGCCATCGCCATGCGTCAATGGCCGCGCGCCGACGCATGTGCATGGCTGCGCCGGATCGCCGAGACGTTCGGTGCGCGCGTGACACAGGCGCCGGAGGGCTTGCGTGCGGCGTTCGTCACGGCAGACGTGCTGGCGCAAGTGCCCGCTGAGACGCTGCGGGCAACGGGACTATCGGCACGGGGTGTCCACCTGTTGCTGAAACTCGCTGATGACGTCGTTCAGCGGCGGGTGTTTCTCGAACCTTTGACCCCGCTCGAGGAGACGCTTGCGCATTTGCGCACTGAGGTGGGCTTCGACGAGTGGTCGGTCCAATACATCGCGATGCGGGCGATCGGCTGGCCGAATGCATTTCCGGCGGGCGATCCGTTGAGTGCCGCAAGTGCGGCAAGCGCCGCGTCGACCGACAGCGCCGCGCAATGGGCGCCGTGGCGCGCGTACGCGGCGCAGCACCTCGCGCTCGTTCACGAAGAAAAGGCACACGCGGCATGAAACACTACCTGTCGATTCCCAGTCCGCTCGGTACGATGTTGCTGCGCGCAGAAGACGACGCGCTCACCGGCGTGTACTTCGTCGGCCAGAAGTACTTCCCGCTGGATGCTCCGAACGCGGCCAACATGGCGGTCGCTGCGCCGTCACGCGTACTGGCGGAAAGCGCGGAGCAACTCGCCGAATATTTCGCCGGCGAGCGGCAGCGTTTCACTGTCCGGCTGCAGATGGCGGGTTCGACGTTTCAGCGGCGCGTCTGGAGCGAACTCGTGAAGATCCCGTTTGGGGAGATCGCAAGCTACGGGCAGCTCGCCCTGCGCCTCGGTCTCGCCGCGGGCAGTGCGCGTGCGGTGGGGGCGGCGAACGGGCGCAACCCGGTGTCGATCATCGTGCCGTGCCACCGGGTGATATCGAGCGCGGGCGAACTCACCGGATACGCCGGTGGACTAGAGCGCAAGGCCGCGTTGCTGACGCTCGAACGGCCTGCAGCCGCGCAACCACGGCAACTGGAATTGCTCGATGCCGAGGGCGTGCGATAGTCCACATCCGGCGCGCGAACGCAGACGCAACATAGATAAAAGCGCAGATAAAAAATAGCCCGTCCGCAATGGGACGGGCTGCCAAAACGCCGTTATTACTCGGGTCAGCCAGCCCCGCACAACCAGGGCACTGACGGGCTTATCCTGAGCCGCACGCGCGCCTTTGTCGAGGTGGGAGTAACGCCGATCTATCAGACTAAAGCGGCTTCCTTCGACTCGGCCTGGCGCGCCTTCGCGTCGCGTTGCAAGGGCCTCGAAGGCGCTGCGTGGGCAACCGGCGCGACGTCCGCCACCGTGAACAGGCGCACGGCTTCGTCCAGCACATCGGCCTGTTCCGCGAGACGTTGCGCCGTCGAGGCGGCTTGCTCGACGAGTGCGGCATTCTGCTGCGTGGCGCCATCCAGATGCGAGACGGCCTGATTCACCTGACGGATACCCTCCGCCTGTTCGCTGCTCGCATTTGCCACTTCGACGATGATCGACGAGACGCGGCTGACAGCCTCATCGATCGCGCGCATTTGCGAGCTGGTGCGCGCCACCAGTTCGGTACCTTGCGCGACTTCGGTGGCGCTCGCCTCCACGACCGACTTGATCTCTTTCGACGACGCCGCGCAACGTTGCGCGAGCATGCGCACCTCGCCGGCGACGACGGCGAACGAGCGACCCGCTTCGCCGGCGCGCGCCGCTTCGACGGCCGCATTCAAGGCGAGGATGTTGGTCTGAAACGCGATGCCGTCGATCACACCGGTGATGTCCGCAATGCGCTTCGAAGCGGCGGTGATGCCCGCCATGGTCTGCTCCACCTGGCCCGCGATCTTGCCGCCCACCGCCGCTGCGGCTTGCGCGTCTCTGGCCAGATCGAGCGCGCGCACGCTGGCGTCGGCGTTGGCCTGCACGGTGGTGGTCAGTTGCTCCATGGTCGCCGCGGTTTCTTCGAGCGAAGCCGCCTGCAACTCGGTGCGGCGCGCCAGATCGACATTGCCGCTCGAAATTTCGCGGGCGGCGTCGAGCATGCCGCTGATCTGCGTGCGCACGTCGTAGACGATCGCGGCGAGATTCGCTTTCAACTGGTTCAGTGCCTGCAGGACTTCGCCCAGGTCGTCGTGACGCGCGATCACCAGGTCGGCGGTGAGATCGCCGGCGGCCAGACGCGTCGCGAATCCCGACATCTCGCGCACGGGCTCGGCCAGATGACGGGCAAGCAATTGCCACGAGCCGACGCTGATCAGCGAAGTGACGCCGAAGGCGATCCAGAACGGCAGCGGCGGATGTCCGCCCCACGCGGCGACACCCGTCAGCAGCAACGCGAGCGGCGCCAGCGCATAGCCGAAGGCCGCGCGGCTTGCGACCGGTAGCCGCATCATCGCCTGCAGCCGCCCCGCCAGGCCGGTCCGTACGACCGTGCCGCGATGCAGCTTGTGCGAGCGCGAGTTTCCCTCGCGGATCTTCGCGTAGAGCGCTTCGGCTGCGCGCACGGCCTCGCGGGCCGGCTTCACACGCACGCTCAGATAGCCCACCACGGCGCCTTTCTCGACCACCGGCGTGACGCTCGCGCGTACCCAGTAATAGTCGCCGTTCTTGCGCCGGTTCTTGACCAGCGCGGTCCAGGGACGGCCGTCGCGAATGGTTGTCCACATGTCGGCGAAGGCTTCGCGGGGCATGTCCGGATGGCGAATCAGATTGTGCGGCTGGCCGATCAGTTCGTCTTTCGTATAACCGGAAACCGCAATGAACGCCGGATTGCAGTACTCGATGCGGCCGGTCAGGTCGGTCGCGGAGACGAGCATCTGTGAGGAGGGGAATTCAAACTCTTGCTGTGTAACAGGCTGATTGTTGCGCATGGCTTTCCTTGCAGGGTGGGCGCGCACACGGCGCAGCCCTTTCGTCGCTGCAAGGCTTAACGGCAATAACCGCGTGAGCTTGAGGGTTATCCTGGTATTCCGCTCAGGTTTTGTGCTCGCGTTGCCGTTATTGCAGGGTTTGCTAGTAGCATGCGGGGTCCGCCGGACAGCCTCCGGCGCATCTGTGCATCGTGCTTTCAGGGCACTTCAAACGGGTTACACTGCGCCGGAAGACGCGGTCTGGCCTGCGGACGACGCTGCCGGCAATCACGACGGGCAGCAGTCCGCGAGTACCAACGACGTTATCGACGCGACCCTATGCAGAAGACTCTCGACCGTACCCAGGCGTCGCTCGCCCAGGCGTTCGCCTCGCTGGCGAGAAATGCGAAGCGCCAGCAATCGCTCTACCTGACGGCCATCGTCACGCTCATGGCGATCGTGGTCTTCTCGGCGCTGCTGCTGGCCGTGCTGGCGGTCGACAACCAGCTCGATTACCGCCGCTCCCTCGTCACCCAATATGCCGCCGACATCTCCTTGCTCCTGCATCGAGAGGTCTCGTTCCTGCGGCGAACCGAACTGACGGTGGGGTACTACCGCCACTCGGGCGACGTGCGCAACCTGCCGGATGGCGTCGAAGCGTCGATCCGGCAAACCGGCATGGCGCGCTGCCATGCCGATGCAGCGGATGCCAGCTTCGACCTGCTGATCGCCGACGCCACGCGCAACGCATGGGACGCCACGCTGAACGACAAACTCCTGTGGCTTTACTGGGCAGGCCAGTCCACGCTGGTGACCCAGCAAGCGTTCGAACTCGATCACCGTGCCATGCTGATTGGCGTCAGTGAGGACTACGCCATGATCCTGCCGGCGGTCGAATCGCAGACGGGAGCCCATACGCCGCGCCTCGCGCCCTCGGACGTGATTACGCTACGCGATACGCTCGAGCGTCAGCTGGCGGCGCAGACCGGTCGACGCGTGCCGGCGAGAGGCGAGCGCCTGTGGGTGGGGCCCTATGTCGACCCGTGGCTCGGCGTGCCGGTGATGACGGCGGTCAGTGCGTACTACGAAGGGGACGTGCCGGTCACGCTTGTGACCATGAGCGTTCCGGTGGACTGGTTGATCGCGCGGCTCTCGCGGCAACCTCGCGCGGGCACGCTGCTGCTGTTGGCGGACGACCAGCGGGCGACGGTGTCGTCGCCGCCCGTGAGCGCCGCGCTCGAGCGCGAGCTGCGCACGATCGGCGCGGAGCTGCCGGATGGCGGCTATCGGTACACGCGTCATGGCGCGGTCTTGCGCGAGCCCATCATCCCAGGCTTCGGCTCGTTGATCGGCTATCTATCCTGGGGCGTGTTGATTGCTACGATCGCCTGGCAACTCGGCGCGGTTGCGGGCGTGGCGTTATGTCTGCTGGTGGGCATCGCGCTCACCGCGCGGTTCTGGGGAATGCGCCTGCTGCGCACCAGCCACGACGAAACGACCCGTGCGCTCGAGAACGAGGCGATCAACCACGTCCTCGTCAGCGCCACGCCCATCGGCCTTTGTATTGTCCGGCAAAGCGACTATTCGATCCTGACGGCCAATGCGCTCGCAGGTCAGTTGCTGGGCATCGAGCCATCCGCGAACATGCTGCCCACGCACATCGTGTCCGCCTTCCAGACGCAGTTCGCCACGCAACCCGGCTCCGTCAATGGCTCGAAGATCGCGGTATTCGCCGTGCCGGCCCAGCCCGGGCAGGCTGATCCGGCGAGCGGGCAGTTCCTGCAACTGACGTGTGCGCCGGCGCGCTATGCCAACGAGGATGTGCTGTTCTGCGCGATCCTCGATGTCACCGCGCAGCACGCGCTCGAGCAGCAGTTGCGCGCCGCGCAGCAGGCGACCGAGACCACCATGCGGGCGCGCTCGACGTTCTTCGCGTCGATGAGCCATGAGATCCGTACGCCGCTCAACGTGCTGCTGGGCAACCTGGAATTGCTCTCGCGTACACCGGGTCTGGAGACACACGAGCAGCGCCTGCGAGCGCTCGGCATGGCCGCCGACGCGCTGCGCCGCATCGTCAACGATATCCTCGATTTTTCGAAGATCGACGCGGGCGAGATGAAGCTCGTGAGCGAGTCGTTCAGGCCGATCGACGACCTCGAAAATCTCGCGCTCTCGTATGCGCCGATGGCCGAGGGCCGGCCGATCCGCTTTTACTCGCATCTGTCGCCGACGCTGGATCAGGTGCTGCGCGGCGACCGGACCCGCATTGCGCAGATCGTCAATAACTTGCTCAGCAATGCTTATAAATTCACGTCCTGCGGCAAGATCATACTCAATGCCGAGGTGCGCGAGGACTTGCAGGGCCGCAGTATTTTGCATTGCCGCGTGTGCGACTCGGGGATCGGCATGGACCCGGCGTTGGTCGCGCGCATCTTCCACCCCTTCATCCAGGGCGAAAGCAGCACATCCAGCCGGTATGGCGGCACGGGCCTCGGGCTCTCGATCTGCGCGAGCCTGTGCGAGTTGATGGGCGGTCATATTGCCGTGGACAGCGTTCAGGGCGTGGGGAGCGCGTTCAGCGTGTCGATTCCGCTGGCGCTTCCACCTGAAGACGAGCGCGTACCGGTGGCCGCGCCGGCGCGGCGCGGCAACGCGATGGTGTTGTGCCAGGAGACGGAGTCCGGCCAGATTATCGATGGCTGGCTCGCCAGCGCAGGATGGTTCACGCGCAGTGTGAACGCGTTGCGCGCCGCCGAGGATTGGCTGCGGGGCAACCAGCCCGATGTGCTGGTGGTCACCGGGGAGTACGGCCTCGAGATCATCGCCGCGTTACGCGCCTTGCAAGCGGTGAAGGCGGTATGGATTACGCGCACGGGTCCGCATCGTCCGACGGCGCGTGGCGAGGGCGTGTTCGAAGTGAGCGAGTTCAGTCGCGTGGCGATTCTGGCGGCGGTGGAATTGGCGGCCAACAAGGCGCATGCGGGAGCGACAGGCGAGGCCTTGGCGACGCCGGATGCGCGTCGTCCGGCCCATGCCGCTGCACCGCCTGCAGCCTCCGCCTCCGGCGAGCCTGCGTTGCTCGGTCTGGCGATTCTCGTCGCTGAGGATAACCCACTGAACCAGTCGCTGATTGTCGAGCAGTTGAAGGCGCTGGGTTGTGAGCCGATTCTCGCCGGCGATGGTCGCCAGGCGCTGGCGATGCTCGAACACACGGAGGTCGACGTAGTATTGACCGACATCCACATGCCCGTGATGGACGGCTATGAGCTGCTGGCGGCGCTGCATCGGCTTTACCCGGGCTTGCCGGTGTTCGCCTTCAGCGCGGTCACCGATACGCAGCAGACCGACGAGTGGCGTCAGCGTGGTTTCACTGGCTACATTTCCAAGCCGACTTCGCTCGCCGAGCTGGAGGCCGCGCTCAGCGTGTTGGGGGCGAATGAGGAGGAGGGGACGGCGCCTGCGCTCGAGTCCACGGCCGGTGGCAGCCTTGACGCCAGGCCCGATTCCACACTGAAACCAGCCCCTGAGCCGCAGCCGGTGGCAGGCTCCGCACAGTCCTTCGACGCGGAAACCCAGGCGCGTTATATCGCCATGCTGAAAGAACACCTCGGCACGGACCTGCCCAGGCTGTCCGCAATCGTCGAGCGTCGCGACCGGCTCGCGCTGCGCGATTGGGCCCATAGCGCGGCCGGCGGCTTTCTCATCGTAGGCGAACCGCAGTTCGCGGCGCAGTGCCGCGAGCTGCAAACCCTTTGTCAAAAGCAGGCGCAGTGGAGCGAGCAGTTGGCCGGCCTCGCCATCGAATTGCATGACGGCGTGCGCCATCACTTCGGTCTTGACGAGGCTTCGACGCACTGACGCGCGTCTTCCCCTTCCGCACACGTTCTGTTCTCCCTACGGTTTCTTTGAAGACGAGCCTCAAGATTCCTGTGAGCGCGTCGTAAACGAGCTTGTCTGGGGCGCATGCATTACGCATGCGGCCATGTCCCTCGGGTAGCACCCCGCCTCAGTCATCTCTCCACACGATTCGACCTCACGGGAATTAGTACGATGAAACGCTTGGTTGTCGCTTTGCTTGCAGGCCTGACTGCGCTGTACGGACCGCTTGCGATGGCGGATGAAGTGTATGGGCAGATCGGCACCGAAGGCGCGGGGATTGGCTACGGTCACTCGCTCGGTTCGCTCGCCAACCTTCGCGCGGAATTCAACGGCGTCAGTTTCTCCCATAGCTTCAATTCGGGTGGGCTGCATTACGACGGCACGGCAACGCTCGCACATGCCGGCCTTTATGGCGACTTTTTCCCGGCTCCGACAGTCGTGCCGTTTCGCTTCACCGCCGGCCTGCTGATTGGCGGCGACAATGTGGATGCGAACGCAACCAGCATGTCGGGAACTTACACGATCAATGGTGTGGCGTATTCGACGCTCGGCGAGAGCATTCACGCGAAGGCGACGTTCCCGGCCGTGCGTCCGTACCTGGGCATCGGCTTCGGCCATTCGCCGCTCGCGACCAAGGGCTTCTCGCTGTTTGTCGATGCAGGCGTTGCCTACGGCAAGCCGCGGGTGGACTTCGACGTGCCCGCCAACATCGTCGCCGAAGCGGGTCAGGCGAACGTCGATGCCGAGAAGCAATCGCTGCAGAACACCGCGGACCGCTTGCGCTTTTATCCGATCGTGAAGGTCGGCGTCACTTACCACTTCTAACCTAACGCGCGCTTTCCACGCGCACGTCTAACCCGCGGTTTTGAGCCGCGGTTTTGCAGCGAAGCGTCGATGCGCGGCGCCCGGTCAGATTCAGCCGGGCCGCTTCGCGATGAAATCGATTTCCACGAGCGCGTCACGCGCGAGGCCCGTGACGCCGATGCAGGTTCGCGCCGGCAACGCATCCTGTGGAAAGTAGGCGCGATAGGCCTCGTTCATCGCCGCATAATCGCGTTTGAATTCGGTCAGGAAAATGCGCGCCACCAGGACGTGTTGGAGTCCGAGGCCGAGTCCTTCGAGCACGATCTTCAGGTTGTCCATCACGCGCTGCGTCTGTGCAGTGACGCCTTCGGGCAGCGGCGCGGCGTCGTCGGTGGGCGAAGTGGGCATCTGTCCGGTCACGAATACCCATCCGTCGCTTTCGCTTGCATGCGAAAACGGCGCGACCGGGGTCGGCGCGTTCGGAATCATCCAGAATGTGGGGCCTTGCGTCATACCGCTTTCTCCATTCACAACGTTGACTTTGAAATAGCCGGACTCGCCGGCTACGTCGAAAGTAACTCGCCAAAATGGATGGAGCAGTGGATGACGCCGCTCGGTGCAATGTCACGCGGACGGCATTTTTCGCATGCTACGATGGTCCGCGATGCGACTGAGGGGCGAGCGAACCATGGCAACCCTATACGACAAGCTGGGTGTTCAGCCGAACGCCACCGTTGAAGAGATCAAGCGCGCGTACCGCAAGGCCGCGATGCGCTGGCATCCGGACCGCAATGCCGGTGCGGAAGAGGCGGCACGTGCCGCGTTTCAGGACATCAAGGACGCCTACGGCATCCTGTCCGATGCGGCCCAGCGTCAGGTGTACGACGCGGTGTTTGCCGAGCAGATGCGCGAATGGGAAGCACATCATCAGCGCGCGGAGCGGGAACGGGCCGAGCGTGAAGAAGCGGCCCGCGCTGCCGAACAGGCCGCCTACGCGAAGATGGTTTCGCTCGCGATGCGCTACGCGGATGAGGGTTACAACCGCGACGTGGTGTTCGGCGTGCTGTTAGGGCATCAATGCGATACAAGCCGCGCGGCACAGATTGCGGATAGCGTGCTGGCGCTGCATGCGTCGCGTCAACAGGCTAGTGTGCCTGAGGAATCTTCATCCGACGAGCCGCAGCAACCATTTGAACATGCTGCGTCGCGAGACGCTCATGCTACGGCCGGGCACGGCGGTACGCTCGGCGGATTGTGGTTTCAATTCCTGAACAGTCTGCGATTTTAAGCCGCGCGCTATCGTGGCGTCCGTCGAAAAAGAGCGTCGCGGCCGCGCTGGCATTGCTTATAGTAGAAGTGTGCCGGATCGGAGAAGAGACGGGTCTGCCGTCTCTTGACGTGCACATCTGACGGGGGAACGGTGCGATGACAACAGCAGCCGGTTCAGCCTACGCAATGCGAACGAGCACGCCCGCCTCGCTGCGGGAGCTCGCCAACTATCTCGAACTGGCGCTCGACGCCGGCCAGGCTGTCGTCGTCATGCGCTATGGCACGGGTCAACGTTCGGTGTATATCGGCGACCCGGAGAACTCGCTCGATGCGCTATCCAGTAGCGACGCAGTCGCGGCCCACCTCGCAGAGGAGATGCTTGCGCTCACCGAACCGGGTATGAACCGCATCACCGCTGACGGCCAGGTGTATCGCTTTACGCGAACGCATCGCTATATCGAGGACCGCCAGGCCGTGATTTTCGCGCCTGCATGAGCGGGCTCATGCAGGGTCGTCGCGATTGCGCCCGCAGAAAATCAAAAAGCGAACCGAAGTTCGCTTTTTGAAATGACCGACCGCTTGCTGGCGACTAACGAAACGTTACGCGCCGGCCGATACGGTTGCCACGAATTGCTTGGCCGCCTTGGTGGCCGATTCGTACGTAGCGTTGGCTGCGGAGAAGGCCGAGTTCCATGCTGCTACTGCGCCTTCGCTGCCGGCCGGAGCATTCTTCGTGAGGCTTTCGATAAAGCCTTGGGTTTCTTTCTGGGCCTTCTGAAATTGCGCGGTGGCGGCGCTCGAGAACTCAGCTTGCGCACCCGACAGGATTTCGTGCACGTGACGGCCGTATGCAGCCGCCTTTTCCGATGCGGGTTGCGACAGGCTTGCCGACAGTGCGATCAGTTCGCTCGGATCTTTCACCGACGCGGCCTTGGTCACGATAGCTTGCGTTTCGGCGAGCGTGGCTTTGCCGACTTGCAGATTCAATGCAACCAGCTTTTCGATGCTCGCAAACGCCTGGTTCGCGAAGCCGAACAGGGTTTCGAGGCTGGCTTGCTGTGCGGCGATCAATTGTTGGGGGGTAGGCGTGCTCATCACTGCTCCAAAGGGTAAGGCGGCGAGTGCGAGGTGGCTCTGAGTAACACAAGATCCGCGCGCCGCAAGGGCTGAAGGTTTATTGCTGCAGTGCAACAAAACCCATTGTACGGGGGAATTTTGGGATGTCAACCGATTTCGGCGGGGATCGAGCTGGAGCGTCGCCTTCAGGATGCGGATCGTAGCCCTCGGCGTGCCACCGTGGCATAGTGCGACCCATTCACAGGTGATTGCGGGAAGGAGCCGGACGACTTAGATGAACAGCACCCTTGATTCTCATCAGCAGGACCAGGTTGTCCTGCTGGACGACGTGCCGAGTCCGGCCGCCGATGCTCCCGAGCCGTTTGTGGTGGCCAATGAACGGCGTGTGGTGATTGCCTACCGGATCGCCAAGGCGAACTTCGAGCGCTTCGGCCCGTTCGACGAAGACGACGATCCGTTCTGCGCGGTCGAATTTTCGATGGCCGCGTTTCATCAGTTCGGTCCGCCCAACGACGAGGGGCTTTATGCTCATCCGTTGGCGGCGCAAGGCTTACGCGGATATTCGGCGCACGAAATCGTGAACTCGACGCTGGTGGCCGATTCGTGGGGGCCGGACGCGGCGCAGGACGGCTTTCGTCACTATGTCCTCACGTTTCAGGACAGCACCTATGAGTGCGTGGCCGCGGATTGCACCGTGGTCGGCATTTACGGTAACGGCGATATTGCTGCGCGCGAAGCGTTTTCGCTGTGCAAGTGACGCGGTAACGGCGCTTGCGAGGGCGCCGGGCGCGTGCGCTAGCCTCGGAAGCCGTCAAGGCGTTTTATCGCTGTTTTTCATGACGGCCTCAACATAAGTTTGTCGCTAATGACAGACTTTAGCTTTGCCAGCAAAACACGCACCGGACACCCCACCTCTTAAACCAACCCCGTCGTGTAATACACCGCAATCACAAAGAACACCGCTAACGTCTTGATGATCGTCACGGCGAAGATGTCGCGATACGACTCGCGGTGCGTCAGCCCCGTCACGGCCAGCAACGTAATCACCGCGCCGTTGTGCGGCAGCGTATCCATCCCGCCGCTTGCCATGGCCACCACGCGGTGCAGCACTTCCATCGGGATATGCGCCGCTGTGGCCGCCTTGATAAAGGTATCCGACATGGCGGCGAGCGCGATACTCATACCGCCCGACGCCGACCCGGTGATCCCCGCCAGCGAGCTTACCGACACCGCCGCGTTAACGAGCGGATTGGGAATGCTCTTGAGCGCATCGCTCACCACCAGAAAGCCCGGCAGTGCCGCGATCACGCCACCGAAGCCATATTCCGACGCCGTATTGAGCGACGCCAGCAGCGCACCCGACACAGCAGCCTTGGTGCCGCTAGCGAAACGTTCGCGCATGCGGCGGAACGCGGTCAGCATGACCAGCACGATGCCGAGCAACAACGCACCTTCCACGGCCCAGATGCCGACCACGGTTTTGATCGCCGTCGTGACCGGCGCATGAATGCCGGGCAGCACTTCCGGCGCAACCGTGTACGACGCGCCGTACCAGTCGGGGATCAGCTTGGTCAGCGCGAAGTTTGCGACGCCCACCAGCACGAGCGGTGCGACCGCCAGCAGCGGATGTGGGAGCTGCTTCGACTCGACGCGTTCCGGCTCATTGACGAGCGACGTGCCGTAGCCTTCGCCCTTGGCCATCGCCGCGCGCCGGCGCCATTCCAGATACGTCAGCCCGACGATGATGATGAACACCGAGCCGATCGTGCCGAGCCACGGTGCGGCCCACGAGGTGGTCTTGAAGAACGTGGTCGGGATGATGTTCTGGATCTGCGGCGTGCCCGGCAGCGAATCCATCGTGAACGAGAAGGCGCCCAGCGCGATCGCACCCGGCATCAGGCGCTTCGGAATATTGCTCTGGCGATACAGCTCGGCCGCAAACGGATACACCGCGAACACCACGACGAACAGCGACACGCCGCCGTAGGTCAGCAGTGCACACACCGCGACGATCACCGCATTGGCCCGCGAGCGTCCGATGTAGCGGATCGCAGCGGCCACGATGGACTCGGAGAAGCCTGACAGTTCGATGACCTTGCCGAACACGGCGCCGAGCATGAACACCGGAAAGTAGAGCTTCACGAAGCCGACCATCTTGTCCATGAAGATGCCGGAGAACACCGGCGCGACAGCGGCGGGGTCGGTCAGCAACACGGCCCCCAGGGCGGCAATCGGCGCGACCAGAATCACGCTGTAGCCGCGATACGCGGCAAACATCAGAAACGCCAGAGCGGCGAGGACGATAACAAAGGACATTGAGTCTCCAAAGCTTGGTTGTTCTACGTGTCCGCGCGCCCGGTGGCGCAGCGACCCGGGCCCCTGAATGCAGGTTCCGTGCCACTCGAGCCAGACCGGCCTGTTGCCTCGCTTTGGCTGCGAAGCGCCGGCGCGCGATTCGAACGATTGTACCGAATCGTCTCAATTTCGGGATGCTGGGCGTCTCAATCTCGATCGTGTGGACCGAGGCGCCTTATTTGACGGGCTTGCCGGCGATCTCCGCAATGAGATAAGCTTGTCTACAAATCGAGACAACGATAACGATAACTGCTTTGCATGGACCCGAGTAAGCGCTAAAGCGCCAACTCGGGTCGACAGGAGACCACGACGGCATGATGAACGACTGGGCGGGACTGCCCGCCAACTACAGCGATGTACTGCGCAGGGCGATGGAATCGCTGTTTCGGACCTTCGAGAATTTCAGCGAGGGGACGTTCATTGTCGATGCCGATGCCCGCGTGGTCTGGATCAACAAACGCTACGCTGCCCGCTTTGGCTTTGCCGATCCGCAACAGGCGATCGGCCGCGATTGCGAGGCGGTGATTCCCAACAGCCTGATGCGCGAGGTCGTGAAGACCGGCAAGCCGATCCTGCTCGATATCCTCGAGACGGACCGCGAGCCGCTCGTCGTGACGCGTCTGCCGTTGAAGGACGATAGCGGCGCAACGGTCGGCGCGGTCGGCTTTGCCCTGTTCGACGAACTGAAGGCGCTGACGCCGCTCTTCTCCCACTATTCGCGGCTGCAGGAAGAACTGATCGCGACGCGCCAGTCGCTGGCGCAAGCACGGCGGGCGAAATACACCTTCGCGAGCTTTGTGGGCACCAGCGCGGCGAGTCTCGAGGTCAAGCGCCAAGGTCGCCGCGCGGCCCAGGTCGATTCGCCGGTGCTGCTGCTCGGCGAGACCGGCACCGGCAAGGAACTGCTGGCGCATGCGATCCACGGCGCGTCGGGGCGGGCCAACCAGCCGCTCGTGACGGTCAACGTGGCGGCCATTCCCGACACGCTGCTCGAAGTCGAGTTCTTCGGCGCGGCGCCCGGCGCCTACACTGGCGCCGATCGCAAAGGCCGGGTCGGCAAGTTCGAGCTGGCCAATCGCGGTACGCTGTTTCTCGACGAGGTCGGCGATATGCCGCTGCCGTTGCAGGGCAAGCTGTTGCGCGTGCTGCAGGACAACGAGTTCGAGCCGCTCGGCTCGAACCGCATCGTGCGCTCGGATGTGCGCATCATCGCGGCGACCTCGGCGGATCTGCCGGCGCTGGTGGCGGCAGGGCGTTTTCGCGCGGATCTGTTCTATCGCCTGAACGTGCTGACCATCCATGCGCCGCCTCTGCGCGAACGCATCGCGGATATCGAATCGCTGGCTTACGCGATGCTCGAAGACCTCTCGGCGCGGGTGCACGGCGGCGCTCATTTCGAACTGCAGGAAGACGCGCTGCGCTTCTTGTGTTCGCACACGTGGCCGGGCAACGTGCGTGAATTGCGCAATACGCTGGAGCGTGCGGTGATGTTGTCGGATAGCGAACGCATCGATGCCGACGCACTCGCGTCTTTCATCAGTCCGCTGCCGGCGGGTGGTCATGGGGCAAAGGGCATGGCGTTTGCGCCGGTTGGGCAGATTGCGCCGGCCGTATCGCAGGCGTCGGTTACTTCGCCCGAGGCCGTGCAGGCGTCGTGGGCCGAGGCGATGGCCGGCTTCGAGAAGCGCTTTCTGAGCGACGCGCTGCGCGCCAACGGTGGGCGCGTGATCGAGGCGGCCGCGCAGATCGGCATGGGGCGTGCCACGCTCTACAAGAAAATCGCGGCGTACGGCATCGAGGTCTGAGCAAAGGCGGCTGCCGCGTCGCGACGGCGGATGCATTGAGCGGTTTGGTCAATCGATGCAGTCGGAGGTGTCATGAAACCCTGGCCTGTCGCAATCCTGCCATTCCTGCTGAGCGCGGCGCTTCATGCTCAGGAGCCCGAACTCAAGAACTGGTACAACGACCCGTTCTTCGCGCTTTCGCAAGGCTTCGCCGACTGTCCTGTGCCGCTCGGGCCGTTCATGAACCGCGCGGAAATGGAGGACGACGCGCACTACCGTGTCGAGCGCGGCACGACCTGCTGGCTGGCGCACAAGTGCACCAAGCCAAACTCGTATATGTACGACGCGGATATCGCCGGGGCGATTCGCGCCCACTTCACCGATTCCCAATTCTTCGACGGCACGAGCGTGTGGATTACCGTGCAACGGCGCTTTGTCTACGCCGAAGGATGCGCGCCGCGCGCGTTCGATGTTCATGCGCTGCAACAACAACTCGAAGCTATTCCGGATGTCGAGCAGGTCTTCGTGCGTATCAGCGCGGATGCGCGCGGGCCGCTTCCCTACAAAACGCTTGCCGCGCCTGACCAGCCCGCAAGCGAACCCGCGAACGATCCCGCTACTCACGAGTGACGCAGTGCAGCGCGCGCGTGGCACAATCGCTGGGTCGAAGAATTAGAAAGGGATCGGGGTTCTCAATGAAACGCAGCTACACATCCTCTGTTCGAACCAGCCGCCTCATGCGTACCGCGCTTGGCGCGACCGGTCTCGCTCTGCTGGTGGCGCTCGCCGGGTGCAGCAGCAGCCCGCCGCTGTTCCTGCCGGACGGCCGTCCGACTACGCTCGTGCAATGTCCGGAAGGCTCCGATTCGTGCGCACAGCAGGCACGCGCCAATTGCAGCGGCCAGTTCGAGGTGGTGCGCCAGTCGAGCGACAACGGCACGCTCAGTCTGATCTACGCGTGTCCGGTACGGGCACAGTAGAGGCGGGCACCGCCGTTCGTGCCGGGCAAGTGCAGCGGCGGACGGATGACGATGGATCATGACGGATCAGCTCAGGCTGGCGCCAGATTGAAGGCGCCGGCCGGCGTGTCACGCCTTGGCGTTGCCTCTCCCATACGACGATGACCTGAACCAACGCCGCGCCGAAACCGGCGGGTGGCCCACCGCGTACAAGAATCCCCCGCGCGTTGAGCGTTCAATTTCCCATCGCATCATCAGTGCGGCGCACAAAACGGTCATATTGGTCAGGGCTTAATTCGACTATGAGACCGTCTCGCGAATGTATTGCCAGACGGGAGTGATTCATTGCCCGATATTTATTTCGAGAATATGAAATAGATGGGTAGCCTACGCCTCGTCATCTTTAATGAATTTAATTTAATCACCGGCGTTGCCTGATCGATGAACTCATGTCGTTCAGTGCGGCGGCCAACGGAAGCTCGCTGTATCTGCCTTTATCGTCACGGGTAGAGCGCTCCCGCAGTCGCGTCCATGTCAACGGGCCGACATATTGCCAATCCGTAGCGAAGAAAAGGCAAGCGAGGAAAATTTCCGGTCTACGGTGAAAGAGGCGTCGCGCGGCACGTTTCATGCTTTTGTGTTCGGTCTGATAAGAATTTCCGGGGAAAGCAATGAATCACCACCAACTCGAAAAAGACATTGAGCATCTGGAACACGTGATTACGCGGATTTCCGCTGCGGACCGCATTCCGCTATCGTATTGGCGGAGCCGGCTCAAATCGATATTGGGCGCGGCTTTGGTGCCGTCGCAGGCGAGCCGTCTCAAACGGCTCAACGACGCGCTTAGCGCGCTCGAGGCAAGAGAGAACCTGGCGCCCAGCGCGGGCAATGTGCGGTAACGTTGAGCTGGTGAAGCCATAACGTTACGTATCATTCTTACCTGGCAGGCCGAAGCGACCTGCAGATTCTGCCGGGCCGTGCCGGTTGCAATGAGCGAGGTTCTCGGGGCCGAGAACCGGACGTCAGCCGATGCGCCCTCAACAACGTAGCGACGCAGGTTCACTGCGCACCCAGGACGACCGATGCAGAAAGCAGGCTTTTCCGCGGCAAGACTCGCGCAATTGACGTCGGCCATGCAGGGCTATGTCGACCGGGGTGAGGTAGCCGGCGTCGTCACGCTTGCCTGGCGGCGCGGCGAAACGGCGCACTTCGAGCCGTTGGGGTGGCGCGACGACGCCGAACAGCTTCCCATGCAACGCGACACCCTGTTCCGAATCGCCTCCATGACCAAGCCGGTCACGAGCGCGGCCATCATGATGCTGATCGAACAGGACCAGCTCACGCTCGACGCACCTGTTGCGCAATGGTTGCCTGAACTGGCGGCGCCGCGCGTGCTGCGCGATCCGGCAGGGCCGCTCGATCAGACGGACGCCGTGCGCGCCCCGCTTACCGTGCTCGATCTGCTCACCCACCGCGCCGGCTTCGCATACCACTTCACCGCCACCGGGCCGCTCGCCGGGGCTTACGAGACCGTGTTCAACGGCATTGAATCGCGGGCGACGCCCGACGCCTGGCTCGCGCGAGTTGCGACGCTGCCGCTGATGTTCCAGCCGGGCACGCGCTGGCACTACGGCATTGCGACCGATATTCTCGGCGTGCTGATTCAGCGTGTGAGCGGGCTGACGCTTGGCGACTTCTTCCGCACCCGCATCTTCGAGCCGCTGGGCATGCGCGATACGGCGTTCTGGGTGCCCGAGCCGCAACTCGCCCGGCTGGCGACAGCCTACGGCATCCAGCCGGGCACGCGCCAGCGGATCGTCGAGGATCGTCCGGCGACGAGCCGCTGGGCCAATCCGAAGCGCTTTCAAGGCGGCGGTGGCGGACTGGTGTCCATTGCCGAAGACTATCTGCAGTTCGCGCGTTTGCTGCTGGGGCGTGGACGGGTTGGGCAGACACGTCTGCTCTCGCATCGCTCGGTCGATCTGATGCGCTCCAATTTCCTCAGCCGCGATCAGCGCCGGGTGCCGGCGTTCGGACATATCGTCTGGGCGGGCCAGGGTTTCGGGCTGGGCTTGTCGATTGTCGACGACCCTGCGCAGCAGTTGCCGCTCGGCTATCGGTCAACCGGCTCATTCGGTTGGCCGGGCGCATACGGCACGAGTTGGTTTGCCGATCCCGTGGAAGATCTGATTGGTCTGATGTTGATTCAGCTGCGCGCGCTCGAGCCGTTTCCGATGCCGATCGAATTCGAGCGGCGCCTTTATGACGCTATCGACGACTGACCGCATGGCTTGTTTCGGTAGCGCGAATCCGGGAATGCGTGAACGAGTGCTATCCGGCACTTTTTCGATCTGATAGGGTCACACTGCAGTTATCCAACCGACTGGAGACGACGCTTCATGGCCACTTACAAACAATTGACTGCGCAGCTCGAAAAGCTTCACAAGGAAGTCGCTGTCGCTCGTGAAAAGGAAATAGAGCTGGCGATTGCCGATATCAAGCAGAAGATTGTGGAATACGGCATCACCGCAGAGGAACTTGGCTTCTCGAGCAAACGTGCGGGGGCGAAGAAGACGCCGCTGCCGGCGAAATATCGCAACCCGAAAACCGGCGAGACCTGGAGTGGCCGCGGCCGTTCGCCGGGCTGGCTGGCAGGCAAGAATCGCGAACGCTTCCTGATCACCGATTAAGCGTTACGTACGGGACGGCGCGTCCTGCAACGACGTGCCTTCCCCCACAAGTGAAGCGGCGGCGCCGATTTTGCGCACCGCCCCACTGGTCCCGAAAACCCTCACCTTTCGTATTTGCCCCGGCCGTTGGGCTCCTGCGCGACCGGGCTTTGCGCTCGCGTGACACCGCTCTCCTTGATCCCTCTTCGTTGAGCTTGCGTCGTGCGCATGCACGGGTCATGAGCGCCGTTGTGCGCGCTGACCGGCGCCTCGCGTGAAGTTGGAATCCCTTATCTGATAAGCGTTTGCGCGTTTTTATGACGCCCTGTGGCTTGTCGCTCGCCCCGCTTCTGTCCGCCTCGTTTCGTCTATCGCCGCACCGTCGATTTATCCGGGAGTCCAGAATGTCCGGTGCGCGCGGCATGCTGATCCACATCACCTCAAGCGGCTGTTCGGCCGTTTTCGCCGCAGGTCCCGAAAACCCTCACCTTAACGCCGAAACCGTTGCCAACGCATCGGTGTGCCCAGGACAAACCCGGAGTTGAGTCCGTCTCATACCCCGGATCAAAAAACATCGATTCATGGTGGCGCAACTCGAATAGCACAATCCGCTCATCCACCCAACCCTTGACGGGATCAGACATGAGCGTATCGACGGAAAAGCAGTTGTATATCGGTGAAGGTTTTGAAGGCCCGGGCGTGAACCTCGCGCACATCAACGTATTGGTCGGCCCGCGCAATGGACCGGCAGGCCAGGCATTCGCCACCGCGCTGTCGACGCCGTCCGCCGGTCACGCGCCGTTCGTCGTGATCGCCCGTCCCGGCATTCCGACCAAGCCGCTCACGCTCTATGTGAACAAGGCACAGATCGAAGGCGACTTTCACGGCAACGCAACGTGGGGTGCCTCGCAAGCCGGCATCGCCAAGGCGGTCGCCGAATCGCTCGAGAATGGCACGCTGCCGCCGGAAGCGGAAAACGACTGGGTCGTCGTGTCGGCGAACTGGGTGAATCCGAAGACCGACGATCTCGATGCCGTGTTCGAGAACAACTACCGCGCGTGCAAGAACGCGATTCTCGCGGCGATGAAAGGCCTGCCGCATCGCGACGAAGTATTTGCCGCCGCGCGTGAAGTGTCGAACCCGTTCTATACGCCGAAACAACGCTAAAGCACCTATTGAAACGCCGCGGTTTGCGCGCCGTGCGAGCAGCGCAGCCGTCGCAGTGAGGAGACAACACAATGGAATACATTCGCCTCGGCCAATCGGGCCTGAAGGTTTCGCGCTTGTGCCTCGGCACGATGAACATGGGCACGCCGCAATGGAAGCCGTGGATTTTCGACGAAGCGCAAAGCGAGCCGATCGTGCGTCACGCGCTGGACGCGGGCGTGAACTTTATCGACCTCGCGGATTTCTATTCGACCGGTGTCGGCGAAGAAGTGGTGGGCCGCATTCTCAAGCGCATCGCGCGCCGTGAAGAGATCGTCGTGACGACCAAGGTCGGCTACGACATGGGCACGTATCAGAACGCCGGCGGCCATTCGCGCAAGCACATCATGGACGGCATCGACGCGTCGCTCACGCGTCTCGGCATGGAGTACGTCGATATCTACATGCTGCATTTCTTCGACGTGAACACGCCGGTCGAAGAAACCATGGGCGCGCTGAACGATATCGTGCGGGCCGGCAAGGCGCGTTATATCGGCGTGTCGACCATGTATACGTGGCAGTTCGCCAAGATCATGCAGGTGTGCGAGCGCAATGGCTGGCACAAGCCCATCAACATGCAGTTGCAGTTGAACCTCGCGTACCGCGAGGAAGAGCGCGAGATGATTCCGTATTGCGAGGATCAGGGCGTGGGCGTGTCGGTGTTCAGTCCGCTTGCACGCGGTCTCCTGACAAGCGATCCGAACTCGACGCGCAACCAGACCGACTTCTTCACCGCGCAAATGTATGGCGATGCGGCTTCGCGCGAGATTGCTGCGTCCGTGGCGCGCGTGGCGGCGGCGCGTGGCGTATCGGCGGCGCAAATCGCCCAGGCGTGGGTGCTCAATCACGGCGGTGTCGCAAGCATGCTGGTGGGAGCGGATACGCCGGCGCAGTTCGACAGCGCGCTCGCCGCACTCGACACGAAGCTCTCCGCCGACGAACTCTACGAACTCGAACGTAACTACACGCCGTGCGATCTGATCAACGATTACACGGCCGGCAAGCGCATCGCCCGCGAATCGCGTCCCGCGCAAGGGACGTTCGTTCAAACTCTGGATAAAGCAGCATGAGTGAATTTCTCCGTACCGGGCACTATATCAACGGCGAGTGGTATGCCGGCGCCGAGACCTATCCCGTTTCCAATCCCGCCACGGGCGAGTTGATTGCCCATGTCGCCAGGGGCGGCGCGGCGGAAACCGCGCAGGCGATCGCCGCGGCAGAGCGCGCTTATCCGGCATGGCGCGCGTTGACCGCGAAGGAACGCGGCGCGCGCGTGAAGCGCTGGGGCGAACTGATGCTCGAGAACCGCGACGCATTGGCGGAATTGATGTCGCGCGAACAGGGCAAGCCGCTTGCCGAAGCGCGCGGCGAAGTGGGCTATGCGGCGAGCTTCTTCGAATGGTTCGCCGAAGAGGCGAAGCGAGCCTATGGCGACGTGATTCCGAGCCCGAATCCAAAGGCGAAGATCATCGTGACGCGTGAGCCGGTTGGCGTGGTGGCCGCCATCACGCCGTGGAATTTCCCGCTGGCGATGATTACGCGCAAGGCCGGTCCGGCGCTCGCGGCAGGCTGCACGATGGTGCTCAAGCCGTCTGAAGAAACCCCGTTGTCGGCGTTCGCGCTGGCGGTGCTGGCCGAGCGTGCGGGGATTCCGGCGGGCGTATTCAACATCGTGTCCGGCGATGCCGTGGCGATTGGCGGCGCCTTGACGGCATCGTCCGTGGTTCGCAAGCTATCGTTCACCGGTTCGACGCGGGTGGGCAAGCTGCTCGCGAAGCAATCCGCGGATACGCTCAAGAAGCTCTCGCTCGAACTCGGCGGTAATGCGCCCTTCATCGTGTTCGACGATGCGGATATCGACGCCGCCGTTCAGGGCGCGATGGCTTCGAAGTTTCGCAACACCGGCCAGACCTGTGTGTGCGTGAATCGCTTCTACGTGCAGGACGGCGTTTACGACGCGTTCACCCAGGCGCTGACGCAGGCGGTGCAGAAGATGCGTGTGGGTAACGCGCTTGAGGGCGAAGTCGAGCAGGGACCGCTGATCAACGCTGCTGCGTTGAAGAAAGTGGAGACCCATGTTGCCGATGCCTTGCAGAAGGGCGCCAAGGTGTTGACGGGCGGCAAGCGTCACGCGCTGGGTGGCACGTTCTATGAGCCGACGGTGCTGGTCGACGCGTCGAAGTCGATGCTGATCGCTGCAGAGGAAACGTTTGGCCCGGTTGCTGCCTGCTTCCGTTTCAAGACTGAGGAAGAAGCGATCGCTGCCGCCAACGACACGCCGTTCGGCCTGTCCGCGTACTTCTATACGCGCGATCTCGGCCGCGCGTGGCGCGTGTCCGAGGCGTTGGAAAGCGGCATGGTGGCCGTCAACGAAGGCATCCTCTCCACCGAAGTGGCGCCGTTTGGCGGCGTGAAGGAATCGGGCCTGGGCCGTGAAGGTTCGAAGTATGGGCTCGACGAGTACATGGAACTGAAGTACACGATGATGGGCGGTCTCGGCCGCTGAGCGTCGTCGTCGTACTAGCGGCAAGAACGGTCCGCTTCGCGTTGTACAGTTGTACACGCGCGAAGCGGACCACGCAGCATTGCGCGCAATCCTCCGCTCAGAAATTGACCGCCTTGTTTCCTGCTACGGGAAACGCCGCATCAAGCACCGAACGGAGCAGCCTGGTATGCGTTTCACCCGCGTCCAGGACGATCAGATTGTCGGCGAACGCCGTGTCGACGGAGAGATCTTCGTTGAGGATAGCCTGCAGCGCCGCTTCCGATGAAACAAACACCACATCCCGATCAGCCTGGTCTTCGGAGGTCACGTCAGGTGGCTCCGGCGTAATGTCCGGATCGAATCCAGCTTCAGTGGCGTGAAAAAATCCCCACGTGCCGATTTCGATCAGGAGGACGTAGAAATCAGGTAGCGCCATCAAACGACCGACCGGCAGCGAAGCTTCCAGCCGGGCTTGCAAGCCCTTAAGTGCCTCGATGGCCGCCATGCGCAGCTTCATGTTGCTTAACGCGCCGTCAACCGCCGTTTCCGGCAGCACGCCGACGTCCATGGCTTCTCGCGTCGCAACGGCCACCGTGAGCGCATGAGGGTGCCCAATATTAAACTCGATCTTCAATTCGCAGATTGCGCACATCTTTTCGGTTCCGTGTTGAGTGCCACAGGCCTGTTACGGCGTGACGATGTTGAACCAGAAGTCGAAATTGTCGAGCCAGGATACGAATTCACCCAGTTTCGGCGTGCTGCCGGTAATCTTGGTTTTACCGGCCATCACCAGTTTTTCCATGGATGTATTGCCCATCATGACTTCGTTGAGATCCGCGCGCGTCATGGTGACCGACGCGTCCGCACTATCCGACGTCTTGCCTTTGGAATAATGAAGCGCGGAATTTTCGACGCCGACCACGTAGTTTTCGTTCGTGTCGGTCATCACGAAGTTGAAGGTAATGGATTTGCCGGCCGCGCGCGTGCCGTTCAGGCGAACACCCTGATAGTCCAGGAACATTTCCAGCGGCATGGCTTTGATGGTGTCCGGGCTTTGCGAACTGCCGAACGGGACCTTATGCACACCGTTGCGTAACTCCATGGCGCCGGTGAGATAGAAATTGCGCCATGGCGCCGATTCTGCCTGGTAGCCCATCTGTTCGTACGCATCGGCGAGCATGTGCTTGGCTGCCACATTCTGCGGATCGGCAAACACAACGTGGTTCACCACTTCGGCAACCCAACGATATTCACCTCTGTCGTAGTAATGCTGGGCTTTCTGCAGCACCGCGGCCGAGCCACCCATAAACTCGACATAGCGCTTGCCGTTTTCGACAGGCGGTAGCCGGTGGAGATTGGCCGGCACACCGTCGAAGAAGCCGAGTCGCAGGTTGTATTGCGCCACCAGGTCATGGAACACCGTCCCGTAGTAACTGCGGCAATACCAGTGTTTCGCGAGACTGTCGGGCAAGCGCACGGTCTCTGCGATTTCGAGTGGCGTGAATCCCGTATTGGCAAGGCGCATGGTCTGGTCGTGCAAATACCGGTACATGTCGCGTTGCGCTTTCAGGAAGGCGACGATGCGCTCGTTACCCCATGTTGGCCAGTAATGCGAAGCAAACAGCACTTCCATTTCGCCACCGAACATGTCGATGGCAGCCTGGAGGTATTTCGACCAGAGCAAGGCGTCCCGAACCTTGGCGCCGCGCAACGTGTAGAGGTTATGCAGTGTGTGAGTAGCATCCTCCGCGGCGCAGAACGCCTTGAACTTCGGGATGTAGAACATGAACTCGGACGGCGCTTCGGATTCCGGCGCCATGATGACGGTCATGTCGACGCCATCCAGCGTCAGTTTCTGGCCCGTCGTGGTTGCAAAGTCGGTCGGCGTGATGAGTGTGATGGCGCCAATGGACGTTGTTTTGCCCAGGCCGCCGTCGACTACCCCAGTGGGGTTGCGCGGCAGCAGATTGCCGTACATATAGGCGGCCCGCCGGCTCATCGCGTTCCCGGCGATCACGTTTTCGCCGACCGCCGCTTCAGTGAAACCCGCCGGTGCGTAGATTTTTATCTTGCCCGATTTGATATCGGCTTCGTCGACGATCCCGCGAATGCCGCCGTAGTGGTCCGCGTGGCTATGCGTGTAAATGACGTGGGTAATTGGCCGGTCACCGAGATGCGGAACGACCAGTTGCTTCCAGACCACCACTGAGGCGTCTTCGGTCATCAGCGGGTCAATCACAATCCAGCCGGTATCGCCGCGGATAATGCTCATTACCGACAGGTCATAACCGCGAACCTGCCATATTCCATCCACGACTTCAAAAAGGCCGTGATTCATATTCAGTTTGGCATTACGCCATAAACTGGGATTAACTGAATCAGGTGCATTATTATCAGGGCCGCCGCTAATAAAGGCGAATTGACCCAGGTCCCAGGCGGCGCCGCCTTTTGAACTGGGAATAATGCCGGGATCGGGCAGAGTGGCAATGAGTCCGCGCGTAGCGTCCTGGAAGTCCTGAGTATCGTCAAATGCGAGCTGATTGGCATAAACCGCGTTCGCGTCACGGGTGGCCTTGGTGGGCGGCTTTGCGCCGGTACCCGTCGCTTTCGGGCTTGCTGGGTTTTGGGCGAGCGCTTCGCCTACGACGGTGCCGAAGCCCGTCGCGATACCGACGGTTGCAACACCTTTTAGAAAATCACGACGTTTAGTAGCGGAAGCCGGATTATTTTCGTCGGACATACACCTACCTCCAGATTTACCGGATATCCCACGGGCGAATGCCGATGCGGGTTTATTGCGGACGCCAGGCCCTGCGGCGACCGTGCTTAATCGTATGCTAACGTTGGATAATCTGCAATAACCTATAACCTGTGACTATTTCGATTAACGTGACTAATTGATCCAGTGTTGCATCTGGAAAAATAATAATCGAAATGGGTTTTGCTTCAGATTAGCGGGTTCTCGTCGAATGAGACGACTGGGGCTGCATGCACGGTTGCCTTGCCCGGCGGCATGTGTCGCCGGTGGCGGCTGAACCCCAGCTCCCTGCCTGCGCCCGAAGCCCGAGACCGATCCTCAGCAACACGGGGCGCTCGATCGTAGGCCGGGTTGTCCTTCGGTCACGAGGTAGACGTCGTCGACTCTATCTGACGAGCGTCAATACGTCTCTATCTGACGGATAACTCCGCGTCGTGTGTCGACGTGGGAGTGGCTGTTGTCATGAGGTATCCGATTCAGTAGTAGGAAAAATCCCACTCAAATAAGAATCGTCCTAGGTACTTAGGACTCGCGAATCCATACCATTTAGTTGCGCCTGAACGAAAGGCCAATGGTTCAAAACAAAGACCGCCATTTTCCGGCGATGAACCTTGGAGCGCCCAGGGGCGACGGCGCGTCGTACCGAACACGAATTCGCCTTTGACTATCAAGAACGTTATTTACTCATTGGAGCAGCAAAATGAAATCATTCCTCCCCGCAATGGCCATCGTAACGGGCGGTCTGTTGGGCGTTGCATCGCTTGGCGCACACGCAGCTGACGGCACGATCACTTTCACTGGCACCGTGTCCAACACCACGTGCTCGATTAACGGTGCGGCTTCGGGGTCGCCGGCCGATCTGTCGGTCACGTTGCCGACGGTGTCCGCCGGCACGCTGGCGTCGCAAGGCGCTGTAGCCGGTACGTCGAGCCCGACCCAAATGGTGCTGGCACTGAGCGGCTGCACGGGCGAAGCGACCAAGGCGGTAGCCGCCTTCGAAAACGGCCCGACCGTCGACCAGACCACCGGCAACCTGTCCAACCAGACCGCTGTGGGTTCGGGCGGCGCCGGCAAGGTTGAAGTCCGTCTCCTGAACGCCTCGCTTCTGCCGATCAACATCACGACCGGCGCGAACAACGACATCGCCAACAACGGCGCGACGATTACCGGCGGCAACGCCAACCTGAAGTATTTCGCTCAGTACTACTCGACTGGCACGGCCACTCCCGGCGCAGTGAACACGTCGGTGCAATACACGATGCAATACCAGTAAGCCGAAGGCTAAGGCGTTCGCGTAAGCGAACGCCTTTTTAACGGCCAATTTTCAAGATTATTTTCAAAAGGTGAATGTGATGAAGCTGGGTCGAATTGCTCTAGGAATCGGTTTTGCCTGTGCGCTGCTGGCAGGCAACGCAGATGCAAGCGTGACGATTGGCGGCACGCGCGTGGTGTATCCGCTTGACCAACGCGAAGTCACGGTCAAGCTCGATAACGACAGTGCGGCGCCTTCGCTGGTTCAGGTCTGGATGGACGACGGTCACCCGGACGCAAAACCCGGCGACATCAAGGTGCCCTTCGTGATCACGCCGCCGATCTTCCGGATGGACGCGAAGAAGTCGCAGACGCTGCGTGTCATCTATAGCGGCGAAGCCTTGCCGACCGATCGCGAATCCGTGTACTGGCTCAACGTGCTCGATATTCCGCCCAAGGTGGCCGGCACAACCGACGCCAACACCTTGCAGCTCGCCTATCGCACGCGCATCAAAGTGTTCGTGCGTCCCGCGAAGCTGCCTGGCAAACCTGAAGACGCGCCGGCTCAATTGACCTGGAAGGTCGCGGCGGCGTCCGACGGAAAAGGCCAGGCGGTAAGCGTGTCGAATCCGACGCCGTACTACGTGTCGTTTAGCGAAGTGGATGTCGAAAGCGGCGGTCACACGTACAAGAACGAAAAGGGCGGCATGGTGGCCCCCCACGCGACGGAGGTGCTTCCCGTCGCACAGATGAACGCAGTCTCGGCAGGCGCGAAGGTTCACTACACCGCGATCAGCGATTTCGGCGGCGCCATGAACGGCGACGCGACGCTCGCCCAATAGACCGCAGCAGTTAGTCGGTCGGGCGGCAGCCTTCCGCCCATAGACAACCCTTTACTGCACATAGCGTGCGTTGCACAGGCAACGCACAGGGACAACGCACGCCTGTTGCAAAACGTTTGAAGCCAGTCAGATCATGAAACTCTCACCTCGTCATCCTTCGCATGCTCGCACCAGTGCGGTGTCTGGTCCGTTCGGCCTGAATCCGGTAACGGCAGTTGTCCTGACCGTTTTCGCGGTGATGGGCGGCGTCCAGTCGGCGAGCGTGATTGCATCCGAAAGCGGTAGCGGCAACGCCGCCGTGTCGTTCGATTCGACGTTTCTCCGTACCGACCCGAACCAGACCGTGGACGTCGCGCGTTTCGCACGCGGCAACATGGTCTCGCCGGGCGTGTACTCGGTCGACGTCTGGGTGAACGACATCCGCGTGGCGCGGCAGGATGTGCGTTTCGTGGCAGCGCGCGAAGGCGAAACCGCGCGCCCGTGTTTCAGCCGCAAGATGCTGGAGACACTCGGTGTGGATTTCGCCAAGGTGGGTGGAGATGCGGGCAAGGACGCGGCCGCAGACGTGGCGGCCGCGAAGGAGAACGGCAACCCTGCCTCTGGCGCCGCCGATGCGGGCGAGTGTATCGACCTGGCTGCCACCGTACCGGACGCGAGCATCGACTTCGACTTCTCGGAGCAGAAGCTGACGCTGACGGTGCCGCAGAAGTACATGCGCAACGCGGCGCGCGGCTATGTGCCGCCGGAGATGTGGGAACAGGGCGTGAACGCGGGCTTCGTGAGCTATGACGCGAATACCTATCACACCGACAGCGCGGGCATCAATTCGACGCAGAGCTATCTGGGTCTCAACGCGGGCGTGAACATCGGCGGATGGCATTTCCGTCATCAGTCGTCGATCACCTCGACGTCCGGACAAGAGACGCAATTTGACAACATCGCGACTTACGTCCAGCACGATGTGACCAAACTCAAGTCGCAGGTGACCCTGGGTGACGCCAACACCACGGGCGACGTGTTCGACAGCGTGGCGTTCCGTGGTGTGCAGATCGCCACCGACGACCGCATGCTGCCCGAATCGTTGCGCGGTTACGCGCCGGTTGTGCGGGGCACGGCGCAATCGAACGCGCGGGTGACGATCCGGCAAAACGGTCAGGTGATCTATGAAACGAACGTGTCTCCAGGCCCGTTCGAAATCAAGGACCTGTATGCCACGGGATACGGCGGCAACCTCGACGTGACGGTGACCGAAGCCGACGGCCGCACCGAAAACTTTACGGTGCCCTACGCTTCGGTCGCACAATCGCTGCGCCCCGGTACCACGCGTTTTTCGGTGACGGCGGGGCAGTTGCGCGACGATTCCCTCCAAACGAAACCGGCCTTCGCGCAGTTCACGCTGCAACGCGGCCTCACCAACACGGTGACGGCTTACGGCGGCGGCGTGGCGGCGAACGGCTATGTGGCGGCGGATATCGGCGCTGCGCTCAACACGAAGTACGGCGCATTTTCCGCCGACGTGACCGGCGCACAGACGCAAGTACCCGGGCAGGAGTCGATGCGCGGCACCAGCTTGCGCATTGGCTATAGCAAGTTCATCGACCCGACCGATACCAACATCTCGGTAGCCGCTTACCGTTACTCGACCGCCGGTTTCCTGAGTCTGTCCGACGCGGCATCTGTGCGCGACGAGGCGATGCATGCCGGCGACATCAACTCGGTGTATCGCCAGCGTAACCGGCTGCAACTGACGGTGAATCAGAACTTCAAGGATCACGGCACGGTGTTCCTGAGCGCATCGTCGCAACAGTACTGGAACCGTAGTGGCAGCGACACGTTCTACCAGGCCGGCTACACCAACAGTTTCAAGTTCGGCACCTACAGCATCACAGCGGGGCGCACGCGCAACTCGGACGGCGATATGTCGGACCAGTTCATGGTTAGCGCGACGATTCCGCTCGGCCACAACCAGCATGCACCTTTGCTGTCGACCAATCTGTCCAGCACCGCCGGCGCTGCGAATATGCAAGCCAACCTGAGCGGATCGCTGGGCGATAGCAACCAGTACTCGTACAACGCTTACGGCACTTATAACGCCGCCAGCACGGGTAGTGCTTCGAACGCGGGTGTGAGCGGCGTGTATCGCGCGCCATATGCGCAGATGACGGCGTCGGCCAGCGCGGGTTCCGGTTCGAACCAGGTGTCGGCTGGCATTAGCGGGTCCGTGGTCGCGCATCCGGGCGGTGTGACGTTCTCGCAGACGGTGGGCGATACGTTCGGCGTCGTCGATGCGCAGGGCGCGGAAGGGGCGAGCGTGTCGAGCTCGCCAGGCGTGAAGGTGAATAGCCATGGTTACGCGGTAGTGCCGTATTTGACACCTTATGGCATGAACACCGTGGATATCGATCCGAAGGGGACTTCTACGGACGTCGAGTTTGAATCGACTTCAGAGCAGGCTGCGCCGCGGCTGGGTTCGGTGGTGATGCTGAAGTACAAGACTGTCAGCGGTCGTGCAGCGTTGATTCGTGCGCCGCAGCTTGGTGATAACGCGCTGCCGTTTGGCGTGGATGTGGTGGACGCGAACGGGCGCACGGTGGGCGTGGTCGCGCAGGACAGCCGGATCTTTGCGCGCGGGCTTGAAGATAAGGGCTCGCTGTTTGTGAAGTGGGGTGAGGCTGGATCTGAGCAGTGCCGGATTGATTATGTGTTGCCGAAGCAGAACGGGAAGGCCACGGCGGCTTATCAATTGTTTGAAGGGCATTGCGTGGGCGGCGAACATGTAGCTTCAATTAAATAGGTGGACATGATGTTGAATCGGATATTCCGCTGCGAGTTGACTGGTCAAGGCCAAAACATTGACCCGATTTGCAAGGGCCAATCGGGCTCTTCGCTGATGCGTTTCATTGCGCGCCTGGCATTCGTGTTGTTCGTGGGGCCGCTTTCTTTCTCTGCGCACGCAAACCTAAGCTGTGACCCCGGTCCACTAAACATGGTACTGAACGCGGGTACGATTTCGGTCCCCGTAAATGCCACTGTGGGTTCGACGGTAAAAACAATTGCGCCCGACGCATTCCAGTTTCTCTGTTATATGCCTGACGTGTCGGCTGACGGAATTCGGCCGAACGCCCCATTGGCCACTCACAACGCAAACTGATAGTGGGAAAAATCGAGATGAACGACGAGATAGAAGTTTCTAACCTGGTGTTGTTGCACATTGCAGAACTTGCGATCGGCTTTGCCATGCGCAAGGCACGGGCGCTTGGCGCCCTCGCGTTGATGTTCGCGTCGATGGGGGCGCTAGCCGGCAACGTGCACTTGGGTACCGGCGCGGCAGTCCTTCCAGACCTGGTTTTTCCGTCAACGGTCTCCGTGGCGTCGAATGCGACGGTTAATTCGTTGGTAGCGGATGTGTCACAGGTTGTGGGGATAAGTGCCACAGGCGCGAATTGTATGGTTCAAAAAGCCGTTACGGTGAACGGTACACTGGTTCCCGGGAGTCCGAATGTCTACCAGACGAATGTGCCCGGCATCGGAGTGCAATGGATGATCACCAGCGGATGGAACGGTTCATGGTCGACAGCGCCGCTTACCCAGACGCTGTCGTCTCCAGCGGGTGGTAGTGCCCATTACACCCTAGCCCGTCTGGTGGTTACAGGCCCGGTCAGCGCTGGCGTGCTCGTCACAATCCCTAGCATGACCGTGACATTTTCGGGAAGTTGCGTTGATACCGTGGTGCAAACCCAGAACGTCACGGTTGGCACAGCGATCAACGGACCGACGTGTAACGTGACGACGACCGCGGTTCAAGTGCCCATGCCGGCGATTTCGGTGACGGCTTTGACGAGCATAGGTGCGACTGCTGGCAGCACGCCATTGAACCTGGGGATTTACTGTTCCGCTGGCACACTGGTAAGCATGACACTAACTGATGCGGTGGATATCTCCAATCGATCGACGACCCTGAATCTGGCGCCAGGTTCGACTGCGACCGGCGTCGGTTTGCAGATCCTCAATAAGTCGGGACCGATTGCTTACGGGCCTGACTCGTCGGCGCAGGGCAGCACAAATCAATGGTTGGTGGGCACGGCAGCGGGCGGCCCAATGAATATTCCGCTTACCGCGCGGTACGTCCGGACGGAAGGCAAGTTGAGTGCCGGAACAGTGAATGGTCTGGCCACGTTCACGATGTCGTATCAGTGATACGGTCGGGGCGGTCGGCTTCTGGGTTTTGGTGCGTTGGCGGGCGACGTTAAAGTCCCCGCTGTATCTGCCCCCCAAACCCCATTTCCCTCCGTCCGTCCCCATGACGTGTATCATTCGTTCCCTGCGCTGTTCTGCGCCGGCCAATCCCGTTTTTTGAAAACGTTCGTTCGCAACCGGCTTGCGAAGCGGCGCGTTTGCTTTGCCAGGCGGGTTTCCGGACCTGACCTCTGCAGCTCGCCGCCGCCCGCCGCGCCAGACGTGACGGGAGCAGGAGCCACAAGCTCCTGAAGACCGCCCGAACCTTTATCCGTGACCGCCCGATCGATGTCAGTCTCCGAACTCAAACGCCGCCGCACGTTCGCGGTCATTTCCCACCCGGACGCGGGCAAGACCACGCTCACTGAAAAGCTGCTGCTGTTCTCGGGCGCGATCCAGATCGCCGGTACCGTGAAGGGCCGCAAGAGCAATCGCTACGCGACCTCGGACTGGATGGAGATCGAAAAGCAACGGGGCATTTCGGTGGCCAGCTCGGTCATGCAGTTCGAGTACGGCGACGCCGTCATCAATCTGCTCGACACGCCGGGCCACGAAGACTTCTCCGAAGACACCTATCGTGTGCTGACGGCGGTCGACGCCGCCGTGATGGTGATCGACGGCGCCAACGGCGTCGAAGCGCAGACGCTGAAACTGCTCGAGGTCTGCCGCAGCCGCAAGACGCCGATCGTCACCTTCATCAACAAGCTCGACCGCGAAGTGCGCGAGCCGCTCGAACTGCTCGACGAGATCGAACAGCATCTGGGTGTGGCGGCGGTGCCGTTCACCTGGCCGATCGGCATGGGCAAGGAATTCCAGGGTGTCTACGACCTCCAGCGCGACCAGGTCCGCCTGTTCCGCGCCGGGCAGGATAAAGCGGGCGGCGAGGTCGAAACGCTACATGCGCTCAGCGACGAGGAAGGCGAACGCCGCTTCGGCCATAGCTGGGTCAAGGCGAAAGAAGAGATCGATCTGATCACCGGCGCGTCGCCTGATTTCGACCGCGAGCAATTCCTCGCCGGTCAGCAATCGCCGGTGCTGTTCGGCTCGGCCATCAACAACTTCGGTGTGAAGGAAATTCTCGACGCGCTGGTCGATCTGGCGCCGCCGCCGTCGGCGCGTATGGCGGTCCAGCGGTCCGTGGAGCCGGATGAACCGAAGTTCACGGGCGTGGTGTTCAAGGTGCAGGCCAACATGGATCTGGCGCACCGCGACCGCGTGGCGTTCATTCGCGTGTGCTCGGGGCATTTCGAGCGCGGTATGGCGCTGAAGGTGACGCGCTCGAACAAGACGTTCCGCGCCAATAACGTGGTGACGTTCCTGTCGCAACGCCGCGAGACGGTGAGCGAGGCGTATCCGGGCGATATCATCGGTATTCCGAATCACGGCACGTTGAGCCTTGGCGATACGCTGACCGAAGGCGAGACGCTGCAGTTTGTGGGCTTGCCGTTCTTTGCGCCGGAAATTTTTCAGACGGTCGAAGTCGTGGACCCGATGCGCGCCAAGCAGCTTGGCGAAGCGCTCAAGCAACTCGGCGAAGAAGGTGCGATTCAGGTGTTTCGGCCGGTGGTCGGTGGCCTGATGATTCTCGGCGCCGTGGGGCAACTGCAGTTCGAAGTGGTGTCGCACCGGCTGTCCACCGAGTACAAGGTGGACGTGCGGATGGCGCCGGCGCGCTATCGGATGTCGCGCTGGGTGACCTGCGACGACGCGGCTGAATTGCGTCGCTTCACTGACGCGTATTCGGCGCGGATCGCGTTCGATGCGTCGAATGCGCCGACTTATCTGGCCTCGCACGTTTCCGAAATTGAAGTCGCGCAGAAGGCGTGGCCTAGGATCGTGTTCAATGAATTGCGCGAACATTCGGGCGCGCCGTTCAAGAAGGCAATGTAGACGGCACCGTTGCTGTGACGCGTTGGAGAAAGAAAGTTAACGGCCCTTATATGGGCCGTTATCGTTACTGGTAGACCGATTGGCATAGTCCGCTCACACGGACTACCCGAAGCACGATCCGTTCTTTATAATTAGGACTACCGTCGAAACAGCGACGGTCGGGTTTGGAAGCCTGATGACAGTAACCACACCGTCTGCGCAAGCAGATTCGTGTGTCTGCCTCTGCGCGCGTATTTTCAATGGGCGGGCCGTGGCGAGGGAGCCGCGAGGCTCGCCGGTTTGCTACTGTCCCGGTCTTCCAACCTCGTTACGTGCCCGCTCACCCATCTGTTATCGAGTGTCGGGCGATTTCGAGTACCAGTTGGGAGTCGCGCCATGAACGAACCTATTATTTCCTCCGTGCATCCCCAGGTCATGCGCATCGGACGCACCGCCGTAGAAGCCAGCAAGCGCTGTGCGGATCAGTTTGCCGATTTGCGCGCGTTGGCGAGACTGTTGACGAAGGCGGTTGAAACAGACCCGGCCGGAACGGCTGATCACCGCAAGGTTGCCGCTGTCATGGCTCGTCTGAGTGATGAGTACGCGGGCCACGCGCGAGGCGATGCGAATATGTTCGCGGCCACGCTCGCTTCCGTACCGGAAGACGAGCCTGCGGGCAAGCCTGGCAAACGTGCGCGCGCGGCCATATCGAGCAAGACCGCATCGGCCAAACGGGTCAGTGCTTTGTCGTCGTAGGTAGCGCGGCAATCGATACATCAGGAAACGACTCAGCGCGTTGCCCGTGCTCGCGACGTAATTCCTGTTTCAAGACTTGCCCGTTTCGCAAGCCTTCGAACAACTCTGCGTCGAGTTTCGCATCTGACTCAGCATTGCTGGCAATTTCGTCGAACGTGAAGAGCAGTTTCGCACGCGTGGCCGGAGACGAATTGCATTGCTCAATGGCCCGCGCAAGTGTGGCGAGCTTGGCAAACCGCTCGACATTTCGCTGTGCCACCTGCACCGCTTTCTCGAGAATGCCGTCGATCAGTTGATCGCTGACGGGGACTTCCACCGCGGCTGGACTATGAGGCTTTTGTTGGGTCATGATTCGGCTTCCTTAGGCAGGGTTCTGCGAGTCCCGAGGATGAATGAGACTGCCAGACCCACTACCGGTATCTCACTGGCAGCGAAAGTATAGAGCATCGAGTGGTTGCGGCCTTTTACGCATCGCTCAATTGCCACATCGGCTCCACAGGCTATCAATGTGGCTCCCTCACCCCATCTTCAAAACCTCTTCCCGCATCCAGCTGGCAAACGCCTGCACATGCTCAAGCGCCCCGTGGCGTTGCGCCACGTCGAGCCAGTAGCCGTACGGTCCGCTGACTTCAATCTCTGAGATCCGCGCCAGGCTGCCATCCGCGAGTTCCTCGACGATCATGTTCCGATCGACCACCGCCAATCCCGCGCCCTTACGCGCCGCATGAATCGCCTGCTCCAGATTCGAGAACTCAATGCCGTTTTCCGCGTAATGCGCCGGCATGCCTGCCGTGGCGAGCCAGTTTGGCCACAGATCGAGCCGCGTCTCGTTATGCAGCACGTGGAGTGCGGGCATGCGCTCGAGCAGCGTCTCCAGCGGCCGCCCGAGAAGATGCGGTGCACCCACCAGCGTATGCCGCTCGATCATCAGCAATTCGGAATGCGCATCGGGCAGCGCTTCGCGGCCGAAACGGATGTTGCAGTGGCAATCCTCAGTCGGTTCGGTGCGGATGGACAATTCGACATCAGGCAGTTCCACCGCCAGCGAGCCTAGCCGCGGCGAGAACCATTGCGTAGCGAAAGTAGGTGGCACGGACAGCACAAGGCGCCGCCGCCCTTTGGCGGTGGTGACCTGGCGCGTGCCGCGCTCGATCGTATCGAATGCCTCCGACACGCACGGCAGCAATTGCAACCCCGCCGCCGTCAGCCGGATACCCTTGTGATCGCGCTCGAAGAGTTTCGCGCCGAGCGACTCCTCCAGGATCTTGATCTGCCGGCTCACGGCGCCCTGCGTCACGCACAGCGCACTTGCCGCGCGGTTGAAGCTCAAATGACGAGCGGTCTCTTCGAAGAAGCGCAACGCAATCAGCGATGGCAAGCGCCGCATAACTTCACCTTCTGTCTTTTCTGGTCGTCCGGGGGCGCGCCGGGCTGGCGCGGTCCTGCCGTCCGCAATGGTTGTCATCGTTTTGCGATTGCCGGGGCGCCTCGTCTCCAGAGTGCCATGCGGCAATCGTGCTGCTGTAGGCGGCTGTGCTGGCCCGTCAGAAGGGCCGCCCGCCGCCTCGCCGCATCTTACTGCCTTTGGGGCTCGACCGATGCCGCGTCACCGCGCGTCGTCTTCAACACGCGTCATGGCGCGGATTGTCGCATTTCGGACCGCGTCTTGAGCGGGTGCCAGCAACAAAAGGCGCTTGCCGGCGAACAAGTCAAGACAGCGGGCCTTAGCACCCGGTTTTGCTGACTCGTTGGCCTGGACCACCGCGCAACCAGCCGACATCGCCTATCCTGAGGGGAACGCGCGTTCGTCCCAAACGCGCCCCCTTTCGACTCGCGGAGTGCCCCGTGACCGTTCGCAATCTCGATGCCCTGTTTCGACCGAAATCCGTTGCTGTGATCGGCGCTTCGCGACGGCCGCGCAGCACGGGCGCGCTGGTGTGGGCGAGTCTGCTGGGCGGCGGTTTCGACGGGCCGCTCTGGCCCGTGAACCCGAAATACGACTCGCTGGACGGGCACGCGGTTGTCGCGGACGTCGGTGACCTCCCCGAGGCCCCCACGGTGGCGCTGCTCTGCACGCCCCCTGCGACCTGGCCGGGCATCGTCCACAGACTCGGCGGTCTGGGCACGCGGGCCGCCATCATCGTCGGGGAAGTGCATAGCGACGAAGACCGTCTCGCGCTTCGGCACACGCTCTCGGCGGCGCGGCCGAATCTGCTGCGTATCGTGGGACCGGGCAGCCTCGGCGTGGTGTCGCCGGCGCTGCGGGCGCATCTGGGCGCGCCGTCGTGCCTGGTGAAGGCGGGCGGAGTGGCGTGGGTGTCGCAGTCGAATGCCCTGACGAATGCCGTGCTGGGCTGGGCGTATGCGCGTGGTCTGGGCTTTTCGCACGTGGTGGCGCTCGGTGGCGAGGCGGATGTGGATGCGGGCGACGTGCTCGACTATCTGGCAAGCGACCCCGGCACGCGCGCCATCCTGCTCGAACTCGATACGGTGCGCGCGGCTCGCAAGTTCATGTCGGCGGCGCGGGCGGCGGCGCGCAACAAACCGGTCCTCGCTTTGCGCTCGGGCCGCGCCGATCCCTCCGACGGGCTCTACACGGCGGCCTTCCGCCGCGCGGGCATGGTGCGCGTCGATTCGCTCGACGACCTGCTCGACGAAATCGAAACCCTTGGCGTAGGCCGCGTCGCGGCCGGGGCAACAGCGACGTTGATCACCAGCGACCGTGGGATCGCGACGGTGGCGTGTGACGCCTTCGCTGCCGCGGGCGACACGCTGGCGCAGTGGCCCGCTGAGACCGCGGAGGCGGTCACCCAGGCGTTGCCGCGCGCGGTTGCAGGCAACCCCCTGCTACTCGGCGACGACGCGCAGGCCGAGCATTTCGGCACGGCCTTGCAGGTTCTCGCGCAGCATCGCGAGACCGGCACGGCGTTTGTGGTCCACGCGTCGACCCATAACGCGCCGGTGAGCGAGGTCGCGCGGGCGCTGATCGCAAATCAACGGTTCGCCTATCGTGGGCTGCTGGCGTGTTTCTTCGGCGGCCTGGACGCGGCGACTCGCGATGCATTGCATGCGCAGGGCATTCCAGTCCATACGACGCCACAGCGGCTGGCACGAGCGTTTGCCCGTCTGGTCGATTACCGGCTGGGGCGCGAGTTGCTGATGCAGACGCCAGAGGGGCTGCCGGCGCAAATCCCCGCCGAGATCGACGCTGCGCAGGCGCAAGCGCGCGCCGCCCTGGCGGCGGGCGAGGACACGCTCACAGACGCGCACGCGGCGAATTTGCTCGCGCATTTCGGGCTGCGCGTCGAGCCAGGCGAGGCCACCCAGGACATGATCGTCGACATCGACGTGGAACTGCACGACGACGACAACTTCGGCCCCGTGTTCCGCTTCACGACGCCGTCGGCGGATGGCGTCTCCGTGCCGCTGCGGGTCTTCGGTTTGCCGCCGCTTAACCCCATGCTGGCGCGCGACATGGTGACCCGTTCGCCGTATGCGCGGGTCGCCGCGCCTGAGCCTGTGCTGGCCGCTTTTACGGCGCTCTCGCAAGCGGTGTGCGATGTTCGCGAGATCGTCGGCTTAAAACTCGCGCTGCGGGTGTTCCGCGAGCACACCGTTGTCGTTGCGCCGCGTATCCGGCTCGGCGCCAAACGCAGCCGGCTCGCCATCATGCCGTATCCGCGCCGCTACGAGGAGACGCTCGACTGGCACGGCCTGCGTATCACGGTGCGGCCCATTCGTCCGGAGGACGAAGCCGCTCATCATGACTTTGTCGAAGCCATGACGCCCGACGATCTGCGTCTGCGCTTTTTCGGCGCGGTGGGCAGCTTCGATCATTCGCAACTCGCGCGCATGACGCAGATCGACTACGACAGGGAAATGGCGCTGATCGCGACAGTTCCTTCCGAGGAGGGTTTCACGCAGACGTTGGGCGTGGTGCGCGCAGTGGCGGATCCCGATAACGAGACCGCGGAGTTCGCGGTGGCAATCCGCTCGGATCAGAAGGGACGGCACCTCGGCACGCTGCTGATGGAGAAGATCATCGCGTATGCCCGCTCGCGCGGCACACATTGGCTGGTGGGTGAAGCGCTGCGTGAGAACGGGCCCATGATCGCGCTGGCGAGAGCGTGTGGTTTCACGGTGTCGCCCACCGAAGATCCCTCGGTGGTGGGGTTCAGGATGGCGCTGGATGAGGCGGAAGCGGCGGCTTAGCGGGGCGGGGTTATTCCATGGCACTAAAGGCACTGCGGCACTACGGCGCAAATCGCTGCAGCAGCGCCGCCGATACGCGCGTCAGTACCTCTTGCCAGTCGCCCCGTCGCTGCTGGGTAAAGAGGCGCACGGTGGGATACCACGGGCTGTCATCCCGGTTGCGCAGCCAGCGCCAGCATCCGGCGAAGCGGTTGAGCAGCCAGACCGGCTTGCCCATGGCCGCCGCCAGGTGCGCCACCGAGGTATCCACGGAGATCACCAGGTCGAGGTTCTCGATCAGCGCGGCGGTATCTGCGAAGTCCGCGACTTCGTCCGTCCAGTCTGTCAAACCTAGGTGGCTCAGCGCGTCCGGACGCTTCGCCGGATCATCGGTCTTCTGCAAACTGATCCAGCGGATGTGCGGCAACGCGAGCAAGGGCGCGATTTGCGCGGACGTCAGGCTACGCATCTTGTCTTCCATCATGCCTGAATGGCCGCCCGCCCAGACCACGCCGACCTTGGGCAGCACGGGGCCGGGCAAAGCGGCGAGTTTTGCGCGCCACGAGGCGGCGCGAGTGGGATCGGCAAAGAGATAAGGCGTCGCGGCCGGGACGTTGTCCAGGCGGGTGCCGAACGCCATGGGTAGCGACATCATCGGACAGTACCAGTCCCACTCATCGAAACGCGGCATGCCTACATCGAGCATGACGAGGCCCGGCCAGCGCGAACACAGCGACTCTTCGTAGAGGCGACGCAAGCCGGGCGGGCAGACGTAGCCTACCTGCGAGAAACGCTGGAGCGCGAGAGGCAGGTAGCGGACAAACTGCAGGCTGTCGCCGTGACCTTGCTCTGGGATAACCAGCAGACGCGTTCCGCGTGTGGGGGTATCTGCTGAGCGAATGTCCGACTCTGGACGTTCCCCCTTCCATTGCGGCAGCGGGATCTGCGGCCGCGCCGCTGGAGCGTGGCTTCCGTCGGCGTTCGCAAAATTGGCCCAGCGGTCTTCGAACCGGGGCCATGCTTCTTCATAACGCCCCGTAGCCAGCAGAACCGTCGCGAGATGGGCGCGAGCGCTGAGGTAGTCCGGCGCAAGGGCAATGGCGTGCTGTAGGTGTCGCTCGGCCTCGTCCAGAGCGCCCAGACTCTTGACAACCACGCCCAGGTTGGTGAGCGCCTGTACGTTGTCGGGATCGAGTTCGAGCAACTTGCGATAGCTGAGCGCTGCGTCGTCGAGGAACCCCTGCACGAACAGCGTGCCCGCCTCGTAGTAGCGCAGCGCGATCGAGTCGGGTTGCAGCGCAAGACCTTCCCTTGCTGATTGCAGCGCACCGGCATAAGCGTTCAACTTGATCTGAACGACGCACAGTGTCAGGTAGAAATCCGCATGGGGATGCACCGCGATCGCGCGTTCAACCCAGCTTTGCGCGGCTTCGAACTGGTTCGAATCGAGCGCCAACAGTCCGCGCAAGTAAAGGGCGCCGGCACGCTCGGGATCTTGCTCGAGGATTCGTTCAACGGCGGCTTGAGCCGTGGCGATATCACCGGCCTGACGCGCGTCGTCCGCCTCGCGATACCAGGATTGAATGTCGTCAGACGGCGAGCGGGATGGGGTCGACATGGGAGATGCGCACGCGAGGATGGGTGTTTTATGGGGCGCCAATTATGCGTGCTCTGGGGCGGCGAGTCTGTAGGCCTATTCCGAAGCGTTCGATGCGAAAAAGCTGACTGCTGGCCAGGAAGCGACCGACTCGCGCGCCGGCTTCTCATGCCGCACCTTTGAGAATCCTCCGAGTGTTTGCGGCGGTCGTTTCCGCTATATTTTTTGGCTTCATTCAGCGATGCCCCGCGTGGCTCAAACGACCTGTTCAAGGCGCGGCGCATCACCTGTCCAGTGCCCCGTTCAGTGTCATGGGCACGTTCGACTCGCTGAGCACATCAAAACGTTTCGACCGATATTCAAATGGATAACCTCGCCGTCTCCGACCAATTCATCAAATCGTTATTGTTCGCGTTTTTTCTGAGCGCCGTCGCCATCTTCGTTCTGCAATTGACCAATCTCATTGACCCGGACCACCTGGTTGGGCGTGAGGGAATGGCGTGGCTGGTCGCGACCGTCATCTGCACCACCGAGCCGCTGTTGCGTCATCACGGCGTTCTGAAGGGCGCCATTGAAAGCCGGATTGGCGAGTTCACCCAGGCAAGCGTACTGGGACGGGTGATTGGCGCGCCGGCGGGTTGTCTGTTTGCATGGGCCATCACGATTGTTGGGTCTTAAGCTGCGCTTTCGTGCAGAGTTGAAAAATATCGTCAAGGATTCCAGATTAAAGCGCGAATGGGTCAACGGCTTGCGCAGGAAGCCGTTAAACACACGACCGCTACCCGGTCGTCCACTCAATCATGGTTTTTTTCAGGACAGATAGACGATGAACAAGCAGATCACCATTGCCGCTCTCGCAGGGTTGTTTTCGCTCGGCGCGTTTGCCCAGGCATCCGCACCCACCGCAGCGCCCGCGCAGGAGCAGAGCGCAGCCCCGGCCGACGCAGCGTCCACGGCGAAGCATCACCACAAGCGTCACAAACATCACAAGCACCATGCGTCCGCGGCAGTGCCCGCCTCTGCACCGGCCATGAAGCCCTAAGTCTGGCGTCGGTTCGCGTCCGCGCTTCGCTAATCGAGAAAAGACCATGTACCTGCACGCTTCTACTCGCTGGCGGCTTCTGCTGCTCTGCGCCACGCTGACGACGTTCACGGGTTGCGTGAGTACGCATCGCCCGGTGGCGTCGCCCGAGGACACCGAGGCGCAATCGTTTCCCGTACCGATGGTGGAAGTGTCCTCCGTTTCGTCGGCGGATGGTGTGCCGTTGCCTGTCGAAGCAGGTTTTTACCGCGCCAACGCCGGTGATACCTTGGTCCGTATTGCGAAGTCTTCCGGACGCGCTCCGGCGAGCGCTAAACCCAATCCGGCTGTCAGCGTCAAGCCGAATCCCGCTCCTGCTTCGGCAGAGGCAAGCCGCTTCAAATGGCCGGTTTCCGGTGCCGTTGCCGCCAAATTCGCCGCGGGCCGCTCCAAGGGCGTCGAACTGGGTGGCCGTTTGGGCGACCCGGTCAAAGCTGCCGGAGGCGGCCGGGTGGTGTACTCGGGCGTTGGCGTCAAACCTTACGGCCGCTTGATTGTCATCAGGCACGACGACCATTTCGTGACCGCTTACGGCGGCCTTCGCAAGCTGCTGGTCGGGCAAGGCGCTGTCGTCAAACAAGGGCAAAGCATTGCCGAGATGGGAGCAGAAACCAACGGCAATGGCTCCCTCAAGTTCGAAGTCCGCAAGGACGGCAAGCCGGTCGACCCGCTGATCTATCTGCCGAAACGCCAGGGCTAGGCGTTCGCGTCCGGCGTCGGCCGTAGTCGGGGGCTTGCCCCATCACCTGATCGTCTTGCGCTCGAGCGGCGCTGTCGAATTCATTTCATCAAGCAGATTGTTTTGAAAGTATTTCGTTTCTACCGAAACCCTGGAATTCTGTTGTCCTTAGCGTTACTGGCGGGTTGCATGCAGCCGCCGGGCATAACCGGGCAGGTTAACTATGAGGCGCCGCATAAGGAAGAATCGAGAGCCCTCACGGCGATCGTGCCGTTTGGCACGGAGCACTCGCCGCTCCTGTCGAGCCTGCCTGAGTTGCCGCGTCCGCGGACCGAAACCGCATCGTCGCATGACGAGCGTGACGAGCGTGACGCCGCGTCGCGCTTCTGGCAATCCGGCATGGCGTCCTGGTATGGCAACCAGTTTCAGGGGCACCGCACCGCAAGCGGTGAGCGCTACAACCTGCACGCGCTGACCGCTGCACATCGGACCTTGCCGCTAGGCTCTTACGTGCGGGTGACCGCCGTATCGAGTGCGCGCTCGGTGATCGTGCGGATCAACGACCGTGGACCTTATACGCGCGGGCGGGTGATCGATCTGTCCTATGCCGCGGCCGCGGCGCTTGATCTGCCACGCACCGGCACCCTGCTGGTCAAGATCGAGACCGTGGCAAAGCAGGAAACCGGCGCGTAGTGCGGGCTGACGGAGTTATTTCACCGCACGGACCGTGCGGACCGTGCGAACGGTGACGCTGCCGACAGCGCCGACTCAGGCGGCCAGCTTGGCCGCCGCCTCGTCCACCTGGCCGCGCGTTACGGCCAATTCTTCGAGCCACGCATCGGCGTAGACCGCGCCCGTCTCACGTTCGAGACGCGCGATCGTCGCCGCGCAGCGTGTGGCGTCCTTCGGCGTCGCGATGAAGTCCTTCACTGACTGCCCTGCCTTGAACGCGTCGAACAGCGGCACGCGGATATCGTCCGGCAAAGCGCGCGTCCATTGGTACGGCTTGCCGTTGTAGGTGAACGACGGCGGCAGCACACGTTCCTTCTTCGCGGCCGGAATCAGGCCGTAGGTGCGCGCGGCTTCGCCGATCTGCTCCGGCGAAAACAGCTCGTCCGGGCTGATGTCGAACTGCTGGATATAGGCTTCCATGGCTTGCATGGCGGCGGCGCGATCGTCGCGCTTTTGCTGGGCGCGGGCCACGATGTCGCGCAGTTCGTCGGCTTCCTCGGGGGTGATCGTGAAGCTCGCCTGCTTCTGCTGGAGTTCGGAAAAACGCTGGAATTCGGAATCGGTCAGAAGTTTCGCCATGAGGTATCGAGAGCGCGCGCAGGAGGATGCCCACGCGGCGACATTTTTAAGAGGGTCGCCATTCTAAACCATGCAGGGGAGGAGGGAGCGCGAGCAGACGGTCAGGGTGATCTCACCCCGCTGTAGAAACGTGGCTAGCACGCGAGCCGCGTCCGTGCGGCGGGCAACTCGGCGGTGGCGTGGGGATGTAGCGTGTGTTGTAGCGTCAGGCGGTGGAAGCCTGATCCTGCATCCGGCCCATCAGGCGCGGATGCAGGAGGATGGCAGTGCGTCAGGTCTTACTGACAGGCCTTGCCGGCGTCGGCGTGGTAGCCCTTGGCTTTTGCATCCGCTTCGGTCATGTACGCGCCATGCTTGGTCTTGCCGTAGTACTTGTCGGTCGGGCAGTGATAGACCTTCGTGCTGGTGTTGACCCAAACCTGGCCGGGACCGCCGCCGGGCGCCGGCTTGGCGCTGCTGGCCGCAGCCGGTGCCATCGCGGGTGCCGGTTTGGCGTTGCTAGCCGCTGCCGGTGCGGCCGTGGTGGCGGCTGTCGCGAGAGCGCCGGATGCCGCAGCGGCCGCCGAGGCGCCGTACCAGGTCTTGAGACCCTTATGGCCGGCGCAGGCGCCCTTCTTCGTGGCTCCCGAGTAGAACGAGCCGTCCTTGCATAGCCCTGTCGATCCGCTTGGCGCGCTCGCCGGAACCTGCGCGTAGCTCGCGGTCGCTGCGAGCAGCCCGGCCACGGCGGCCATAGAGAGGAGTAGCTGTTTCATGGTGTGGATCCTGTGGATCTGCCGCGGGGTCGCCGCGTTCATCGGGGGACGCAGACAATACGGCCTGCTAAATGGCCGGCTCGCTGCGATTCTTGTGCGCGTCAAGGCGCACTCCTGATAAAACGCGGGACCTCGGTGTTCGGCTGACGTGCGGCACACCTGACATTGTCAATTATTGCAAAGCGGAAAACGGCCGAGCAACGAGCACTAGCTCGCCTCCTCGCGAAACATCGACAACGCCTCGACCGTTTCCCGCAACTGCGCGGTCACCGCATCGAGAGTCGGCGCGACGTATTCGTCAATGCGCCGCAAGTATGGACACGTCAACGCGGCGATCGCCTGGCCGGATGGCCCGAGCAGCGGGAAGGTCAGATCCGTGACGCCGAAAATCTGCTGGCTGTCTTTCTGCGAAAAACCGGCGGTGCGGATTTGTTCGCAGGTCTGTTCGAGCGCGTCGCGGTCGATTGTCACCTCGCCCTTCACCTTGGTATGTTCCGCGAGCATGTGAGCGCGCTGCTCGGCGGTCTGAAACGCCAGCATGACGCGGCCCGAACCGGTATCGATCAGCCCGACCCGCGAGCCGAGCCGCACGGCCATCCCCCACGTGCCGGGGCCGTCGACCTGGGCGATCACCAGCAGATTGCCACGGTCGTAGACCGCCAGGTGACACGACTGCTCAGCGCGGTCCGAAAACCGTTGCATGAGCGGCAGGGCTTCGGCGATCAGCCGGTTCATCGGCGGATGGCGATGCGCCAGCGCATACAACTTCAGACTCAGCGAATAACGATCGCCCGCCGCCGAGCGCACCACATATTGGCGCGCAACCAGACGCTCGAGCATCCGGTACATCTCGCTCGCGTTGCGCCCTAACAGCTTGGTGATTTCGGCGCGCGTCAGCCCGTCCTTTTGCTCGGCAAGCAGTTCGAGGATATCGAGGCCTTTGTCCAGCGCAGGTGCGCGGTAACGGTCGGCGTCGTCTCTTTCTTCCGCATCCATCATGAGTAGGTTCCGGTCCCATGCAGTCGTATGGCTGTCCCATGCACGGCTGTGCAGGCCCCATTGTTATCCGGCGCGTGAGTGTAGAGCGTAGCGGACCGCACGTGGCCAGGGAAAGTACGGACGGATGGTGCAGTGCACAGTCCTTGACTTAGAAAAGTCCGTATATGAATAATACGTTCATTGGTGAATTGACGCACACCAATATTCATAAGAAAGCGCAGGACGACGTTCCGGCTCCCCTCGGAACCGGTTCAGCTAGTTCAACAACGCATGGGACCGGAGCAGGTGTTGAAGCACCCACCCGGTCGAAAGGAGACAAAGTCATGACGTTCGCAAAAGGGCCGCACGCGGCCCGCCGTTTCATCCAGAGCGCTTTATCCGTCGGGGTCGCCGCCGCATGTGTGGCCGGCCTTGCGATGAGTGGCGCCGCCCGCGCCGCCGATACCGGCAAGATCGGTCTCGGTCTGCCGTTGCTGACCTCGCCGTTCTGGCAGTCGTACAACAACTACCTGCCGGTGTACGCGAAGCAGATGGGTCTCGACATCCTCGCGCCCGTCAACTCGAACGGTGACCCTGCGCAGCAGATCACCGATATGAACAACATCCTCAACCTGGGCGCGAAGGGCATCGTCGTCGGGCCGCTGGATTCAGCCGCGATCAGCCGCGCGCTGGATTCCGCCTCGGCCAGGAACGTCCCGGTGGTGGCCGTGGACGTGGCGCCGACGCAAGGCAAGGTGGCCATGGTGGTGCGCGCCGACAACCACGCCTACGGCGAGATGGCCTGCAAGTACATCGGCGAGCACGTGAAGTCCGGCAAGGTGGTGCAGATCATGGGCGATCTGGCATCGGTGAACGGACGTGACCGTTCGGAAGCGTTCCGCGCCTGCCTGAAGCACTATCCGGCGCTGTCGCTGCTGGAGATCCCGGCTGCCTGGAAGGGCGACGTCGCCGCGACCGCGCTCGACAGCCTGCTGACCGCCAACCCGGATGTGAAGGCCATCTACATGCAAGCGGGCGGGGTCTACCTGTCGCCGACGCTGCAGACGCTGCGCCGCAAGCAGATGCTGTTTCCGGTGGGCGATGCGAAACACGTCGTGATCGTCAGCAACGATGGCATTCCGCAGGAATTCGACGCGATCCGCAAGGGCGAGATCGACGCGACGGTCTCGCAACCGGCTGACCTGTACGCGAAGTACGGCCTGTACTACATCAAGGCCGCACTCGCTGGACAGACCTTCAAGCCGGGTCCGACCGATCACGGCAGCACGATCATCCAGATCGCGCCGGGCATGCTGGAAGATCAGTTGCCTGCGCCGCTCGTGACGAAGGCGAATGTCGACGACAAGAACCTGTGGGGCAACAC
>Ga0116227_10000222_pt1 | contig 101845 bp, 84 predicted proteins | sample S1TSphgellanicum_FD_89693 | JGI IMG/M metagenome (GOLD analysis project Ga0116227, IMG submission 89693) | Host-associated microbial communities from peat moss isolated from Minnesota, USA - S1T2_Fb - Sphagnum magellanicum MG | ecosystem: Host-associated > Plants > Peat moss > Unclassified... | reverse complement strand
GCATAGTACAGAGTCCCTCTTGCAGGCAGGCATATGAATTATGCAATATTCTATGTGAAGTGTTGGGGACTGATAAGTGAGATGGGGTAAATGGGGTCTGTTGCGGAACTGGGAGATCCTTGCCATTTTTAGCTGCTGAAGGACCTTCATATCGATGCTGGTTTTAAGGCTCTTTTACACAAACACATAGGTAGAGGTGGTACAGTCCCTAGAAGCTTCTATCTCTTTAGTGAATTAGACTGAAGTGTTTGGTTTTGGCCATAACATCAAAGCCACAATGTGGCTTATGATGCCAGGGCCAAATTGTGCAAAGAGTTAGCTGTCCTGGTGGCCCTTGATGTGAAGTACATCCTGACAGAGGGTACTATTGAGGTGTACCTATTCCATTGACTTGCTTTTGACTTTTTGGAAGCTTAAGCAAATTGGTAGCACTCAGCAGCAGCCATAGTGGGAAACAAACAACAACAAAATAGATTGCAATGCAGTATGTGCTATGTAAGAAGTTCTAAGGGAGTGAATTTTCTTTCTTTCTTCCAGAGAGGAACTTAACATCCATGATCATAGCACACAGTTGGGTGTACCTGGAATATGTTTCTTTTGCAAGCACAAGAGGCAACAGCAGAGGTGGTGGTGATGGCAAAACTAAGAATAATGAAGTAGTAGTAGAAGAAGAAGCAGCAGCAACAGCAGCAATAGGCAATACCAAAGCAGCCCAGCATCTGCTCACTACCACCTTCCTAGCGCATGCCAAACTCTCCTTGCTTCTTCCTTCACCATCTTTACCAATTCCTCTTCTGTTTTTTGTTGCTGCTGTAATCCTAGGTTGCAGCACTGTTGCTCTACTCACCACCATTCCTATACCTGTAAGCTTTTGATGCATCATCAACCCCTTTACAGCCATATCAACCCCTCCCCAAAATCATGCACCTCTCTCTCTCTCTCTCTCTCTCTCTCTCTCTCTCTCTCTCTCTCTTTTTGTGTTTGTTTTTTGTCTGTGTTTGTGTATGAATCTTGAAGCTTTTGGCTTTCTGGAAGCTTAAGCAAATTGGTAGCACTCAGTAGTAGCCATAGCGGGAAACAAATAACAACAAAAAAAGGCCATTGTTGTCGGGAACAATTCGTGTGGCGCTGCTAGAAGATAACGGCCTAGAAATGCAAGCATAGCTAAAAATGTTCTGTTTCGTACCCAAGCACAAAGCAAAAATCTCCAAAACAACATACCCGATTCTCAAGGATACGCGGGCCATGGTTCTCAAACATCCCAAACAATCGGTTGCGAAGTTGGCAGAAATGGAAGTGAAAATGATGACCGGCGACTTTCAGGGCTATTCTTTGAAACATGGCATCACGGTCCTCCAACCACGGCAGATGATACCCGGTCGGATGGGATGTGATCAGGAATGGGAAACGAATGACAAGCAGTTCTCAAAAAGGTGTGCCTGTGGTTCTCGAAAATCCAAATAACCGGCCGAGAAGTTGCCTGAAACGAAAGGGAGACTGATGTCCAGCGATTCTCTAAAACAGACAGACAAACAGACACCACGTTTGCTTTAATATATAGGATCCCGGAGCTCCAACGTGCCCTTCTACCCCTCAAAGTGCTACGAACCAAAGAGCTCCTTGCTCTCCCGCTGTTTTCACTTCAAACTCACATTTGGAGTCTATTAAGGAGCCAGGGGGTGCATCAGCTATTAAATATTTAAAAATAAATAAAATTAGTTAATAGAAAAAAAGAATTCATTTTATGAAAGTTTAATTCCATTCAAATGAAAATATTGAATGACATTGGATGCAACTTGAATTGAATTCAAATACATGGAATGGAATTAAAATTCAACTAAATTCAATTAAAATTGTATTATATTATAATTCAATGGAAAAGAAATGAGATGCAAATTAATCCAAAAGGAATTGAAAACATGCTTGTGATTGTGGTGTTGAAAACCAAAAAAAAACCCACACAAATTAAAATTTTAAATTCTAATTTCAAAATTATTTATAATTATAAATTTTTATAAAAAAAACATCTTTTCATTCCTCTTTACTTGGGAATTAACTAAACAAATTTCAATTTGGAACATTCCAAAAAACAACTTATGAAACCTAAAGTTGTCCAACTTCAACCAATTCCCATGCCAATAAAATTAATATGTCAATTAATAAAATAAAGCTAAATTTGACAAAACCTAATTTCCATTCTTTAAATAAATAAATAAATAAATAAACGTAAAATATTATAGCCGTATACATCTATAGATACGCCGTCGTCTTGTTTTCGAGGGAAAATACGTATAGTGTGAAGATACGTCGTCGTCTTGTTGTCGAGGGAAAAGAAATACGTATAATGTAGAGATACATCGTCGTCTTCCTCTTCTCGTCGTGCGCGCTACAAAAGAAGTCTGCAATCACAAACGCCCCAGATCTTTTGTCCATTAGGCTACTACAGTGGAATTCTGAATCACGTACCAAAAAAATTTCTTGCCGATGATGATCCATAGGCTACATGGCAACAACCCATTCAAAGAAAAATCCAAAAAAACCTTGAAACCATGAAACCCTAATTTGTTGTTGTTGTTGTTGTTGTGCTCGTCGATTGTTGGGTATACCTGCAAGGAGATGGATCATGGCTGCTGCTCAGGGATTGTTTGTTTGTTTGCTGGTTGTGGCCAACAAAGTTGCCAGTTTCGTCGCTGAATGAAATTAACCCACTGCTACTACCTCTTGCACCCAGTAGTTGCACAAAAGAACTTCTTATTGTCTCAGGAGGAGGAGGAGAACAACAACATGTCTTGTGCATAATAAGCTTGCGAAGAAGGGCTGTGAGTTTGAGAACAAAAATCTGGAAAGAGAATCGTCATCGAGAAATTGGGCAAGAATGCAGCAGCGGACATCAAGAATGCATGTGAAGAAGGCAATTATTGGCAAAAAGGAAATTTCATGGGTGCCTGATCAGATGGTGGTCTCAAGCTCCAGCACTCCGTCGTCGACCACACCTCCCAATCAAACAAAAAAGTTGTTGTGGTTCATGCAAAAGGGAAGAAGGAGGCCGCAGCAGCAAATGATGATGGCTTTGAAAATGCCGGCGATAAGAAGACCCCACAGCAGCAGCAGATTCACATTCTCATCTTCTTCTTGTTCTTCTTCTTCTACCATTTTTCACGGCCTGCGAGGAATGCTCATTTGTGTTTCTTTCGGACTGGTGTGCATCACAATTGCTGCCGTATTGTTGTGCATGCGAGAGGAAGAAGAAGGTTCCAGCCATCCCAGAGAGATTACACCATTTCCCACCAAGCTTGTCTCTGCATTACCTCAAGTATTTCCCATCCCCCCCACTCCTCTCTCTCTCTCTCTCTCTCTCTCTCTCTCACACACACACACACACATCTCTCTTTCTGTGTCACAGACAGAAATTGGAGGAGGAGATAATCTGCAATTGCAAATCCTTTCTCAGAGGTAGAAATCCGAGGAGAAAAAAACACCCAAACCAGTGTGAAATCAATGGAGTCTTGAAGAATTTCAAGCATTGGGTTGTTGTTGTTATTGTTGTTGATCCAGTGATGTGTGGAGTGCAGTTTCAGGGAGCACACCGTGAGCGTCTTTACTGGGGTACTTATCGCCCAAACCTCTACTTGGGCATTCGAGCCAGGTTTGTAAACAAAACAACAACAACAGCAATCTGACCAGAACCCATCCTTTCTGTTGTTGAGTGAGCTTCAAGAGCTTCAAGTCTGGCTTCAAGTCTAGCTTTGAGAGGTTCAAGAGCTTTCTTCAAGAGTGGGACATTTATTTGGTTTGGTTCTTTTGCACAGGACTCCAAAATCATTGCTTGCTGGATTGATGTGGCTTGGGCTGAAACAAGGACAAGGCTCCTCTCTGCGGCATACTTGTGATGAATCTGATGGACTTGCTCGCTATTGTTCATGGGTGCGTCATGATGGCACCACATACGGTCGCCAGGTGAACCACCTGCTGCACCAACAGTATAGGTATAATATACATCTGGGTGAAGCTCAACAACATATGGTCATGGCAATAATATTTGTTAGACAAATCGATCCTCCACAACCAAACACTGAAAACTTGGAGTAGAATTTTGGAATACCATTGCAAAAGAAAGACAACAACAAAGACACCGACAATGAACTGTGATGATGATGATGATGATGTCTTGTGTAGCAGGTTTAGGGACTGAATTCAAGCAAGACCTGGTAGAGAGATGGGAAAAGAGTGATGAATAGTTTTGAAACGTGAGATACAGAAGTTCTCTGATTGCTGCTGCTGCACACATGGGATATATATATATCAGCAGCAGATGACAGTCTTTTGATTTCACTGCAAGTTCTGTTTGCAGGAGATAGTAGATGGAAGTGCCCGTATCACTATATCATTCTTCAAAAGCAAAGAGCTTGGAAGTGGCTATGGAGGTGACTGGGTAGTCCGTGTCCTTGTTCAGCCTATCAAGAGGTATGTATATATGACCAAAAAGAAGAAGAACCAAGCATGACTTGTTGCAGTTTCATGTGCTTTTTTCTTTTTTTGGGGGGGGGAAGAATTATATTAGTTAAAAAATCAAAAGGTTTTGAAATGAAATCACAAGTTTGCTAATGTCATTGAACTGCGCACTTCAAAAGTTGATAGAGAAATTGCTGAAATTCATTTGGGAGCTTGACACATGCTGAGCCATGAGAGAAAAAATTGCGGAAATTTGCACAGAGAATCAATTATTTCAGCATCTGAACTTGTGCATTTAGCAGTGCTTGAAATCTGCATGAATCTTAAGTTTCTGATTTTGCAGAGTAACAGAAATTTTTGGGCTTGTCCGGTAGGAAAGAAGATGAGGAGCAACCAAAACACCCCCACCCAAATGATGTATCATTTTTCTTTTACCTTGCCAATGAGGAAGGATGCCCACTGAAGCTGTTTCCAAAGCAGCCTTCAGCAATATCAATGCAGCAGGATGACCCCATTGCATCAGGCTCAACAAAGCAGATTGGTGGCTGGGAGCTTCATACCATTAAGAAGGTTGTTTGCACCAGCCTCATGATCTCATCTGTTTCCTTACCTCAAATTCCTTACCCTCAATCCTTTGTACTGGGTTGATCAATCCCTGGATGAGAAAACTGATTCTGTTTGCATGGAGGTTTGAGAGTTTCTGCAGGAAGGAACAACTATGAACTACATGGGATCTCGTACAAACCACATGCACAACTTGACGGAACTAGTCTGGCAAGCTTTGGAGACACAAGTGAATCTCTCTCTCTCTCTCTCTTCTCACTCTCACATTCATGTTTTTCCTTGATAATGTATATGATCCATATATAACAAACAATGGGTGCACTCATGATGTGGGTGTTTCTCAATGGCAGTCAAAACCTCTCGTCATTTCTCTCACCAACATTCACATAAGTGTCCTTTTGATGTTGGGCTGGAAAAGGCAAGAAGAACAGGGACCTTGCAACTTCCAGATGATTCTGATAACCTCCCAAACATAGCCATCTTCCAGGTACACTGAGCTCATTCTTCTTCACAAAAAAGAACAAGCTAAAATGAAAAGAAGCTGCCAGAACTCATGACAGAATGGTTGTACCTTCAAACTATTGTTGTGGAGTTTTTTTTTCTCTGTGATCTCATACCTATATGTTCATTCTTTTTCCTCTCATCTAAATTTGAGCTTTGCGAAGGCACCCACATCTTCAAAATGTTCACTGAAACATCCAGTCACATTATGAGGCTACTACTTGTTTCCTCCCTGAGTTTGCTTCTGCAATTTAGCAAAATCAACAAAACTCCATTGCGCATACCAGAGTTGCTGGCTGTGACTGCAAGTTCATAGTGCATCATGCAAGGGTTTATAAACGGTGCCATTCACTAAATAATGCTATGCTGCATTTTATGTGCCAAACCAACAATAGCGTCCTGCTGGAGAAATGGCATGTGATTTTGTTGATTGTTGTGATGACTAGGTGAGTGGGAAAGCTCCCATGGAGCTGGATTTTGTTCTTGTGTCAGGCACTCAAACAAGAAATGCTCAGGTGAACTTGCGTGTTAAAAACCTCTCAGGTACTGAACACTTTACCTTTTTTATGGCTTTCTTTACATTTTGTTTCAGAGCATAGGAACAGGAAAATGGGTTTCAGAGTTTCAACTTGTGTGTGGTGGTTTGATAAACTTCTGTGTATTTTCAGTGCTACCCATTTTCCATTCCTGCACAAAGTGTGCAATCTATTGATCAAATAAAAATGTGGACAAAGCAGATCATCCCAAAATGTGTATAAGAATTTCTTTGCAAGCTCCATGGTAGGAAGAGCATGAACTGCATTTATATATTGTACATGGGAAACAAGCAGGTGCTGCCCTTAGCAAGAGATTGACAGAGCAAGAAGAGAAATTCGAACAGCGATTTGAATCCACATTCAAATTGAAAAACCAGGTGTGCTGAAATCCAAAAAACCTTTTCTCTGAGTACATCAAACAATACATACAATACTTGTACATCAAAACAAAGTTATACAATCTTTGAATACGTGTTTTGTTTTGGGTCTTTGTCAAACCAATTTGATCCCATCCCTGAAGCCATTGTAGAACTAAGCATAAAAACACATGGAAAGATTTTCCAGATTGTGATGAAATTGTTGACATAGATTTGACATGAAGTTGTTGACAGGTGAAGCTGGGAGATCGAGAAATCGAAGTTGGTCAAGTTGCAATGAGTGGTTTGCTGGGAGGAATAGCCTACTTCTATGGACAATCACGGATTGCTATCCCCCTCAAATTACAGGTGCATATCTTGTCTAGAAAAGTGTTTTCTTTCTTTGGGTGGATTTTTTTGGTAAGTTGAATAGGACTCGTAATTGACACTTTTGAAATTTGCGAATCAATTAACACACTCACAATTGGTCATTGTAGGCCCAACAAGAAATTATGAGAGCTGGAAGCTTTTGGGAAAATTGGTCAGCTGCTTTATACACTACAGTTCGCAGTCGTTCATCATATCCACATGGTTATTTTGCTGATGAGGGGTACCATCAGCTTCTGATCAGGTGAGAAGTTGGGACTTTTTTTTGGTTTTGTTTTGTTTTTGTTTTAGTTTAGGCTTTTTTTTTTGGGTGTAAAAAATTTGTAAACCATTTCAGTATCAGCAGAGTCGACTTGTCAACAAAAATGTAGGCTCATTTTTCATCTCTTTGGACTTTAGACACAATACTTGAAAAACACAAATACTTGAGTAGTTTTGTGCTTAGGAGGACCTATCTCATGTTGGGTATATGGTAAAGGGGAGGAGAAGAAGAAGGAAGATGACTCTGGTTTAATTTCATTCAGAATATGAATTTGCTGACTGTTCTGCAGTCAATGGGATTGGAAATTGAGCAAAGACATGATTGCACATTGGCTTGATCTCATTAATGTTGATGGGTGGATCCCTCATCAGCAAATTCTGGGAGACGAGGCCCAGAGGTATCCCACCAAATACACATGCCCCTCTACATCACCTCCCCAGAATTTGATACTGAGATTGAAGTGGGTTGAAGAGTATGCATGTGGATTGTGGGAAAAAAAGTTCTATGTTGGGCTGTGGAATCAATTTTCTAGTTTGGGTTGTGAAAAAAAATTCTATTAAGGGCTGTGAAAACAATTATATATGGGGTTGTGAAAACAATTCTCAAGTGTTGGGCGCAGCAAGGTTTCAGATGCAGCTTTGATCCAGAATACAGAAAGTGCAAATCCCCCTTCCCTCTTCTTAGTGCTTCACAGTAAAATTTCAATCCATCCTGATCCTTGATAATTCCATCATACTCAATCCCAGATCTTAAATTCCCAGAGTCGACTTTGTAACAAAACATAATGTGTAGTTATGTGTCATCAAAAGAGCTGTGTTGTACAATCTCCGACAGTACTCTATCATGAAGTGTGTAAAAGAAGCAGCATTCAATCTTAAAAAAGACCAGAAGGCATAATCATGGTTAATGCAAACAAGTTAGTATTGTGTGATGTATTCTTCACCTCCATATGACTTGTGAGAATTGCTACAGAATTGGCAACTCGATACGAGACAACATTAGTGGCGGGGAAAAAGGATCCAGAGAATTTGTCCTTTTTGAAAGCAATATTTCCACGCTTAAAAGCATGGTTTCATTGGTTCAATTCCACTCAGACTGGTTAGCTCCAAAACCCATGTTTTCCTTCCAAACATCCAACATCACAGTAGAGATCAATGTAGAGTTGTTGAGCAAGCATCATGCATATACATGTGTGTGTGTGTGTGTGCATGTATATATATGTATCCATGGCTGAGAGTTAGATGGTTCAGTTTTTCTAAGAAATGCTTGAACAAGACGGTAGCAGGCAAGGTGGCAGGCAGCTTCTATTGGCATGGTCGTGATGCTGAATCAGAGAGTGAGCTGAATCCCAAGGTTCCAAATCCAAAACTCCCTTCAACCCACATCTGACCTAGTGCTCCATGTTTTGCAACATTGTGTATGGGGGTTTGACATCCATTCATTCATTTGCATCTGGTGGTTTTTTGTCGTTTTGATGATAAAGTTGGTCCAGGGTTTCTCATCAACAATTTCAGATCCACATTTTCCATCAAATCTGCCATAATTGGATCACCAAATCAAGGATCTGATTGAATGAACTGTGAAGGAGGTGATGGATATCTAATGAGCAAGCTTCCAGTCCTGACTCCTAACTAATTGTTCTTGACTAATGGGTGTTACTCCATGCAGACAGTGATGTCAGGAATGGATGACTACCCACGAGCTTCACATCCCAGCAAGGATGAGCGCCACTTGGATCTGCATTGTTGGATGGCCTTTGCTTCACAAACAATGGCAAAGATCGCCTCACTGGTGGATATTTCCTCTCACACGGTAAAAATGGAGATTCACTGTATCTCCAGTGCAAAATTGGAGACAGAATATTGGAACCCTGACTGAAGTCTGCAGTATGTAATTTGTACCTATGAACTCAGCAATGGATAGATAGTGCAGAGAAGTGGCATTGAGCAGTACAAGTCTACCAGTTAACTTACTGTTAGCGCACTGGAGTGAAGAATCCACTGTTTTTTGGGGGAACTGGGTGTGCCAGAAGTATCGAGATACTGCAGCCTGGCTGACAGATCTGAAGCTCCTCAATGAGGTATATATGAATACATCATTATTGTACATTTGAGATCACTTGATGCATAATTTTTTCATGTTCCACATTTGCATTACAAAGTGCATGAGCTAATAATCTTTTGTTCAAACCACCCAATTTCAAAGGATTCATAACTCACACTCATATTTGAGAGCTAGCTGCAATCCTGATTTAGTTGCACATATTATCACATTCTGAAATTGTGACAATGCTGTTTTTAGATACCCAAAGAGTATAGTTCAAATGGTTTTGTTAATGGTTTTTTTTCCCTCTTTGGTGTGTAGCTATATTATGAGGAGCGATTGGGACGCTACTTTGATTTCGGAAATCATTCAGAGATGGTATGGGAATCATTGTATTTAGTCTAGTCTTCAATACTGTGTATGTGCTTCATGTGCACCTTTTTTCTCGGGATAGTAGATAAAATGGATGGAACTCATTTAGATTATGGGTTTCTTTGCTTAACTTAATTGTGCTTTGTGGGTGGGATGATCTTTGTGGTGTTTGTATGGTGAGAAAAAAGATCAAACTTTATCAGAAAACAACAGTGGAGCCACGCACAGGATATGTTCATTCAGAGGTGCGACGACTAGTGATGGAGGTTCCTGAGTTGAGATGGGTGCCTCAATATGGTTATAACAGCCTCTTTCCTCTTGTGTTCCGTATGTTTCCCCTGGTACGCAGTAATGAATAAATGTCATAACTTTTGACATATAATAACTCCTGGACTGATCACAAATAATTCTTAGTGAACTCTGAACTAGAAACTTTTTAGCATGAGATCAAGGCCCAAGACTCGGGTGGTTTTTGCACAAAGTACCCAACAAGATTGGGTGCCTGGAGAGATATTAATGCCTAAGAAAGTTGGCTTAGTTTTTGGCCTTTGTGAATTTCCCATGGAGTTGGTTTACAGACCTCACTCCAGTTTGCACACCAGTTAGTTCTTCTGCAGAGTGAGATGTACCTATGGACTGATTATGGACTCCGCTCTCTTGCCGCTAGCAGGTGCAATATTTCTTTGCAATAATTTTTTCCCCAAGAGTTTGTTTTTTGCATCCACATTTAATGTGTTTTTTGGGTGGGTCTCAAATTGTGCACTCTGCCTGAAAACTCAGTCAAATGAGTGTAAAATTTGGCTTAATGAATTTATAGCTCAATGTTTATGAAGCACAACATGGAGAATGAGTCACCTCATTGGAGAGGACGAGTGTGGTTAAACATCAACTATCTTGTTCTTTCTGCCCTTGATTACTACTCCAAAGGTTGGCACCCACCCAAACCCCTCACCACAATTGATTTTGTTGTTCTACGTTTTGCAATTGCATCCTCAAAATATTAATTCTTTTCATTGGGTATCAGAAAATGCTCTTGTACTTCAGTTTTAATTTTTGCATCCAGGATTTTAGTTTTCAAAGGGAAATGATTAGAAGAAACTCAGATCCAAATTGCCATGATCAACAGAACCGGGGCTTAATAGTGATAAGGCCACAGATGTATATCTCAAGCTTCGTGAAAATATAATCCGGTATCAATTTCTGCATGTGGTTTTTTATATATTGTTCTCATCATTGTTTTGTGGTGTTTCTTTCTAGCATTTTAAGATGTTTGACAAATTGGGTTATTCATATTTTTGCCATCAAAATCAGTATAATACCTCTTATAGTGAACTCAAGCTAGGGGTGCATTTTTTTTTCAGATTTCCATAAATGTTTTTGATTGCAAAGAACAATCCAACCTCAGTGCAAGGTTTTTGTTCAGATGTTGAGAGTCAGTGGATGATGGATATGGGTGAAGGAATGTGGTGGAATGCTACTACGAAAGCAGTTACTTGTGGGAGAGTTATGACAACAGCAATAATGGAGAAGGGTCAAAGGGCTTTCACCCATTTGCAGGCTCAACAGCTCTCATAGTCCTAATTATGGGAGAGATCTACTAAAGCTTTCATCAATGATGGGTCTGTTGGAAAGGCAATGGATCTCATCAAAAACACAATCACACCAAGGACCCGCAACAAACCATCCTTGATCATCATTGCAGGTATGTTATTTATTGTTCAAAGAGCCTTTCAAAGAAATGTTTTTGAAAATTTTGAGGTGTGTGAATTTCTACTTTTCATTTTTGCAAAATTGGAGAATGCTATGGTATTTTTCTTCATTATCGAAGAGAGAGTTTGCATCTATTTAGGATTTGCGGATTGGCTTGAAATTGTCATCTTCACATTGTCATGATCCTACTACATATGACAATTCTTGAGTGTTGGGTGGTGTTGGTTGAATTAAGGGCTAAACTGCTCGGCATTTTCTGGTGCTGCACTGATTGGCCTTGTCAAACCTTCAAGCCAACCTTTGGAGTTGTAGGTTTTGGAAGGACCACAACACTCTTTTATTCTCAAGGTTTTTTTTGAGCTGAAAAGGAAAAAAAAAAACCTATGTCCACTCAGAAAAAACACACATTGATGTTTTTGAATGGGGGTTTTGTGTAAGTAATACAAGTAAAACTTTCAAAAACTGATTTTCGTATTGTACCTAAAATAGACATACTTTTTACGAAGTTCATCAAGTATTAAAATTCTTTTTGGATTCAAACACATAACATGCCACAATGAAGTATATAAACCCACATTGGTGGATCAACTAAGAGACATGACAAATACAATAATAGATTCAGGGAGGCTAATCAAATCTCTTTCACACCTAGCGTGTAGCCAAAATAGTGCAATTAGGGCAAAACAAATGTGAGAACATCTTGTAATGTTAAAAGTTAGTATCTCCACACACAGCAGTAAAATGACCTGAACACTGAATTTTGCTTGAAGTATAGCAGTGAAAGTGTATGAAACTCAGTTCGGGCCTGTAAACATACCCAAGAGATAGATAGTAAGCAAAGATAAGATGCCAAATTGTCGTGGAGATTATAATTTGTTGTGGCATCAATGAACAGAGTAAATTGTAAGAAAATTATCAAATTAGAGCAAATCCACCTACACCTCCTTCTGCATGATAATGCACCCTCCAAATATACTAGTGGGTTTCTTGGAGGGATTTCCACACTTGAAAGAAATTTCCCTGTGTATTTGGAGGAGAACCATATATATCAATATTCCCCCTCCTCCTAGAGAAGAGGACTGATCTTACACCTTCTCTTGAGTAAAAGCATAAGAATGCTCCCACCCTTAAGAGTAGGAGGCATAAGAACCCTCCCCTTACACCTTCTCTGAAGTAAGCATAAGAATGCTCCCACGCTTAAGAGTAGGAGGCATAAGAACCCTCTCCCTCTAGCATTCCATGATCTACATATGCTTTAGTTTCATGATAACATTCACATGCCTTAGGATCAGTACAACCTACACATAGGGGATCAAAAATGAGATCCAATTCTCTTGAATACAAAGTTTTGTCAACATCTGAAGTTTTGGGTCCTCTATACTTTTCTCACAAAAGTCTTGATATCTAAGTGATACTCTTCAGCTCTTATAATACTATCATCCTGTCGTATTCCTACACAACTAGGATGTGATATCCAGGAGACAATCTGAGAGTTTACACAAATACAGAAGACCATAGAAGCTGCTATATTATGAAAATACAGAAAACTTGTAGAAGCTATAAAATTTTCTCACTTAAGAATGGATCATACTGACACAGAGTATATACTATATATACAGCGTAGGATTCGGGTTTGGGGAACAGGATTTCACAAGAAAGTGAACATTGTTCTGGAACTGCTGCTGCAACTGTTGGAAGGGCTTGCTGTTCCTGATAGGCACATTTACTTAATCCAAGCTTTGCGCCTACTAGGGAAGGATTCAAAAGTAGGGCATTAGCTTGGTTGTTTGGCAGCAGTATTTGCTGGAAAAATGCAAAGGAATTGAAGAAGTTGATGAAAAGGGTGTGTGGATTGATTCTACACTGCAGGAAAGAAAGACTCACCTACGTGCATTCTCTCTCACCTAAGTGTGACATCATTGACTCTTTTTGATGGCGTACACACAACTTCAGTGGTGAACTGCTTTCCATCCAACTCTTTGTCAAAGCCCAGAGCTCGACAAGCTCGCACTGCACCCATCTCTGGCCGCTCCGCAATCAATGCCAACTTCGCTTTGGTTTCAACCATTGTAGTTGTCCCATCAGTGGTGGTAAAGCACTGATTTGTCAGAGATGTTTTTGCTGCTCTCTTCACAAATGCAGCTCCATGTTTGGGGTTTTGTAACAGGACATTGGAGATGTTGGGATGGCCACTGTTCTCATCATTCTCTGTCTTCGCAAAGGCAGCTGTCATCTCTTTCTCCTTGGTTGCTTTTGATGCAGCTCTTTTCAGCCTGCCAGCTTTCCGCAGGTTTTCCATTTCCCCAACATGAGCCCTGAATTCCTTATGTACCACTTCCAGCACTACATCTCCATATCGATCACACCATGACCTGCATTCTCAACAACCCATTCTCAACACCAGTGAGATACTACTTCCTGTAGTGTTGTTCATCTGCCACCTTGATGTTTTTAGTGACCCTTCTTCGAAGTTTCACTATATCTCCATGTTCATTTGCAAACAACACGCACAATTGAAAAAAACCATGGCAAAAGAGGCAGCAATCCACGCACTTTGGAAAGAACCACTGGAGTTCAACCTTGTCCACAGGCAACCGTGTTGCAATTGCCTCGATCTGCTCATTGCTGCATCCCCCAAAACCCATCACCATAACAATCAGCAGTTGCTGCAGCAATGCAAAGCAGCTGAAGAAGTATGCATGTGGCATTGTTCTCAACAAAAATGTGCATGGAAACAACAAACAGAGCTTGCTTCAATCTCAGCTTCTGACAGATGGAATTCTTGCTTCAAAATCTGCCAATTGTAATGCACATGGGCTTCTGGATAGTGTATGTACGTGAAGGTCTGGCCTGGACTTGTTTCACTCATTTCTGTCCGGATCCGTGTGAGCTCTGTTTTGATATTATCTCCCACAACCTGTCAACAATTTATGTCAGAAAACAGCTTATTCCTTCCTACTGCAGGAAATCTTTCATCAAGAAGAAAGATATCCCAACAACAAATGTACCACCCAAATGCCACACAGTTTGCCAATGAGCTAGAGATTTCATACAGAAGTTTGTGAAACAAATCTCTCTTTCTCCCTCTTCAAAGTACCTTGTCAATGAAGAAGTTAGTGGGTGAGCCCTTTGCATTGACCTTCTTCTTGAGTTCCACAATGTCAGGACCCTGACCATTGTTCCCTTCCTTCAGAACCCCAGCATCTATAAGCCCACTTTGTGGAAGCTTGCCATCTTTACCGCCATCCTCAGGAGTTTCCTCTTCCATGTTGAGTGGTGAATAAGCTTCAGAAGACACATCAGACTCACCACTGTGGAGCTTCCGCACCAATCCAGATAACATACCTCCCTTCTTTCTGTGACATCACCGACATCAGATTCACACATCCATTTCTGCATTCAGCTCGTACAAAGTTTCCAGTTCAGCTACTAAAAATCAAGAAAACAACTGCTTGATTTGAAGCTTTCAGAAAAAACCACTTGATCAGAAGCTTTCTGAGAAGAACCACTTGGTTTGAAGCTTTCTGAGAAAACAACCCACTTGGGTTTGAAGCTTTCTGCAACTATTGTACCTGTGGACAAGGCCTGGTGATGCAGAGAGTTTCCTCACAGGTGATGCAAACAGCACCTCCTCATCTTCTTCCAGGTCTGTTGTCACTGCTACATTTGCATTGACCACCTTTCTTCCCACTGCCTCATTGAGTGATTCCTTCTTCAGAATCCAACGACCCAGTGGAGGAATTGGAGCTTCGCGGAGAGGTCCAGTCTCTGCTCCCCTGTGTTAACAAAGATTCAAAAGTGGTGTCAGTGGGGCAAAAACATCACAAATGAGCAGGAGTTGGCTTTGAGTCATGAGAGGGAAACCCACAAAATGCCACAGAAAGATGCACTTTCTTACATACCAATTTGCTCTGTTGTTCTTGATGCGGGACATGGCTTCCAGAACTTGTTTGATGGGCGTCTTTCTGGTTGTGGTGGAGGCATCAGCAGGAGACATCTTCTTCTTCCTGCCAATGGGTGAGTAATTTTGTGCATGATCAGTAGTGGTGGTGGAGCTTGAGCTTTTCTCAGTTGCAGTCTCGACGCCAGTTGTGACAACAGTTGCTCTGCAGTCTGGAGCATCATGGCCTATGCTCCCTCTTTGTGGTAGAGGGCTCACCAACATCACAAAGTCCTGTGAATCCAGCTCTGCTCCTTGCTCTGCAAGACGTGACAGAATTGGTTGCTTTGTGGCATGATATTCAGATTCTGAGATGCATCCTTCTCGTAACAAATCCTGTCAACAAGCTCCCCCCACACACCAATCACACAAACACACACAGAGCTATCGCAACTCAGCATCAACAAAGAGACAGAAGCAAAAGCTGTGATGGGTACTGTTGAAAGACGAGGATGATTGAGGATGGGTGTTTAGGTTCCTCGATGGGTCGTTGGTTCTTTTCTCTATCTGTCATGGTCAAAAACCAAAACCCTGAATCCTAGACGCTAAACGCTCTGTCAATTTCACTATCATGGCGGAGTTGCATTGCAAGCAGGAGCAGCAAAAGCAGACCTGCAAGAAGAGGAGTTTGTCGCGAGTGAAATTGGCCCACTCGCCATCCTGATGCACTGCAGCTACGACAGCAAGAAGGTCCTTCCTGCACGTCTGAAGCTCCGCTTCAGAGATCAAGCCTTCCTTGAGCAGCGCTTGCAGTTTGAGGACCTTGTGGAAAGCTTCTTGCTGCCACACCAGATTATCTGCCTGCTGCCCCGCCCTCCGGTGGTTCTGCTGCATAGACGACAATGGCGACATCATCCCCGTCGTCGTTCGCTTTACTAGCATGCACTTCTGCAGCAGCGGTGTCATGTGCTTGTAGAGATCTTTGGCATTTTCCTGAGCAACAACAAAAGCAAGCGAATGAGGCACTGTGAAGAAATTCTGCACCCGAAGAAACAGTAGAAGGGAGCAACCACCGCCTGCCTCTCAGAAAGCTTTTCTTTCTTCTCTGTACTTAGCTTTTGTGTAGGTACCTGGAGAAACTTGTGCGGCGACGACTTGGAGGATTCTTGTACCGCTGCCATGCTGCAACAACAAGCACAAGGCTTCCCTGCTTTTCTCCACCTCAACTCCTCTCCTGTTTCGTAAAACTCCTTCTCCTTCCTTCCTTTCTTCCTCACTAGACAACAATCTCAGTTGCTGGAGAAATAACTCGAAAACCACACGAGAAAGAATTGAGAGAGAGACACACACACACACAGAGGAATTCTGCTTCAAGGAATTCCAGTTAAGAACAAGAAAGAATGGTAAGTAAACAAGCAATGCTGGAGGAGAGAAGGCGATGGAGTCTGTCATGAGACTGTCGGTTTGTTTGTCTGTCTGTCTGTCTGTCTTGTCTGTTCTGTAGTAGCAAGACCAAGGAGAAGACTGTTGGCGGAAAATCTATTTGGAGAGAGAGGAATACGATGCAATGCAATGCAATGCAATGCAATGCTCAGCAACAGCAGCAAAATGGGAGAAAGAGAGAGAGAACGAGCGAGCGTCGAGAGAGAACGAGAACGAGAACGAGAACGTGGTGAGTCCCAACGGCTTGATTCTGGTTTGAATGTGCTTCCAGCGATCCGTTTGGCCGGAAACCCTAAAATGCCAGTTTGTGCATCGTTGATCGATCTACTTGGACGGACCGGATTTTGTATTGTAGCCAAAGTGGCGATGATAATACACAGGAAGGCTTAGTAGCCAGATTTGGCTATAACCTAAATATTATTATAAAGTACATTTTTCTTCAACGTCCCTTCTTCCCTTGTATATTTTTGTTGCTAGTAGTAGTAACCTACTTGAACTTTATGTAGAAATAAATAAATAAATAAATAAAATTGGTGACTTTTCTTTAAATTTTGATTGAATTCTGGCTTTTGAAAACCTCAAAAAAGCAAATGGGTTTAGCTTTTTTTTCAATTTGAATGAATATAGCTTTTTGGCTATTTAGAGCAAATTATTATTGCCTATACCTACCTACACATACATATCTTCACCAACTCTCTTTGGGGGGGGGTGGGGGGCTGATGAAGTAGTCAGTGGGTGGTAATAATAATAATAATAATAAATGGAAATTAGTCATATATGGCTATAATAATAATAATATGGCTATTCATGCTGAAAATAAGCTAATGGTTTGATAAGTTTATTATGTGTGTTATTAATTTTATTTTTTTGGTTGCCATCAAACATATGTCATTAGGGGGAATTCAAAGTTAAGTTATTATTATCTCCATCAAATGATAGAATGATTTTTAATGATTTAAAGTTTTGATTATGTGCCTAACTATGTGATTATTGAGGGTAAAAGCTTTGAACAACCCTGAGTTTGGTCATACACAAGGTGAGAGTTTATTAAAAAAAACCTGCAAAAAATATAACATTAGCATTCAACAGGGGATGAAACTCAGAAACCCATCAATTTTTGGTGGTAAACCGCGAGTTTCATCCTCTCTTTCCTTTTTTCCTGAGCGCCTCCACTGCTGTTACATATGTTTTCACTGCTCCTAACTGGACAACTACACTAAATAATTAGTCTCGAACCTTGTGCATTAAATGCTAGGTTACAGCATTTCATCCCATTTTCATACTGAGTTGCAGCATTTCATACTGAGATTTATTCAAATGTCTTTATTACTTTGCGGACACCACTGAAAGAGGGGATAGGGAGTGAAAGTGAGGCCCAAAGACAAGGTGAAGACAGGGTTACTTTACGGATAACTCTACTATCTTAAGTGATATTGAAATTGATATCCAACTCACAAGATCTTATCCGGGTGAGAATTGTTTCCTTGTTGAATTTTTTTTTTCAAAAGTTTAATATCTTGGTTGGTTTTTTTTATGGAAAAAAAAAAATTAAAAACCTAATTTGATTTTTAAAACCTTATGTGAAAACTAGAATGTAACTAATGGTTTTCACCAAAAAAATGCAAATTGACCAACATTGAAAAAACTAGCATTGTCCAATTACCAACATGTGTAAATAACATATATGTGTAGGATATGTATAAATACATATCTTGAAGCTGTGGAAAAAAATTAAACAAATGTATACATATTCAACAAATGTCATTCATTGGTATATCCTAATGCATATTCATATCCAACAAAATATTTTTCATCAATAACTTGATACATAGCCATATCCATCATAATATGTGTGTGTGCCTAAATATGTATCCTATGATTTGTGCATATCTAGATTTTAGGGTTTTAAGGTGTAGTCACACTAATACAAGTCATAGCAAGTGTAACCAATAGTTAGTTTTTCGGGTTTAGAAGTGATAATTTAATTTGCTATTGAAAGTATAAGATTTTTTTATATAATAAGGTTCATAATATATCATTGGAACATGTGAATTAATTTGAAAAATATCCAATGAATAATAAACTTTCAAAAATTCTCATTAAACATTATAACACATGTTTTTTTTTAGCATTAATTTTTTTATAAATAAACTTCAAAACTTTTGACAATTACATATATTTTGAAATATTTTACATAAACCTTAACATTATATTTTTATTTTATTTTTATTTTTGAAGATTTTTTTAAAAATATTTCACTAAAAACAATCCCAAAAGCATGCAGGTGCAACTCGTGTTATCCCATTTGCACCCTTTAGGTTTTTTAGGGTTGAAGGACATGTATATGGGCCTTGAAATTTTTCAAGTTTTTGCTATTTCAATGGCTTGCATACACAAAGTAACAACAAAAATATAAGGTGAGTACAATTTTTGTTTTGTTTTGTGATCATTGTCATTCATTATGCAATGATGAAATTTGACAAAATTTGATGTGGCAATAAGGTGTTTCACTTTTGATTTTTTCACTTTTGGACTAATTCATCATCCTATTCAATAGTGATAATAACCACATTGAGAGGTTTTTGGTGAAACTTTGTTTTCACAAATGTGTGGGTATGTGTGTGTTCAAATAAGAAGAAGATGTTAATAGTATCAATGACATAATGCATGTTAAGCCACAATGAATTGATGCCAAAATCAAATCATTTATATCTCTTTCACTTAGAGAGATGATATTTTTATTATCAAATCAAGGATTCATGCCAACAAATCCTTTGAAATTTTGTTATAATAAATTTTTTTTCCTATTTTTTTTATATAGAGTTTGTGAATGTTAGACAAATTGACAAATGAGACAATGGAACACATTACCGTTCAAGATATATGCCATATATGAACCAACTTGGAGCAAAATGCAACAACATTTTATTGAACACTTCTTGAAAGTTTGAAACAAGCCTAGTGGCTAGCAATTCCACCATCCACCATTTTTTGCAAATTAAAAAAGATATCAATTATTAGTAAAAAGTAATGTTGTACCCATTGATAAACCAACATTACATTTCAAGTCAGCTACACTTTGGACTAACATTATAAGAAAATTAGTGACATTTCCACCATAACGTGCCAAGAGATGGTCGACATCCTAAAAGTTGGTCGCACCATTTTTTTAACATTAGCATTAGATAAATTAAAGCAAATGCAACTTTTCTTGCAAATCGTGACATTTTAATTGCACAACAGTTGTAAAACATCTTCATCACAACTTCAATACAATAAGCACAAAAAAAAACTTGTCATGACCTAAAGACAATAATTTTGCATACATTGTTCATCATATTCCTTTGTCCCACTTGAGGAAGGTAATATTTCTTTATCATACAATATCATGATACTTGAGCTATAAAGTCACCCAAAATACCATAAGAATCAATTGCAATGGGTTAAATCTAACATTATTTTATTAAATACACAAGCACATGGTGAAAAGAAACAAACCTTTTATTGTATATCCATTATGCATCATTATTCAATGGCCATTCATAATCTCCAATACATAAAACCATTTAATGGTTCTTTAATTCATTTATAGGGATATATAATATTTATTATGAATGTGACAGGCACATATTGGAGCTGGCATCACAATGATGATGTTGAACATGTTATGACTAACGATTTGTGGATCATAAGCTTAAACATAGCTAATGAAAATGGATGTGTTTCCAACAATTTTAAGGTTATAATTCAAAACCACAATGATGCGCTCCCAAGCTCCTTGATAGATTCAAATGTAAGTCTAAGGTGAAAACAGCGAAAAAGGAAGGAGTCGAGGCACGCCCCTGGCTTGCAGCATTTTGGGGTTAGAGGGGCGTGTTGGAGCTCCGGGATGGGGACTAAGAAGATTGACAAACAACTCAATTACTCACACAGACCTACACAAACCAAACAACAAGTTGGTTAATGCATAGTTAGCACATTTTTTGTGCACAAACAAACCATGGGCAAACATAGACTCACAAAACTCATCACGGCCTGGACTTGGGGGAAACCACCACCTTCCCCCTTATAGTTTACTTTGTGCTTAGCCACAAGGCTAACACTCAAATGGCATTTTGTCCCAAGATTCCCAAGTGGGAGCCCCGAAATTCCCGCAATTAGGACTCCCGCAACTTTGAAAGCCCATAACTTTGTGTGCAGACCTTTGATTGAAAGGAGGTATGAAGAAAAGTTATAGCCCTCGTCAAATTAGCAATTTGGCTCCCGACCCTTCTTTTGCCCATAACTTATGTTTTAAAAATCTAAATGTTTCATGTGAACCCATTTTAGACATCTAAGTTCCAAGAACTTTTCAATGATATAACGAAATTTTCAATCTAATGAGTTTTGGCCCCTGCAATCGCCCTCTGAAGATTCGGGAGTCCATTGGGACTCAAATTCCCAAAGTGGGAGCTCATTTGGGAGTGTGGGGGTTCATTCCCCCGCATTCTCTTGCACTTCTGGTAACATGAAATGTGACTCCCGGGCTCACTCTTGGCCCACGCCTTCATAAGCCCTTGCTTTAATCGTGAACCCAAGGCTAAAGTTACGACACACAACACCCATTAACACATAATGATTTAAATTACATGCATATATTTATGATATCTCTTCCACCTATTGTGGATGTATAACAACAATGGCAACACACAAGTAACCACACGAATACAAGAATAAGTGGCCATGTTATTTAATCCTTATAAGTTAATTTTTTGAGCATTGTTAATTTTCACTAAAAACAAGAAGAAAATTGTTAATGAATTATATGAATTGCAATGATTAATTATCAAAATGCAAATACAACCTTTGCACTTGACATACATAAACATATATTAAAACAGTGCATGAGATGAGTTGCAATAGATTAAACATGCACACCATGGTGCATACATTCCTTTACAATGTTTTGCCCATTATAAGTTGTCAATAAAGACATAAAATGTACTTGCAACAAAAAAATGAGGTGTTATTGGTCTTCCACCTATAAAGTTTGAATTTATATAACCTTACAAGAGTTATTTGTAAATACAAATTGTTCATATTTAAAGATTAAACTATGGGGTGCAATTGCACACCTTAAGATGTTTTTTTATCTTCAACATTTGTAGCTTGAAGGAGCTTGGAATGTAACATTTTGCCCTTTCACATGGCAATTTCTGGGTACAAAATCAAACATGCCTTATACCTTTCTTACATTCTGTGACTAGGTTTGGCACTTGGAGGTAATGTAACATTCTGATTTTGTTCATGTGCTTTTATCTACACATTTCATGCCAACAAAAGTAAAATAAATAAATCTATTGTGACAAGACCGACAATCCTTCATCAATTCATCCATTTAGTCTACCCAATCTCCTAGGTTTCTTTTGCACTCAACTAGTTCTCAAAATGTTCAGGTTGCATCTTTAGCATGCAAGCCAAAAGTTATTATGACATGGTTGTAATAAAAGCTACTAAGAACACGATCCACTTTGCAAATTACATAGACTTGACACCAAATGTTTAACACTCTACAAATATTGTTCAAAATGGCAAACTCATTAACATTTTGAACATTCAATTTCCTTAGGTTTATAAATATACAAGCCTACAAATTTGCTTATCCTACATGAAATAGTCATTACAACTTATGACTATAAACTGTAGAAATACAAGTGACAAATTTTTCATTATTATGTATTCAAACATCCATAAGCCAATAGATCCAAATGTGGCAAGTTAATAAACGAATGATTGATGGTTATGCCAAATCTACTTGGAATTTCCTCCTCTTGGTCACATTGCATTGTTGGATTCAACAAATTGCATCCATTTGATCCACATCCACATACAAATTTGATATGAATAAGTGAAAGATTTTGAGGATTTTGACCAAACCTAAAGGGAACATTTGAAACTTTTTTAATCTCTTTGATTATAGATTTTAATACGCACCAACAAAAATGAAAGGTTTTTTTTTTAAAATAGTTAAATCTCTGGGAAGTTCAACCACTTGTGAATGGCACATATAAAATAAAAGGAAAATATGATGCTTTTAGAAGAAAAAAATTAAGTTGAACAAGAAACAATGCATTATACATGTAATACTGAATAATAAGAAAGCACTCACATACAAAATTTTAACACATGGCTAGAAATAATTCAAAACCAACTAGCACTATAAATTACAAATCAATATTTCAAAGTTTGCAAAGTAAATATGATTTTAATCAATTGAAAAAATTACAAACAAAGTAGTATACCATTCTAAAGCACAACACAAGACCTTGGACTCTTCAAGTTGCAAGGATTTCTCTTCTCCACCAAGATTCAACACATCTACAAAGGCAAATGCATATGTTAGCGCATTGAAAACACAAATAGACTGTTTTTTAAAAGACTAGGGGTAGATCCATGCCCCGGACATTGCAAATTGTTGATGGAGAAGTTCAATGTCCTCTTTATTGATCAAAACAATATTTTGTCCAAGTCTCAAGCAAAAGTAATGTTAAAGAAAAAAATTCTTGGAGGTATTTGTTATTGGCAAGCTTATTAAATTTTTGTGATATATAACTTAGAAACAAATTTATGGAACCAATATGACTTTGAACAAGCCCAAATTATTATGGGAAAGATAAAACAAATTGTTGCTAACAAATTTAACTAATAATCTAACTTATTTATGCAAGAACAACAATCACCTTTTAAACCAAAAGAAATTAAAGTAGGATAAAAGCATAATGATGCAAATTTAAATGACTCTCAACCCGCAAAAAAAAATTCTAACAGAAATATAAAAAGTGATGTGTTTATTCTTTAAAATCATAAAATTCAAAACTTGAAAGTTTATGTAGGTGAAAATACAAACCCACAACATCAATACTGTTAGTATATGAAAAATTCACTTACTATAATGAAGAAAGATGTGTTAAAGTATAGGCCTTTTGAACAAAACTTTAAATTAAAATTGCTACGTGCAGGACACAATAAATCAAATGTGATAAAATTGAATCCCAAAATATAAATGATCATAACAATAGAAGTAAGAATGGTTACAAGGTAATGAAAGGGTGTTCTACGTCTAGTTTGTAATATCAAATGTTTAGATCTAAAAACATCATAAAAACATATGTAGAAAATGTTGAAATTTCTTTTGGGACCACTTTGTACCTTGCTTTCCTTGATATCAAGGTGATTTTTGAGACAAATTTTGGGTACCTTGGTATTTTCCAAGCCCGACTTATTAGAGTTCTAATGTTAGCACCCCCTTCAATCTAATGGGTACAAAGTGTTTGAGCTCATTTAAAGATGCTAAAACTTTTGACATTACAATCATCAATCCAAATTTCATAATAAGATGCCAACTCATAGTGAACAATAGTAATTGTTTTTGGCTTATGTTTTGCACCCAAATGAGAGTATTTATGTCATGATGCCCCCCAACAACCACATTACTTAATGGGGCAAGATGAACTTGTGTTCCATATACTATTATCTAGACTTGTAATATAAGCTTAGAATACAAAACAAGTATAGAATCTGTCAAAAGGTCCCTTCCTCCCCCTCTCCCTTCATGTTACTTGATTGTGCAAGTTGGTTGGTTGGTAGGTTAATTGCCACCAATACCCCTTAAAACAAATAACAAGCTATGTCAGAACAAAAACTAGTTAGTTGTAAAACAAATATGGAGCATATTCTGCTCTTGAATTGGGGGGATACTATAATCTACTCCTTAATGAGACAACAAAGGTTTTGTTAATGCAACAACAAGGTGGGTGTGTATGCTATTATAGAAGGATAAAAATGATATTATATCTCCCACTATGATTCAAACATGTACTTTGAGTATATATAAGTGCCAACAATGTTAGCCCATAACTTTTTTTCCAAATAAGTATGTTTACTAAGGAATCAAGTCAAACAAAGTTATCGACATTGTGTTGGAAAGTGTGAACCATTTCCAATCTACAACTCAAAATTTGATTAATCCACATGAGTTCCAATTTCATTGAAAACTTAGACTAATTAGTCTCCCAAAAAAATATAATCCAAATCAATGTGTTTTTAAAATAATTGAAATGTAAACGACGAAAAATGTGTGTGAAATTGCAAACCTGTTTTTGATCACAACTTAAAAATTTGATGAATCTTCATGAATTCTAATTTCATTGAAAGTTTAGACGAAATTGCTTGAAAATAAAATTCCAAATCAGTGGATTTACTAAAGAATGAAATCACACAATGAGCTGGAAATTATGTGCCCAAATGCAATCCCATTTCCAATTTTGACGAATCTACACAATTCCCAATTTCATTGAAAGCTCAAACCAAATACTTCTTTTTCCATTCAATATTTTGTCCTTGCAACAATTTGTAAATAAATATGTAGGAGTCAGGTAGAATTGGGTACCTACATAAATCTTGCATTTGGATATCCACTTGCCACTTGGCACACATACATAAATTCTATTTGGAATTAGAAGCACAAGATTTCACATTTTTGTATGCAAAAAGGCTAAATAGATCTAATTGTGAAAAAGTTGTTATTCCCAACTTTAAGAAAAATTTGAGAAGTTTGGGGTGTACATGATTGTTTCACAATTGTTTTGAAGTCAACCAATTAATAACTATTAATTCCTTGATATTTGTGGAACACCTTTATAAGATCATTATACTTTCAAGAGTATCTAAAATGATGTTGGGACATTTTTCAATGTCCAAATCAATTTGCAGATCTATAAGATTGCACATCCATGAAAAGATTCCTCAATAACACTTTTGTTTACTTCATGTCTATACCATTATTCTACCATTGATTTCATCAACTTGTAACAACAATAGGTGTAAATAAATACATGTACCACATGCTCAAAATTTTGGGCAACAATTATGGAATTTGACATTTCTAGCACATTTGCAAAAGTAAATAAGAAAAATTAGTCATGCTTATTAGCAACTTCTTAAGAAGCATAGCTAACACAAGTGCAATCATAACCACAACTTAATTTTTTGAATTTTGGGTTGTAATAAAAATACAAAAATTATAAATAGTTTTTTTTACAAATTTTATTGTGAATAATCATTGTAAATATCATAAAAAGTTGGAATCAATTCAATGAGTAAAAAATATGTAATTTACATTTTTAAAGATTTGTAACCAATATTTTAAAATAATTTTGACACTAAAAACACAATTTGAAATTTTTTTTAATGACATATTTTGGAATTTTTTTAACATACAGCTTAACATAATAGTATAATTTTTTTTTAAAGATTTCAAATTTTTTGTAAAGACATATTTAAAGAAATTTTAAAATATCCTTCAAAAAACATAACGAAAAAACAATGGTCTAAATGGGCATGTGTAGCCCTTATAGCATGGTTGGACCCACACCAAAATACAATAATATCCTCATTCAAACTATAGGGTGTAAGCAAGATAAAGTGAACAATTTGATTACATTGTCAAAACTGGAACAAGTAGATTTACAATAACAATAAAACCCATATAAAATTGTGGAACATTAAATGTTTGCATTTCAATGACTAAATATGATATATATTTACTTTAATGTGCATTGATTTTCATAACTATAAAAGTAGGTTTTTAAAAATACAAGTAGCTTTTGATGTCTACTTTTCACTATGGGCTTTTGGTTTCAAGTAGGTTCTTACAAAAAAGAAATAGTTTTTTTTTTTATGACTTGCTAAAACATATGTTGATCTTCATTTCCTAATTTATTACATCTCAATTTCATTAATTTTTATAACCAAAAAGTAGGTTTGGATACATATTTTTAAATTAGCTTCAAATGTATTTTTTATCTACTTTAAAAAATTCATTTGTTTTTAATTATCTTAGAATTGGATTCCTATAAACTTAATAGAACCAACTAATGCTACTTGACATATATTTTCACCTAATTTGTTATTATTTTATGGTAGTTATATGAAAGGCGCAAGGTTAAAGTGGGGACATTTATTTTACTGGTATAGTTTATCTTGCTTTGACCCTACAATAAAACTTGTGAGGGTATAAAGTTTGATTTCATTTCAACTTGCCCCTATACAAACAAAATATCTACAACAAGGTGTAAGAGGTCTTACATAGAGGGTTGTGGGCAGGGCCTCCTAGATCATGATAATAATTCTTCAAGCACACCATAATTCTTGATGTATCCATTTCCCCTTTCATTGTAATTTTGTTTGCAAGCTTTCGAACCCTTCTTTTGAGCCCACCACGTTGCAATTGTTTATACCTTACCATAAATTAGAACAATATATTAAATACCATTTAATTATTTGCAAAATGCATGTGTAGTGAGACTCGTGTTAATGAAATGTTTGATAGTTAACATTTATAACAACACAAATTTGTTTTTTGTGCATTGTGACAAATGCTACCACATCTTGAATTCATTTAGTTCCAACAAGCTAATCATTTTAAGCTAAAAGCTTGGGGAAGATTTCAAGACTTCTAAAACATTTCAATACATTTAAAATAGCCAATACACAATGCCACATAAAAATAAATAACGTCTAACTTGTGCTACACCCAAGAAATAGTTATGTACCTCAAACAAAAAAAATGGCAAAATCTATTACAATATACATGGGTTGTTGAATCGCAAGCTTTGAAATGTGTCTTATTTGGTGAGTTGTGGCATAATGAAGATCTTGACATCCAAATATGCAAGCATCATCTAGTCTTGTGCTCATAAGTTTACATCTTATTTGCTTGCTTTCCATTTGGATAAAACTTCAACATTGGATTGCAAATTGGGTTACACAAAGAGTTTGACACCTAATGCTTGGCATTGGGAATCACAAACATGTTTTTGGTAGTAAGCATTAGTTTTGTTATTGACCAACAACATTGTCCTTTCTAAAAGATACTTTAGAAAAAAATCATGACAATAAGAAAGGAGGTTTGGACAAATTCAAAATTGTAATGCAATAAATGAAATGTGTGAACAAATCAAGACTAGATGAACATTAGAAGTATGTCACTCGGAAAACCAAATGCAAAAAAACTAGTCTAAAAGGAATCCAAAGGTCACTATTTTTTATGTTTTGTTGCCATCAAAACTCAAGGAACAAATTGGTTCTGAAAAATAAACATTCGCTAAAAATCCTTGCCTTAAAACATTGTACCCAAAATTAAAATTCAAGCCCCAAACCCATAATTCCACAATAATTTCTCTTCAGTTTCACAAAACCATTTTAACTTCTTGTAAATATGGGAAGTTATCATAATTCAACTGACTTCTAAATACCCCACAAGCAAGGCAATAAGGTCTCTGAATAGGGAAGGAAGAATCTATGCAATCTACTTCAACTCATAACAATTTTGAGCTTCCAATTAAAAGTTGTAAACCTTTATGATGTTCTTATGTTTTAGTGTCTTCAACAAGTGTATTTCAAAATACAAGCATTCAAGATCCTTTGGACTTTGTAACACATCTTGTACTTTGACTTGATTCCATGCCACTTCATCAAAAGCATGGTAGTTGCAAAAGAATTAAAGGCTACCAAGGGATAAAATGGAGGAAGCCAACCATGACAAAGAACATGGTAGAAAGTTCATTATCAACATATTGAATTAATTGTGAAACAAAATTCATCATCTATCCTCTATCATGGCTCAAATTGTGTAGATACAAAATTTTGAAAGCTCCTTTGCCTAACACATCATCATACTACATTACTATGCCACACAAAAATGGGAAAAAATCACTTTTTGAGTTCTTGAAAAAATCTTGTTGAAGAAACCATAAAAATCAAGCCTTGAAAAAGATTAGTAGAAAACCTTTTTCTCTACATGACAATCCTTGTAAAACATGTTTCATCATGACTAATATACATATAGAACATGAAAAACTCTCAAAGATTCAAGAAAAATAATCCATAGGAAAGATAATTCATGCAAGAGAGAGCTAGAATAGCTAGCCAACCATAGCAACGTGTGGGGTCAACTTCAACAAATTCAAAGGCATCATCTACATCCTTATTTGGAGGTTTTGCACAAATATTTACATCATAATCTTACTTGGTTTTTGGCATTGTGACACTTGCAATTAGATTTTTTGTATCACCAATCAAAATTCAAAACACACAAACAATTGTTCAAACTAAATAAATCATGATCCCCTTGCAAAAAAAGAAGATTTTGATATAGTAACATCTTTTTGGTCCGTCCTTTTCATAATTCTCTTTGACTTATGTTTCTCTTCAACAACTAGCACAACCTTACATAACAACATCCACAAAGATAGGATTGTTTTGCAATAGACTCTCCAAAGTCATAATATTGTTGATTCTTTGCTCCTTTAAAACATAACATTCACAATCTCCTTCTTTAGATTCCTACAATAGAATCACCAAAATTGAAAAACAAAAAACAACCTCAATATTTTTTGGTGGATAACATCCAATAATTCCATCTCCAAATTTGTCTACCTAAAATTACCATTTGCTACCAAGAGCCTATGAGTGCCCAGAACCAAACAAGAGGAGACTCCATTTTGGAATAAAAAATGGGGAAAAGCTTGGTCCTTGGGAAGTTGTTACCCATCTTGTGTCTTGACTTGCTCACATGCCTTCAATGAGAAGGAACAATCAATACCTAAAGATGGAATATCAAGTTTGTAATAACAGACCTATTGAGAAAATCTTACAATTTTATCACCATTCCAATATCCACTAAAACATACATTGTTGTGGGGAACTTGAAGTTATATCTACTTCAATGGCAAGTAGATACTTCAAGGGGCCTTTAGAAAGGATTGGGAAAACATGTTTCTAAGGACTTGACACTAAAAACATGCAAAATACATAAACATGTATATGATCTTGTAGATACAATTCTCCATTACCTTTGATAAGAGGATCAATTTGCAAACGTAGGCCAATTGCACCAAGATTCCACCATTTTTGTACTATACTATGGGGTTTCCATGAATTCACATGGTTTATTGGCGGTTGAAAGTAATATTTTCAATGCAAAAAAAAAAAACTTATAGTTTTCCTTATCTATAAGTTCTTTGACAACAAAGTACAAAACTTCCAAGTCCCCTACATTAATATCCCAATGAAACATGGGGAGAAAAGTGACACTTCCATGGAGAAAAACTTGTGCAATTGATATGTAGGACCCCCATTGCTTTTGATTTGCTTGTTGACGACCCAATAATAGTTTTTGGGGCATTTCCATGAGGTACCAAAAACATGCCCAAGTACAGGGACACCATAGCATAAATTACAAAAGCAAAGAATGCAAGCCCCAATTTAGACATAAATTTTATTCCAAACAACACTTGTAGGAAGATGTCATTGTACATTATGTCTGAAAAATGCAAGATGTCAAAAGGTCATAAATATATACCTTCTCCAACAACTACAAATGGTCATAAATATAAAGCAAGAAACAAACTAATAAATTGAGAACCAATTAATACATACCAAGAAATAGAAACATCAAGAAAATCTTAAACTTTTATTTTTACTTTTATTTTTTATAAATGTCATTTTGTCATCCATTACTTTTTTTCATTGCAATTATTGAAATTTATCATGGAAAACACTATAATATTAACTCTTCTTGAGGTTTTAATTACTGAACATTTTTTTTCAAGAATTCTAAAGACTTGTCATTAGAGGTCTTGAGTAAGGAAGACCCCCCTTTATGCATAGGATCTTAAAAATTGGGATTTAGAAAAGTTTATTCAAAATTTTGACAAATGGAATAATTTGCAAGTTTTCAAAAAGTTGGGAGAAATTAATACCTCATGGCAATGTAAACTCAAACTAGTATTAAGGACATTTTCTAGTTCCATCGGACAAGTTGTAAAGGACATTATTTCTCGTAGTGTTATATTAGTGAATGAACCTAAATTTTTTAAACTAAAAATACAGGAAACATGTCATTTTCAAGTTGACATTTGAAGTGGAGGAATTTATTTTTCCAGACTTGCCAACCAAGAGTGTAGATGAAATAAAAAATGGAGCCGACAATAAGGACAACATCCCAAGCTACCACAAGTGTGACAAGTGCAATTGCCAAAAGAAAAATCAATTATTGTTCAATAATATATGTGCATGTAACTAATAAATGCCAATTGTGGTTTAAAAACTTGGTTGTTCCTCTCTATATAATGAATAGTTCAATCAAGTCTTGTCTCAAATTCCTTTTATTTATTTATTTTATTTCAGTAATTGAATTTCAATATTTGGGTTCCCAATGCACCTATTATAGGAAGGAAGTTTCATAAATTTGTTGAAAAACACAATATCAAAAATGACTTCAAAAAAAAAAAAGTATGCACTCTTTTAGTTGTAGTATAAAAATATGGATCAAGTGTTCTTGTGCTTGAGGTTTTTTGTGAATGGTGTACTTAGTTCAAAAAAATAGCATAAGCAATTGCTAAAGCAATGATTCCCCATCAAAGTTTAATTAAAGACACATAACCATGAAAGGTGTCAACAACCCCAATTCACATTCAATTCAGAAGCATTAGACATAATTTTTGATTTGATGATCATCATACATAGTTATTTTATTTGGTACACAAGACTACACATTGCCTTGCTAGGTACAATAATAGATTACACAACAATAAAAACATGTATGTCAAAAACCTAGTGTTGGTCTAGTATATAGGTCTATGACTAGTATGAATACAAGTATTAGAACTTAGTATGAAGGAAAAAAACCCATAGGTTAATACATGTTCAAATTTCTTTTCTTCAATGGTTATTTTCATAGACTCATCAACGATGGTTATTAATCCCACCATGGCATTCAATTGCACATAATCATAGTTTGAACCCCAATTTTTTAAAGTCAATCGTAAATATGCACTAGCATCCATTAAAGTTTTTCTGATAACACATTTAGTCTTCAAATAATATGGGAACCTTAGCAACAAGGAAAAAATATGGCTTTATTTAATTTGTCACTTGTAACAAGCTTTCCATCAAGAAACACTTTAAGGAAATTCCCACCCATAAGAGCTCTTCTAGTGGTGTGTGAAATACAAAGGAAATATCTTTGCTTCAATTGCAACGTGACCCATAGGAACAACATTAAACGTTTATAGCTTATGTTTTGCACCCTAATGAGAGTATGTATGTCATGATTCCCTCCAACAACCACATTACTTAATGGGGCAAGCTAAATCTGTGTTCTAAATACTCCTATCTAAACTTGTAATTTATGCCTAGAATCCAAAACAACATAATATGAACTTGAGAGGTGTGGGTTTTCTGTACAAAAATGAAGCCGACATACGTACATTGGGAAAGAATCCTTGAACAAAATTCCATAGTAATTTTTCATTGGTCTCACAAAACCATTATAACTTTTAATTGGAAATGTGGAAAGTTGTTATAATTCACTTGATTTTTGGATACCCCACAAGTTCAAGGCAATAAGGTCTTAAAACAAGGAAGGAAAAATTTATGCAATCCATTGCAACTCATGGCAATTTTGAGCTTCCATGACTTTTTAAAAACTTGACTCATAAGTTGGTTTAACAAACCTTTTGGGCTACTAATGCACAATGAAATCACATTGTTCTTTATGGAATTCTTACAAATCCAATTCCCAAAATGTTAAACACAAGCAAATGCATAAAAGGTAGGTTGGGTCATCATAGGAAGCCCTAAATGAAACACTCAAAATTGTTTACCTCCACTACTAGAATTCCTATATTTTCAAATTGACCACATTGACTAGATGATTTTTTTTGACTTGAGGACATGTATTTTTGACTAAAGGCCAAGGGCTTGAATGACAATGGGCATTTTTTGATTAATCAATTTGACTAGAGTGATCAATTTGGCAATTCGTCAAATTGGACTTAAAAATATCACATAGTCAAATTGGTTACTGGCCCAGTCAATAAAACCACCCAGTCTAATCAAATTGGCAAGTGCTTTAGTCAATAATGACACCTATTATATTCAATCAATAGGGATAACTAAGTAGGCCTAATCAAAAAGGTCAATTACAAATTATAATACTAATTGGGTATCTTGTGACTACATTTAACATTTTGACTATGTTTGACCAATTAAAAAAAAGTTGGAAAATGTAAAAGTTAGCTAACCATAACTAAACGAATCATGATCAAATTAAGTATGATTAAATTAATTATATACATATGGCTTATCCAACTATGGTTAAATTAACTATATTGAAATGAATTATGGTTCAACTACTTGTGAAAAAACTAATTAAAATTAAAACTAACCATGGTCAATTTAATCATGTTTAATTAACCATAGTTTGTTTAGTTGTATATGTTTTAACCATGATTCATTTATCCATAACTTGTTTGGCCATATTTAGTTTAATTATGGCTAGTTTAACTGTAAGTCATTTAATAATTACAAATAGTTTAACCATGGTCAATTTAGCAATAGTAAGTTTAGCCATGATAATTAATTTAACATAATTAATTTAACCATTATTAGTTGGGCAATTGTTGATTTTTCTATAATGAATTTAACCATGGTTATTTTAAGCATAACTAAATTACTTATATATATTTTTAACATATTATTATTTTACCCCAATAAATTTAACCATGATCAACAGACCCATAATTAATCTAAAAATATTGTTAATTTAACTATGGTTGGTTTTGCCATAATTATTTTAAATATTTTTATTTTGGCCATAATTATTCCACTCATGTTTATTTTAGCCAAATTCATTTTACTCATGGTTAATAGTTTAACCATGGTTGGTTTTGCCATGATTATTTTAACCACTTTGATTTTAGCCATAATTATTTCATTCATATTTATTCTTGTCATAATTAATTTTTAAATAATTGGTTTTGCCATAAAATATTTCTTCATTAATTAATTAAGCCATATTAACTTTATTAACGGTTAATTTAGCCAAAATTTTCTACTCATGGTTAATTTAACCATTTATATTTTAGCCATGTTTAATTTTACCATAATTAATTTAATCATTTTGATTTTAACCATAATTATTTCATTCATGTTTATTTAGTCGTAATTAATTTTTACATAATTGGTTTTGCCATAAAATATTTATTCATTTGTTAATTTAACCATATTAATTGTATTCCATGGTTAGTTTAACCATTTCTAGTTTAGCCATGGTTAAATTTTCCATAAATATTTTAACCATTTTCATTTTAACCATAATTATTTCATTCATGTTTATTTAGTCATAATTAATTTTTACATAATTGGTTTTGCCATAAAATATATATTCATTAGTCAGTTTAGTCATATTAACTTTATTAGTGGTTACTTTAGTCAAATTTATTTATTCATGGTTAGTTTAACCATGGTTAATCTTGCTATAAATATTTTAATCATTCATTTTTATTTTAGCCATAATTAATTTATGCATAGTTAGTTTAGCCATAAAATATTGATTCATTGGTTAATTTAGCCATATGAATGTTATTCATGGTTAGTTTAGCCATTTCTAGTTTAGTCACAATTGGTTTAACCATAAATTATTTATTCTTTAGTTAATTTGGCCATATTTATTTTACTAATGGTTAGTTCAATCATTTCTAGTTTAATCATAAAATATTTATTCATTGGTTAGTTTGGCCATATTCACTTTATTTATGGTTAGTTTAGCCATATTTACTTTATTCATAGTTAGTTTCACCATATTTATTTAAATATGGTTAATTGAACCATAATTAGTTTAATCATGGTTATTTTTCCATAATTATTTTAAAATTTTGGTTGGTTTAACCACTATTGGTTTAATAATCATTATTTTTTCCATAATTACTTTAGTTGTGGTTGGTTTAAACATTATTTTACCAATCATTAGTTTTTCCATAATCAATTTTTCCTAGGTTAAATTAACCACCTATTTAACTTATGTAATGTGAGTATGTGGTTAAATAACCTAAATACAATTAGCTTACATGTAGGTGTATTTATTTATACATACCCTACTTATATTCCACCTATTTACTTATATTTTAACCTATAGGTAACCTAGTTATATAGGCTAGGGTACGCCATTTATATACCTATGATAAATTATTAGTTGGTTAATTAGTTATTTACTTAAAATGCACTAATGAATGTGTAATTAAATAATTAATTATTAATTATTACAAATACATTGTTGATAATATATAATGAATTAGGTTAAATGTAAGGATTAGTTATAATTTGGTTGTAATTATCAATCAACAATATAGTACATTATAACTATCTTGACATTTTATATAATTCAAGGATTTATAATATGGTTGTAATTATTAATTATAACTAAATAACTATACATTAACTATTTATAGTTTTTATTTTAATTTAATTAACATACATATTTACCTTCCTATTTATTTACTTAATTTATGTATCTTACATATTTAATTAGGAATAAAGTTGTGTGAATTAAAAGGCTATAGTGTTGTGTGGACATGAAAATGTTTCTCCCTCCCAAAAGTTTGTCCCATATTGTTTGTCATCCTTTCCAAATTATGAACAATATAAGTAGATGCACCATAAACATCCAAGACATAAGAAATATTTTAAAAAGGAAGGCCACTTAAGATGATCCAATTGAAAAGGTTCAACCTTAAAGGCCATAAAAATAAAATAGGATTTTCCTACCTAGGTCATCTAGGTGTAGGCTTAATCTAGGTGGTGTACATTTAAGCGTAATAAAGGTCATAACTTAGGTTGCCCAAGGCTATTTTAGGCTTTTATACCTAGTTGGTAGTTATAGGCTCTTAAACCTAAGCCTATGAGTTTAGGTTGTAGGTTTTTAAACATAAGGACCTTAGGAGTAGGTATCTAATTTTAGGTCTAACCTAGGTTATTTAGGTTCTATCCACATGGCATAACCTAGTGGCAAATGTTTAAATGCCATTCGGCATAACCTAGGTGACCGATGTTTAAATGCCATGTGGTTTAACTTGGGTGGCCATTATTTAAATGCCATGTGGCTTAACTTGGGTGGCCACTATTTAAATGCCACATGGCATTTGTTTAATCAAAATAGTGTTTGAGTAATCAAAAAAATCATTTGATTGTTATATTGATTAGTCCAAAGTATTACTCAAAATGACTAATCAAAAGTACCAATCAAAAGTACTAATCAAAAGTACTAGTAAAAAATGTCAACTTAGGCTTGGTTAAAAAGTACATGGCCCAATCATAATGGACAAGTTCAAAACAATTTGTCCAAAATGACTAGGAGGTTTTTTTGACACCTGTCCAATATGAGTTTTTTTTTACCAATTTTTTTAGTAAAAACAAATAGGGATTCTAGTAGTGGTCAAAGATTAGTTGGTCATGGGAAATCACAGTTGTAAAACCTTTCCCATTCTTTTAAAAAATCATAATCAAATTTGGATTTTATGAAAAAACAACGCGGGAAGACCCTGCTACATACTACCTTGGTTTTGGCCTCCTCGAAACCAAGACCATATTTTTGTTATGATTCTGCAATTGCCAATTTGACTGCTTTGGTCGAGAAGGTCAGCAGGTCAGCCTAGGAAGTTAAAGAGACCCATAATGCCCTCCTCTGTTGCTTGTAAACTTGAGGCTAAAAATCTTTCCATTCAAACCTAACAACAAAAGTTAAATCCTTTATGTGCGAGCTAACACAACTTTGGTGTAATTAAAATCCCTTGGTCATCTTAAAACAAATAACTCCCATTAAGGTTTAACAATAGTCATCCATCTATCTCCCCGATAATTGAAAGATGAGCACATGGGCCTCAATTTCACTACAACCTAGTAAACATTTTGTGATGGGTAACCATGTGTGTAATTAAACTAAATGGTCAACAAAGATATCTTGTAGTTCTTCCAAACAAATTTAGGTTTAAAATGAAAAATTCACTAAATCTTTGCCATTCAATTCAAAGAAAATAGCAGGACTATGCTCCTTAACATGGCTCAAAAGATTTGCAATAATAGTATGCCATGTTGTGGTTTGAATCCATGTTTAGTGTTTTGCAAAAAAGAAACAATGATCCACATTTCCTTTCCATTGGTGTTATGCCCTTTGATGATTTGCATAATTTGCGCCAATTTGATTACAACAGATTTTGATTTGTTCCATTGCAAACCAATCTAAAAGAATAGTCAACAAGCCTAGTTTGACACAAGTTGCTTTATTTGTAGTCAATTCTTTTAATAATTGATGAAATGTATCCAACCCATTGAACTGATCTTGTTCTTTGCACTCAAATAAACATACACACAAACTTAGATTTCCCAAACTTGTGTTTCTTCATTCCAATGCCAGTTTTAATCCAATGAAATAAATTATTATATCATGTTTTTGACATGTTGATAAAAAAAAGATCATCATCATCATTTTCATGTTGCAAAATGTTGAAGATGAGCACAATAACATCCACATTTTGTTCCAAAAACAAAAATACCTATAAAAATCAATTGGAACTATCTACAATTTACAGATCAAAGATGTAAAAATTGGATACCACGAAGAAGCATAACACACATAGAATAAAAATGAAAAATAATAAACCCTTTGAAACACCAAAAGCTTTTACCAAAATTTTAGAACAGTTTTTAAGTAAATGCATACCAAAAAAGTCCATTTTTCATTTTTTTTTAGTGTTGTCATCACCTTTAAAATGATTCTTTCGATTACAAATTAAGTTTTTGCAAGAACTATGTGTTGTCCATTTTTTCTAATACATTATAACACACATTTAATGAAAGAACTTGAATCAAATTCAAATAATACGTATTGAAAAGTATTTGTGAATTTTGACCTTCCAAAAAAGTACTCATATGCCCACTTTCATTAATAATGACATCCTTAATAATAATTTTGGTCTCCATTTTGATCATACAACTTGTGGCAAAGTATTATCAAACAAATAATTTAATAATTCAATATCTATGAGTCCATTTACAATTATTTAAAGATTAAATAAGGATTGTGACTAAATTTAAAACACAAGTTTTAAAGTCCCCCCGAAACCAAAAAATGAACATATGGTTTTTCTTTTTTAATATGTTATTTGTACAATAATATATATCATATATGCGAGTCCCTTTTTTCAAAATTAAAAAAAAAATCTAACTTAAAAAACATTATGTAATTAGAAGCTTTGAAATTTTACATTGTGACACAAAAAAAAAGGACACTATAATATGCATTTACCTTTCATATGGAGTGCGTCATCATATGGCAATGATTTTTGAAACCCTAGAAGCTTGCAAAACCCAAAAATTGATGGGTTAAGATTGGTTATTTATGTATGTATACATATATAGTAAATGTTTTCTTAAAATTTTATTTCATAAAAGGGATTTGAAGAAAATATTGATATGGATAATAATCTTAATAAAGCAAAGGAAATCATTATTTCTAATTGATGGGAGGATAATTATTTTAACATATTCAAATTCAGATTCTAATTATGCAATAAGTAAAAATAATGCTCAAAGTAATTATTCAAAGTCTACAAAAACATATTGAACAAAGAAATAATTTGAACTTGGAGAGGCATAGTAGTGATACATTTAAAAAATACATTTTGATAGGTTCATTATAGACCTAGATTCCAATTAATTAATGCAATTGAACGAAAATTGTTATTGAGGGAAAAATAAATAATTCAGATGAAGTTACAAGACAAGGGAATGCAAAATCCATAGTGAGTATATGTGAGTGTTGAAAGTACACCCCATCCATGAAGAGATTTCTTTAACATTGAAGATGTTGGGAGCATATTGCAAGATCTAGTTGAACATGACGGATATGTGTCATCCATGAATCCTATGTAAGTGATTCAAGAATGCTGAAAGGAACTACAAGTTTCCATGTTCAAGGATTAAAAGTTCATACTATAAGTACCAATGTAGAAATTGAAACTCAACAACCAATGAATATTAGTGAATTGGCTATTACAAAGAGTGAATAAATCAATTTGAATCAAGGTCAATAGTTTTAGAATTAGGAAAAATTCTATTTGTTTTTGTTTGGTCCAAATCATGAAGGACCTATTGGTGCAAAAATTATGCCAAATTTGGTTCCAAACCATGTCAAAGATCTAAATGTTGCTAATAATGTGTAGTGGGGATCCAAAGAACAACATCCAAGCAACGTACATGTTGTGCAATCATGCAATAATGGATATGCATGTAAGTTGTGCCACGTGAATGCGCATGCATTTAGCAATTGTCCATTCATCTCATCTAAAGTTTGACAACGAATGATGGATGAATTATGGAATTTTGTCCATAATACTCAATGAATTCATCCAACGGAGAACCCACATATTCAAGCATAGTTGCAAAAAAGTCCACAAACACTTTTGGTTGCAACCTCTATTATTTTGCCATCTACCATCAAAAAAGTTGAAAAATGTTTGAAGATGTAAGAGGTGATAGAACCACAACCAATTATGGTTGTCATACCTCCACACTAGTATGGATCAAATTCCTATGTTTACCCAATGGGAGCACAAGTGATGTTGATGAACATAAATCTAATGATTAATCAACAAATATGGTATCCCATGTCATATTCTATGGCGGAGGCAGTATAAGAACCATTGATTCCATAAAATATAACACTAGAGTGACTGCACTTGTATTAACCAACACACAAATACCAATAGTGACACTCCCATGAACTCTTGGTGCTCAAGGAAGAAAATGAGGTGGAGGAAACAATCCATTAGGTTCACCACCATTGGATCTAAGGAGTGGAATTGTGCCACCTAATCAACCAAATGGACCACTTGGTTGGCCTAAATCCAATCTAGGATGGGGCCCATTTTTACCACCATGGTATCCACCAGTTACGAGACTGTCAGAAATTGTTGCATTGATCAAACCTCCAACTAGGAAGTAGTTGCCATATCCAACTTATGTTAAGGACATAAATCATGATGTTCACATTTGTGTGTTCAAAAAAAGCTATCAAAGCTAATGCGGAAATAGTTAATGAGGACATTGTTAATTTGTTTGGATTCACTTAGAGAGACAATATCTATGAGGTGAGAAATTGTTTTACAAGATCATCCTCATTGCACATTTGCAAATTTGGGACAAGCTTTTTGTAAGCGATATAGAATTAGAAGAATGATGAGTGGATCTACATGAAACTATGAAACATTAAGGAGGAGTAGCGTGTAGAAGTCTAGTACGAACAAATCCTCAAATTGGCAAATTATTTACATATCATGGTTACAAATACATACTTTACAATTGTTTTCAAAGCTATATTACATCCATGCATTTGATTGTCAACAGTAGGAATGAAGTGCGATACATAAATCAAACACAAAAAAGCTATTATGATCTATGAAGAAAGTGGACTTGAAGGTTACAATTCTTTTTTACAAATTTGATGAATTAAGAATAGAGCTCGGTCAAATATTGTGGGATTACAATTGTAATAACAAATATTGCACAAATTACAATTCAAAGGGTCACACCATAGAAACTTGTTGGGTGAAGAAGAAAGATGTTCTAAAAACCTTTGTAGTTACTATGGCAGGAATGGTGGCTTGACGTGTGAAGAATTATCAAATACCAATTAAGAATCCGTGCATTTTGTGTAATTCATGTAATTGTGCATATTGGCGCGACACATTCATTAACCCAGTTACTATAGGGAATGTATCCTTACCCTCACAATGAGCAACCTTTTCCTTTCTTGGTTTATCAGCTCACCATCATTGTCTTCACATGAATTTTTTGCATGTCTTTGAAGCTTCTTGTTTGTAAAATTTCCTCCATCAACGGTTTGGCCTTCCCCTTATCAATGTGAAACTTTTTGATGGTGCTTTACATGTTTCCCATTGCTGGCTCATGTCACAGTCTGATCATGCCTCCAGGAGTCCAAATACTGTTCTGGTTTCCCATGAGTCGTGGATGTGCTGGGAACACGGTGACATAGGGAGCAGCTCAAAAAGGATGTTCAGAAGGGAGCCAATTTGATCAAGCTTGCAGAGCATGAACCCTTGAGGAGGGATGTAAGGCACACATTTGTTAGTTATATCAAATCTAAAATACTGCTATCTTGTCGTCCTGTAGTCTTGTGTATAATATAAAGCAGGGAGCTGAGCAGGATTCTTCTCAGTTCTATACCAACCAAGAAAATCTGATAAGCAAAGCAGGGAGAAGCAACTGCCTATTACAATCCACAGATGGGCACAGGTACTGCCAAACCACATAAAAAGGAAATGTGGAACACAAGGATGAGATGGGGTTGCTAAATAGACTTCATATCTCACATCATCAGCTTCAAGTATTCACAACATATGCTCCAACCACAACTATAATGTTCCAATAAACAGTCAGCACTATCTTTGTCGAGATGATAGATATTCATCAATTCTGGCCTTCAACTCAACATCTGGGATGAGCATATCAGATGTAAGAACTGACCGGTTGAATGGGTCTGTCTGCACACATGTTCCAAACAAGAATGGTCACACCTGTAAGATAACTCTTGTTTCATGTAATGCACTTACCAACTTGAGATAAGTCCCAAGTACATTAAAATCTTTCAGAGGATTCTTAACTTTGCCCAGTCATACCTGGTCACTTAGCAGATGCCTTTGAATAGTGGAGAGATCAACGGTGGTCTTCGAGGATGGCAAAATTACAGGATCTTTCATAAGTGTGTACTGCAGCTAGAAAATAACCAGTTTAGTTTCTCCTTGGGTCATCCATTGATAGTTAATACCATACAAGGATACCTTGAGATAATATGCATATAGACACATGTCACCTACCCTAGATCTAGTTCTCAAAATCCAAAATGTACACTCAGAAGAGATTTGTATGAACCTGAATTGGATCAAGGAACTCTTCTGGAATTTCACCAAGCAAAGCCTCTGTATCCTTAGCTTCTGTAGCTGCTGCTTTCGCTTTAACACCAAGCAGTTCGAATTCTTGAATAGTTTTCTCTGGAAGTCCACCTATTTGGCGCAGTACTCCAGCTGCCTCAGAAAATAGCTGCAATAGGAGAGTGAGATGAGTCAAATTCTGGGATGCCAGTGTTCTGCAGAGAACAAGCTCTGCCCAAACCCTAAACCATAAAGCACTCTGCAGAGACATGATACTGTGCAATGTACAATTTTTCCACAACTAGTGTGTGCAAAAGGGTAGGCTAGCTAAATCCCTTTCTCTTACACTGGGATGATTTTCTACAAACAATTATATGACATTCCATTCTATCTTGAAGAGATTTCACCACGGCAAAGAGGCACATCTGAGACATAGATGTGCTGTTAGAACCTGCTAGAGAAATAACAATGAGATGCAATACTTTCCCTGCTGTAGGTTGTGGACCTTGCACCCCATAAACACCTAGACAACCAGAGAAGAGCCTAAAAAGCCTCTTGTTCCATATAGCTTCACAGTTTACAGCAACAGTACATTCACAGAAGAAAATGAAAGCTTAGCAATACCTCCTCCCGGTAGGAACGACCATCACTAGAAATAGCATTTGCAAATGACTGATGGGCATCGCCCCTGTCAAGGTGTACATAGATATCCACAATCTTGCATGCAGCAGCCCACACACATGCAGACCACCTGTTAAGGAAAGATGACTAGCATTAACTGCATAACCCACTCATTCTACCCACAGAAGGCACTGCAAGGTACCTGCTTATCTCTTCTTTAAACTCTCAGGATTGAAAAAGTTCATGAACTTTATGTACCACATGACATATAATTTGTTTCCAAGATTCCAAGATACCCTACACCTAGTGATCCTTCAAGCAATCCTGTCAAGAAACTGGACCATAAAAACAGAGAAGAACAGAGATCTTGATCACTCTTCTTTGAACAATGCACGTCTACCTGGGATAGGAGTTCCTTGGGCCTGAATTCATATTTCTCTGGTTCTTTGACCCTGAGGGCCTTACGTTGAGGTCCAACTAACTGGAAGAGGAAGTAATTCAGCATTGATGCAATTCTCTCCACCTGCCAAGCATCAGTACCAAGTCTCAAGTCTCAACCCTGTATCAGATAGCTTTCATGACTGGCAACCTACATATTTCTGTTAGACTTCTGCCCAATTCAATTAAAAGGATCATGGCTTTCACAAATGCAATATAAAGAAGGCACATTTCTTTAACAAGATGTCTCATTTCTCCAAGAACAGCGGCTTCACAGATGCCTTGCAAAGAGTAGGAATGACTGTTAATTTTCAATGTGGGACTAACAGGAGCCTATTACCAATGAACAAATGAATTTCAAAATCTTGAGGAGAAGCTACATTTAAGAGTACGTCACTACAAAAACTGTTACCCAAGTGTCTCGTAAGCTCAGCAGAGTTTCAAGTAGACATAATAGTACAACATAAGCTGATGGCAACTTATTCTATCACTCTATCAGGTCATTACTTCAGCAATGTTGGAGCAGAACCCCACTTGATTCCAACTTAACTTATTCCCTAAATTAGATGAAGATAGGGCAAACCATTTCAGGAAGTAAGAAAGGTGCAGTTATCTCTGCAGATGTATACTGCAGCATTTTTACATCCTCATTTGCCAATGTCATGTCAATGCGCACAACCTGTTCATATGCCCCCTCATCAATCTGTCTTCCCATTACACAGCAGGCACAGGAATACAAACAGAACATACAAGAGGACAACACTGAAAATTAAAGGAGAAGTCAAGATAAACTATGGCTATAGTAAACAGCTCAAAAAACCAACAGCTCAGTCTGAATCATCAACCCATGTTCAACCAACACACATGCTCTTGCTGATGAAAATGATGCACTCGCTCCTGCCTCTCCTGAGGTGGCCTTTGGTTCCATTCATCTGAATTCTCAATTTCTGCTTCCATTGCCTTAAGTTCTGGAATCTTTTTTAAGCTTTCATCAAGCAAAAAGATGCTGTCATTGATGAGTAAATTGAGGAACTTCAAGTAAGAGCCCTTCTCCTCCATTATCGCAATCTATCATCCATCATAGAACACACCATAAGCTCCGAAGAGATCTCTTCACTTTCCCTATTGGATGTAGAGTAATATTCTGGTACTATAGAATAGACCACAGTGAATCAGAACATGTTCAGACAAAGCAGTTATGAACAAAGGTTTTTCCTCTATCATATGGGGCATTCAACATAGTGTGGAGGGTGCGGGTGCTGTGAGAGACAAGGTGTTCCTTCCACACACACAAATATACATCTATATAAGTACTGGGAACTTATCCACACTGACAATCTGAGTCAACCTCAAAAGAATTGTGAGTTGACCTGATAATCATGTAATGGATGACAGATGGGCAAACAAGAGAGGAAAAGAAAAGAAAAGAAAAAGGAGGATCTGACCCCAAAAGATGGGGTAAAGACTAAGAAGTGGGCTAAGCATTAGGAATTGTCACACAGATGTTCCTGACTTCAAAATGCATGGTAGTGAACATCTATCATAGCATCCCTGTGACTTCATCAGCTTCCAGCAGTGGGCAGACATTAATGTCATGCATTAGCTGACATTCTGAGTTTCTGTCATAAAGCTGGTAGAAATGGGAAGCATCAGCCATGATGCTGGCTAACTCAACAAAGAGAAAAGAGAAGGACATGAAGGAACAAAAGTAAGATGAACATTGAAAAGAACAAAAACAAAACATGAACCAAACAAGGAAAGAGGAGGACAAACAACAAAGTAACTATCGTCCTGAGTTTCTGTCATAAGGTTGCCATGCTGGTGGCTAGATCAACAAACATAAAGAGAATGATATGACCAATGTGAGTATCGAAAATCCCTGACTTAGAATCAGAAAGGTAACCAGAACCAGGCAAAAAAAACCTTAGTCAAAGAAAAACTCCAGAGAAGGACTAAGGAACAGGGAACAGAAGAACTAGCTTGACATGAACTATAAACAAGTAGTAAGAACACCAGTGTCTCTTGCTTGTTAACTGGTTCAGTAACAAATCAAAAGTACCACATATGATAGGAACTCTCCTATCATAACTTCACTTTTCTATCACACCTTACCCACTGCCTTCATCAGCTCCCTGTCCGGGCCAGTTACACTGGCCTGGCTACTGAGTTTCTGTTGCAAGTCCAGATGCAACAGGCACACATCAACCATTATGCTGGCTGATACCCTACACCAAACGAACACTGATGGAAGAAACAAAGAAACAAAAGGAGGGACATGAGGAAGGAAAAACAGAATACAGAAGACAAAAGAAGACATGCAAGAGGAACACAGAGAAGAAAAAACAAAAAAAGAATCAAACAAGAAAATATGAAGATGAGAGAGAAACAATGAAGAGATCTTTGAGAACAACTGGGCTTTCAAAAGCTTCCTACATAGGATATTGAAGCTGTTGAATTTGAGGATTCCAAAGCCAGAAACAGCAAATGGAAAACCTTCTTTAGCAAAACATCTGCCTTGATAAATAACATCTTCATTTTTTAGAAGACTAATTACACTTGCCACTTGAGCTATGAAGAACTCTCTTGAGCTAGCCTTAAGGGCCTATAAATTGGACATTGCCTACTTAAAATTTGGCAAAAATATTGGAACCAGGAAGACATAAGAATGATGCTAGCACCTGCATACTCTGACCAAGAATGCTTTTTAAAGATGTAAATGTTTGTAGCTCTGAAATTTGGGTTGTTAATAAATTCAAGAAATTGAAAAGAAGCCACAACAATAACACTGATGAGAATTGAGATATTGCCATGCTTACAATTAGGAAAGCCAGAACAAGTTCAGAACTTCTTCTTGAAGTCAAAGAAAGACTTGCAGATAAGGACTGAAAAGCTGGGAAGATGAAGAATGGAAGGGTAGAACTTGAACGAATAACAATAAAACCAGCAGTACGAACAATAGTGACAGTCTCTCACTTGTTCAAGGACCATCAAAGAATGCAGGTCAGGAAATAATCAGAACCTTTTTACAAGCACATTACAGAAAGAGCAAATGAACCAATGATGGAAAATTTACGAAGGCACTCAAACCATAGAAAGATACCAGCAATAATGCAGGTTTCATGAACTCATCAAGAAACCAAATTGTACCTTCTTCCAAGCGTTGTGATGACTGGGAACTAACCAAAGGTACTCCAACAACTCAGCAATATTGTGGCGGATGTTAAATTTGTCATAGAACTGCATCACCAAAGAAAGCAATCGACCAGTGAGGAAGAAAGGCCACCTATTTAACCTGCAATTACTTGCAGTTGAAAGACTAGAAGATTGGAATCCTGCCTCCACTTGCTCACCTGTGGGTCTTCATGCAACATAAAAAGAAAGAGAAGTACAAATCTTGGCTACTGCTTCTCCGTTGGATCTCACCTTGACATTCTCAAGTAGCAACTCTACATCTTTTTGGGACATGAACCTGACTTACTACCCCTACATCTAGTTATCCTAGGTCTGATCAATGACCTTGCTGAAGGAGATCTAGAAATGTTCTCCTCCTCCCAGTGGTAAGTCTAATTCCATTGATCACCGCAAATGAGCAAAGTAAAATTGCAGATACAACAAAGAAATCTTGCACTGGGGCACAGTGAAGCTTGTAAGCACAATTTAAGTTCACATGCAGCAGCTTAGCCTTCAGCCTAATAACCTCGAACAGACAATGGATCACATAAGGAGAAAAGAAAAACCTGAGTATGAGAGCCTGTGAATTCAATGTCCACATAAAGCTTGAGAAGATTCGGCACCAAATACTGCAAAGCCAAGTCATGCTCCTCAAACAGCAATGCCATGTTGCTTGCCATTACTGGTGAAGGGCTGCACAAGACATAGAATATTAAATAGGAGAAGAAAATTAACTATATCAGCTGTAACCAGGAAACACACATATTCACCACATTTCACTGACAGGGCAACTTGTATCTAATCACACTGGACACCCTAGAGAACTGCCCAGAAAGATGGATGAGAATCCCACCTTTTAGAGGGCATCCATGCATTCAGAACTTCCACCATTTTGGCCCTCAAGTATGGATTCCTCACATGAAGTGGACTACCCATAAACATCACTATAAAGCTCATGAATTCATCCTGCAAAATTTATCCACATCAGTACTCATGAACCCAAATACAGTCTATTGCTATGCAACTATGTTCAGCACTGATGCACCATGGCAAGCATCAAGAGTTACACATAAGCTCTGGCAGACATGAAAATCCTGACAGACATTAGCACTATAAGTTCGGAAAATCACCAAGTTGACAGTATCAAGCCCCTTTGGAATGCGGGAAGCAAATAGCAATAGCTCCATAGGGTCCTCAACAAAATGTTCAGGCATGGAAGCAAACTCCATCGGGCATATGGAGGGAAGGGGCAATTGAAATCCGCCAACCAAGCCCGCCAACCACACCACCATCAGTCGGTAGAAATTAAGCCCTTGCTGTAAAAGGTTCACATCCTGAGGTCACCCTTCCTGTGATTAGCAAATTTATCCTAAATCTGGGGCCAAAAAACCTACAGTGCAATAAACACCCCTAGCAAACAAACATGGAAATATCAACGAGCACCAGAAAGGAACAATGCTTTCCCCATATACTCGTCAGCTGGGACTGCAAAATTTAATATATCTATCAGATTCCAGAGAGAACCCCAGAATAATGCTGAGATGGTAAGCTATGTGTCAGTTCAAGCAAAACCAAAACTGATATGAGAAGAAGGGTGGTCATAACCAAAGTGTGGACAAAAAGTATGAGACCATCACCTTCACCAAGAAAGGCAGTGACTAGCTGCCATGACTCCCCACTGATTTCAGCACCTCCCATGGTGGGTGTAGCTAAATATATGATAATCTGCTTCAAAAAACTGGGCTAAAAATTATTTTTAAATCTCTATCTTAAGCTTCTGTCATGTTTCTTGAAGCAAACAGGAAGACACTATCACAATGTTAGCTTGCACTTCAGGGAAATAGCTAGTCAAAAAAATCAATAGAATCCTCATCTAAGCTGCAATAAGCTTGTGAGGGTAAGTTTCAATTCATTCTAGCTTGCCAATACATCAGCAAACATCAAAGCATAAAGCAAAACAAAACATGCACAGTATGAAGTTCATATGGTGCACAACCTGAGTAACACTAGGCCACACTAAAACCAATTTATGAGCTTTTCCCCAGTGCTGATTTGCAAAGAGGTGTAGCACATGCATATCTGCTTTATAGGCCAAAAAGTTAGCATGTGAGTATTGTGAACCAGCAGAAAAGAAGGAAAGGCTGGTGAACTGATGGGAAAAATGGAGGGAAACCCAAAGTCAGGTGATGAACACATCTAACATTGCAAAGTCTCCTCTCTAAGAGGACAGAGCAAGTAAACAAGCATATAGAATACAAGCAAGGTACCTTGAGAAGCTGGGCATCATAGCAGAGTCGATCTTGTGAAAGTCGCTCAACCAAGGCTTCTGCCTGTGATATGTCATGCTCCAGTTCTTCAGGTGCTCCATTACCACGCATGGCCTTCAGTGCAGCAAGAGACTCCTTGTGCCTGGAAAGATCCTGCACCATGGAGAAACCTAGCAAACTTTTTAGAACCATCCAAACTCAAAACGCTCTGTGCAGCACAGGTAGATCTGAATCAGTATTCCAACACCTGAATCCTACCAACCACACCTTGGCTCCACAACTCTATCAAATTAAGTCTCCATCAAACCAGGGCTGGCAGTATCGGGTTTTATTTTCGGTTTTATTCAGTTTTTAAATAAAACCCGAGTCCCAGGATAGCGTCATAATCGGGTTTTAATCGATTTATTTATTGCGGTTATATTAATAACTAGGGTTTGGCATTCAATTTTGCCTTTGCCGCAGTGGCAGCGGCAGGGGTGCGGGTGGCCCGGGGCTTGACCAACTCTGAAATAAAACCAGGTTTTATAGAGCGAAAATCGGGTTTTATTCATTAAAACCAAAAACCCGATTTTCTAATGGAAAAAAATCGGGTTTTTTCCAGCCCTGCATCAAACAGACAGCCCCAAACTAGTAATGATCATTGTCAATCCAGCAGCTCAGCACCTCTAAGTGCAATTTACAAGGAGCTAAAGGTACTGAACCAGAGGCTTTATAAGGCAATCAGACCAATCGTCTATAAACCATTGAGTAACAAACAGCTCTCAGACACTTCTCATACGTACAAATCTAACATCAGTCAACAACAGTGATATATGTTAGCAAGTGCAAGGACAGAAAACCCATCAGCAAGAGCCAGAAGACCCAAGTATGTTGATAACAGATAAATCGCAACGGTGCTTACTTGAACCAGTGTCTTGAAATCCAAAAGTGCCTTTATGAGGCCCAAATTGAGTACTCTTGCTGTCAAGAAAAAGCATTCACAAATAAAGGAGAAGTTAGAATGATCTGCAGGTTTAGAAGCAGCAGGTCCAGGCAAATCGGATTGTGGATTGTTCAGAGTTGAGGTAGATGCTTCCTCAGCTTGCAGGTGTCGCAACTCTTCTGAAGTTGCAAGAATGGCTGTCAACCCACTGCCAATTCACTTATCATCAGTCAAGTGATGAACCAATTGCAGAAAAACAACATTGTGTTGCACAAATATGTGCACATAATAACAAGTCAGCACTCCGTTCTCATTCTGTCTTTCGAAATGATCTAATATAAAGAAATCACCCAACATACCATAATCTCAGTACAAAATGCAGAGGCAAACTATGTTCAGGGGATAAGACAATGAACTCTGCAGGCCTTCACAGCAGACAATACCAGAAATTTTCCAAGGGTAAGTAGTATGGTACCCTGAGCTCTATACAAAGTGTGACAACAACACATTGCCAGAGTCTGTGACCATAGGGCTCTTGTAAGTATAGACTTATCAGTACAGTCCCTGTGTCGGTATGTACTCTACTGCCTAGTGACCTCACAATGCAACTAACAGAAGATCTAGGAATAGAAATATGATCCTAGTTAAGTCAATGTGCGTATTCAGGCATGCTCAGGGCTGCAGAGAGTGCATGCTGATGTTCATCTCTAAAATCACCCTGGAACTGGGGCCTCAATTTCTTAGCACATTTTGGAGCCCATCTAGTTTGGCTGTTGCAAGCATGCATCAGTCACAAATTATGGGAACAAAAATTCATAAATTAGACTCATATCCTTCAGGAAAGCAGATTCCTTTATGAGACTTGGAAGATGGGGCCCTATTGTGATCCACATTATCCTATTGTGCAACTTCTGAAATGACATTGACAAATACAGATTAAACATCAGGTATGCTTATGCTGGAAAAATGTTCTTGCTCTTCTCTGTGGTGATAATGTAGGAAGTTGGAACTGAAAAAGGCTACTAAATTGGGCACCTGAAATCAAGACGTCCCTTTCGTAGCACATAGCTAGCTTCAATCTTGCCCTTCTTAGACAGAGAGGCATCTAGAAAGGGGTCACAAAGCTTCAACATGACTGCACTCAGACTCACAAACATCCCATTGCTGGCAGTAGTGAAGGGGTTTGCCTGCATCACCCACCATACTTGACCATGTTAGCAGTTCCTCTTTCATGCAAGAAAGGAAAACAAAGGAGTTGACACCTGACAGGAGTCAGAATAAGGGAAGACCTGCATTTGCACTCGATTGGCATTCTTTTGGATCACATCTGCTAAGTACTGTAGAACTTTTTCTCGAGCCTCAGCCGTCTTCAACAGCTTCAGAATGACATCATGTAAACCATCATATAGCTGGTGCATTACTGTCTTTATTAGGGCATAAGATGATGTCAGGTCTGATGTTCGGCGTGTGGAGGCTTCTGAAAAACACTGTTGTCTGATTGACCCAAGATACAACAGAATTAGGATCACAACAGCGTTTACACATCAAACATGAATCAAAACCACAAAATCTCTATAGGCTTTCTCATACTAACAATAAAATGTACACCAAAATGTGGACTCTGAAAAAACTCAAGGGCAACTTAATGATTATAATGTGCAAAATGTGGATACACGCACCCTTAAAAACACAGCGTACAACCAGTACAAAGCAAAAACACTCATCATCCTCAACCACAAAGGAAGATGGTGCATCCTGTACCATGACAACTACAACAGGCAAAGTTCCTGTCAGGTTTAGGGCATCACCCCACATTGGGTTCTCCGTTGCCAAAAACAGGATGATCAGGAATAACGCTGATGTGGAAAAACGGGCCCAAGATACTGCTCACTTCCAGGACTCGCCCATTTACGTGATTTCCCCTGGGATTCCACATTGGATGATGGACAAGTACTAGGGCCAAGCTAGGGTGGGATACCAGCATCCCTAGAGCCCTCAAGTATCCCTGGAATGGTCCTAATGGAGAAATCTTCATCACACTTCCCTGCAGATCTTTGAATAGCTGCTCAAACACGTTCTTCAATCCTTCCGGTTCATTCTCAAATCGGTTGATGAGATCGTCGAGGAACCCAGGTGGCAATGTAGAGCCACTTGAAGCGAAGGTGTCGTATCCCATGTTAGGAGACAAGTCGCCCAAAATTAGGGCTAGAAATTGCATGTTAGGGGCCAACGATGGCTCAGGTGATTGTGGAAAATTTATGTCCTCGGCATGCGCAAGCACAAGTACAGCATAGGAAACAGCTAACTCCTTCACCTGCTGCAAAGCATCCAGAATTTCTGCCAAAATGATTTTATCTTTCATAATCTGCGCTTTGCGAGCCTCCTCAAGTGCTCGTCGATAGCAACCTACGAGATAAGAGAAAGGAGGGTCGTATCCGGCATAAATTGTGCTTAACCTTTCCATGAATACTCGTTCAATAGAATCGCGCGATAGAACGGTCGGCCTATCTTCGCTTAGCAGTTCGGCCGCCAGCTGCTCCAAATAGAGCGGCACTCCGCTTCCACCCCGGTCATCTCCCGGCCTCAATGTCACCTGTAGCACACGTTGCAGTACCTTATCTTCTATATCAACCTTGCTTCTGGTTGCCTTAAGTTGAGCCATACCTCCCTCCTGCAGAATCCACCCACTGTTCCACAACCTAATGAATAGATCCGCAAGGAACCACAGACCCTTTCTTTGCACCCAAGAATTTGTGTAATCTACAGAATACAAATATTGTGAGGGTAGAGAGGGGGAAGGTCGCCCAGTGGCAACAACGCTGTAAGCAAAAGTCGACAAGGGAAGAAGGCAAGCGGCCGAGCTTTACCCTAGCGGCCCGAAACTTGTACAATTTCTTTCAAAATATTTTCGGGCAGTAAAAAAAAAACCTTTCAAACAGTGAAATTCAAGCTGTACGTACAGAAGAAACCCTACCTCTCTTCTGCGCTGGCCGGCCTGGGTGTTTTTGTATAGGAGAAGGGGCCTGCGTACAGGCCCTTCCGTGATTTGAGATCTGTGCACGAGGACGGTAGGCCGAGGGAACAGGTCGAAAATCATGGAAGGGACTATCTGGTACCTTCCGCTGGTCAGAAGATCCCAGTACAGCCTGGCCGGTGGAAGGTACCGCAGAAGATCCTGCTTGCTGAAAACAGGTTTCTTCAGACACGCAAGGGAGAGCTGAAAATGCAAAGGAAAAATCCAGGCAGTGCTTTTACTGTTGATGTTCAACTGTTGCGACTCAAAGTGCACACAGTCTGCAGATTTTGTACATTTGCCCGCACCCGCTACGCTCTTATCAGGAATTCTTGTGCAGAATTTGGACAGGAAACGAGGATGTTTGACAGAGACACTATTGATCTATCGAAAACCCTCTTTGCCCTGGGCTGTTCATGTCCATTGTCTTCTCATGCATATGCCTGTATAGGAGATTCATTCTTGCATCCACTCACTGTTTCTTTCCGTTCTTAAATTTAGAAATCCGCCTTTCTCTGCACTCTTGAAATGAATCTCTTGTGTTCATCCAGTTCTTGCTTTCCTCAATTGTGCATCTGAAGTGCCACCTAAGATTCAAAGGCTCTTTTTGAGTATCTCAAGTTATTCTGAACTCCCGCTCAGATTGAAAGGTTCAGCACAGGCTGCTTACAGCAAAGTTCTATGGATCATCTATTTGTAATTAGGTTTCTCATTGATATCAACCATCTGACTGTGGTGGATCGAGTCAATTAGGCTTCTTATTGACATCAGCGATTTCATTGTGTGGATTAAGTCTTTTGGTCCAAGGAACATTGTGTAGCTTCAAGGGGTACTAGTTTGCGTGCAGGTTGCATTGGTTATCAGGCAAGTTGGTGATGAGAAGGATCCAGAAAGCACAAGATGATAGGCAAGCACTCTTAAGTCACACAGAGACGGAGCACCCTAAGCAACAGAGCAGATTGGGGTGAGAGATAGGGAAAGAAATGACTGGCCTGTCTCCAAATAATCTGTCTCCAGGAATGCCCCCACCCTAGGGCTTTACCCTATACAAAAGAAGTGTCAAGCAGATGCAAAATTTCACACAAAATTTTTTGTCTGGTCCTGGATGTACAGGTCTCTAAGGCATTGAAACTAACTGGTATCCCTATCACAGAATTGCTTCTCAACAAGGAATCACATCAGCATTGCAACACAGTTATATTCGACTTGCAATGTGAGATCTCCAATTTTTCTTCTGAAAGATTGTGGAGTTGAGTATGTAACCAGGTTCCTATGAGCTGTCTCAACATGTTGGTGGGACTGAAAGATGAACAAAGTCTTGCTGTTTTGTATCCAACTTCTTGGAAGGGCAGACTAAATAACTTACAAAATTGTACAGCCTCAGGCATAAGCAAGCTCCACAGCTTGATGAGTATCAAACATGGTGATAGTAACACCTGCAGCCCTTCTCTACTATTCTGCCAGGAAAATGAAAACAATATCACAGGACAGTCAGTGCACCGGAGTCACATGTTCGTCACAAACATGGACTGCTAAAAACTTTCACTCTGCTACAACTATCTAAATGATAACCTCTCTACTCATTTCCAAAGGACATTCAGATCAGTCCGATTTTGAAGGAATGCCTTCATAGCGTTCAACCCGTTCCTTGACAATACTACGTCGACTGTTGGCAACTTTGTTACTGGGGTCGAATTGCAAAGCCTCTTCATAGGCTTTAAGAGCTCGCTGGAAGTCCTTTTTCTTTTCATAAGCATCAGCTAGGTTGTTCCAGGCAGTCACATAACCTGGTTGCAGCTTCACAGCCTTCTCATACTGAGCAATGCCTGCGTCCAACTTGTCGTCACTAAAGTAGCTGAAACCCAATGCATTATATACCTGCAAACACCCGCCTCCATCAACATCACTTTCTTGAAGTGAACAACCTATATACCAAATTTGTGTGCTTGGTGATTGCTCAACAGTTTTCCCACTGATCACAACCCAGCACAATGAAAGTCCTGCAGATAATGTTCCTGGCATGTGCACAATAGTGAAAGGTCAAATCACTCAAGACATTGAAATTATCTGTAACCATTTCAGTTTGGCGCCTGAGAATACACCTGAGGATGGGGTTTTTCTGGAGCTGGTTTTCATCACAATCTGGAGTTTTGGTGTTTGTCTTAAACTGCATCCAAGGGGACAAGGCCTAGTCAAAATTTACCTGGGCCAGATCTTGCTCATCACCATCCCATTTCTTGATGGCCTGTTCTAAATATTTGTTGGCAAGCACGTAAAATTTCTTGCGCAGCATGACTGCCCCAAGCTCAAAATATTCCTCTGATGAAGCCTCTCCACTCCGTACACGGTCCTACACCAACCCATCAATTCCTGTTAGTCTCTCTCTCTTGTTCACCTTGTATCTTCTGCAACACAGATTGATTAGGCCAGCCCCTACAGCAGCAAAGTGATATATGTACAAAGCTTCCTGCTTTTGCCTCCACTTCTGTGTCTCTGCACTAGTGACCAAGTTTCATTGCCCTCAAGTATGAACTAACATCAAGCTGGTGAGAAGGGATTACAAAATTTAACCTGTGACTGGCAAGCTCTCACAAGTATTGCAGATCAAACAAGACTACAGTTTGACATAAATAAGAATCCTCTAAGGAAATGTCAGGGTGCAGAGTTCAAACATCTATAGGCCCCTGAGTCTAAAATGTGTAGAGGATCATATCATATCTTGGAATTACTGCAACACCTGGGAGTATTGGAAACCATGTGGATCAGCTTTCATAGTTATTCTGACCTACCAACTGAAAAAAGGGTTTCTGTGAAAGAAAGGTTTCATGAGGAAGAAGGTATCTCTTTCAAAACAGGCACATCGAAGGATCTGTTTAAAAAATGTGAACCTGCTCCACATTTGAAAAGTAAAGTTTGTTCTGTGACCAAGTCTGTGAATATAATTTCATGCGGTACCTGGAGCTCCTTTGCTGCAGATTCGAGCTCTCGGCGGATAAGAACTTGGCGAACCACCAAGAAGCTGCCAACTCCAAGTAGGGCTAGCAGTGCTCCCAAATAGATGAACTGCACACTGACCTCCAGTAAGGCACCTACTTCTCCATATGCCGGATTTGCCGAGACATTCACAATGTCCATTGCACTGGCTCCACCTGTTGTAGTAAGGCAACTGAAAGCAGAAAGACTGACCAGAGCTGCTCCTGCTGCTGCTGCCCTGGGTTTTCTCTTACCTGCTATATCATCCTCACTGACTCCTTGCAATCCTGGAAAAATTCACCATACATCAATCATCATCATTATCATCAAAGGAAATGAAACAGGCAAGATCATGAAATAAAAAAAGTTGGAAACACTTCCATTCCAACATCAACAAGAAATGGCGAAGTCATCACACTCCTGCACCAACAAATACGCCAAACCCTAATTATGCACAACAGCAACGGCACACCAGGTCACAGATGACGCAACAACAAACGACCCAAGAAGAAGACTAAACCAAAAAACCCGATTTGAAGGGGGAAAAAAAGAGAAAGGAACCCAAAATAAAATAAAAATACAAACAAAAAAACGCACCTAATAACAGTTGTTTCTTGCCGCCTTCCAAACCCGCCCGCTCCATATCTTGTTCCAATTCCGAAGAAGAAGAAGAAGAAGAAGAAGAAGATATGACCGCATTCCGTACACGTGAAACAAGACAGACATCAAATTTCTCACCGCTGCTGCGTGGTCGCCGTCGTGGTGGCGTTCGTATTATCCTCACATTCGCACACTTGATGAACCCTACCAGCGCAAAACACGATTGCCTACTACTACTACTCCTCCGCACTTGCTCCCGCAGCAGCAGCAACGAGTCCACGTTCTTGAGCCTTGTAAAACACGCGGGCGACACATTCGCCACAGCTTGTCCGATCGTTATGGAACTTGCCATTTCTTTTATACACACACACACACACACACACAATATATAAAGCTCTCTCTCTCTCTCTCTCTCTCTCTCTCTCTCAACACACCCGCGCGCACACAAGCCAAAAAAATGCGACAAAAACACGGCGATCGATAAACGCTACAGGAAGAGAATTGTGCTGTTTGGGAAACGACAAAAAAAGAAAACTGCAATCGTGAAGTTCGTTAAGATAATTGTCGAGAGTTCGAATGCCGTCGCAATTGGCTATGCGCCTATCCTTCGCCTCCCGTCGGGGATTTCTTTCTGATTTCTTTGTTAAAAAAGCGTCCGTCCTTGCGTCTGCCGCTGCGAAGAATTTCACGATCAACATTTCCACCCCCGTCTGTTGGTCGGCCGGTTATCACAAGCCGGGAACGGACCCCACGACGGTTATCAACGTGATTGTCACCAGCCGGAACAGGCCCCCGAAGGTTATCAACGTGGTTATCACAAAGCTGGAAATATACCCCCGTGCATGTGTATATATATATGTGGTTATCTCCAGCTGAAGCAGAACCTTGATGGTTATCTAGACGGTTATCCAAACTAAGAGCATGTAACCTAGACGGTTATGTAGGCAGTTATCCAAAATAGGAGCATGTAACCTAGATTTGTGTATATTGTGTGAACAGTGTATCATTGTTAGGGTTTAAGGTGTGAATGAGGAAAACCATGTCTTTATTTAAGCATCAAAAACCACTTCTTTTTTCTTTCATCATTTAGTGGAATTTTGTTTTGATTTGTGGTGGAGCAATGGAGATGATGTTGTTGATTATGGTGGTGTGAGATCTTTGGGATGAAACAAAGTTCAATGAAGTTCATCCATGATTATGGTGGATGAAGATCGAGTCGAAAGGAACAAAATCGTTGAATTATGAAAAAGACAATAGAGTGTTGGAGATATGTTTCTCCTAAGTGTGTTGTGAGTGTTGTTTGTCAATTACAAGTTTATGGTGTTCCTAAAATTGTTGATGTTGTGTTGGGTGTTTTAATTCAAGGCAACAGTCGAACCAATTGGTTGTTTGTTGCTTTTGATGATCTTTAGCAATGGTGAAGCTTAGCGAGAGAAGTTGGTGAAGAGGACGACAATGGAGGATATAAAAAAAAGACACCTTAACGATGGTGAAGCTTGGCAAGGGGAGTTGGTGAAAAGGAACACAATGGAGGATATGAAAAGGGACACCTTACTAAAGTTAAGTACCAAGGTTTCTTAATAGAAGTTTGAGGATTTAAAATAAACAAAATTTGTGTGTTCTTTGTGTTTAAGAATCAAGACATAGTGTACATGTTTAGTTTTGTTGTTGTATTAAATTTCAAAGTTTATCTACTACACACTAAAGCCTTTAGAACAACAATGTAAAAACAACAACATGAATAAAGTGAGTGCATTTGGTGGAGGAGGTGATGAATGACCTTAGGGGACAAAAGAAAGGCTGGTTTGTCATTGGCGAGCTCTGGGCTAGTAAGTGTGTTGGATGGCTTGTAGTGAAAACTTTGGGAATTCATGATCAAGAAGGGACCTAGATGATTGGGAGCTCTGAGGATATGGGTTTTTGCATTGCATGAAAAATCCAAGGGAAAGTGGGATGCATATTAGTGTTAATGTTCAAACTAATTCCCTATCAAAATTGTTTAAGTGTAAAGGTGGGTTAGTAAGTGTTTTTCGCAAAATAGATGGGTGGGTGGATGTCAAAAGACGACCGTGATAACAAATGGAGAGATGCTTGAAGAGATCCAATCCACCAAATCACATCATTATTGTGTTGTTGTGACTTATGCAAGTCTTTTATTTAGATTTGCTATTGTTGCAACTTACTTACCAAATTTAGTCATCTAAATGAAGTAACAAAGGATTTCCATCAATTGCATTGTCAAATATTACATCATCTTTGTTGCCATTGATATGAGCATGAATAGATTAATAATCATGAAATAGTAAAATGTTGTGAGAATGTTGCAACCTTTTTTTTTTTTTGCTACATCATGTTATGTTTTTGTTTTTCTTGTTGTTTTTTCACAAAGCGTGGATGTTGTTAGAGGATTGGATGGAGCTTTGCTACAAAGGTTAGGGATAAATGGAACAACCTTCCATAAGCTATGTATTTTAACCTTTTTTTTGTTGGTGGAGTCATTGCAAAAGATGAGGATTGATAGGAAGAATGTTCATGATGTTAATTAAGTTCCCAATTTGTTTAGCTATAGATCTTTAAGAATGTCCGTTGCATAGGAGATTCTATAGTTGAAAAACTATATTTAAATAGGTCCTGTAGAATATTAGTGACATGAGTGGAGTTGATGATAGGTTCTAAGGGACTATAAAAGGTTGATATGTTCATGGCATCAAGATTTCAAGTTTTGTATACTTGAATTAGTTTCAAGGATTTTAAATCTGATACATGGATACAGAAAATGAATACATGTTGATGTGCAATTTTGAATGTAACTTCAATGTTCCTTGGTTGAACCAACTATTATCTTGGGGTTCAATTCTTGGTGTATATGTGCAAGGGGACAATTTTTGGAAAATTGAAGTTATATTTGTCAAATTTTTCAATGTTGAATGTCTAGGATTTCTAAAAGGGTAATTGGGGTTGTTTGTTATTAAATGTTGGGGGGAAAAGGTTGATTGTTCAAAACATAGTTTTTGGGCCATCTTGTGAGAAATTTTAAATGTTTTGTAAAGGGTTTACATTTTGGGTTTAATTTTGATGTCATATAAAAGATCAAGATTGCTTATGAAAGGAGATCCACAGTGAGCTAATCCATTTTGTGCATGTAGGTTTTTTATTTAATTTCAAGTTGTAGAATTAGTTATTAGATGATAATCATAACAATGTAAAGTGGGTTTTGAGAAAGTATTGATGTTTAAAGATAATGAACTAGTGTGATTTGTTCCTATTTAGGATACATACATGTACTCTCGCCATGTGTTGTTAATAGTTTATGTTTACATCAATACCCTCTTTTTGGTATTAAAATCATTTTATTTAATGAAACTATGTTGGGTTCATAGTTTGTGAATTATGAGTATGACGTGTGGTTTGGTTGAAGATGACAAATTTCAATGAGGTGGATACTTTTATAAAAGAAGTTCCACAAGTAATGTTTGAATAACACTTAATACAACAAATTTGACTATGTTGTTGGAATGATTACACCAAAAATAGGTTCCATTATTCTCCAAATTGTGGCAATCAATATTGTTGGATTGGACCCAATAAAAACCAAAGTGGGATACTGGGCAATAAAAAGATCTCATAGTGGTTTTAGATTCAAGTTCAAGTTTGGATGACAATGTGCAATGGCAATATAATGTGGGGAGTGGTTATTCAATTTTTAAAAATTACTTACTTCTCCCACTTCTTTTATTATGTTCATAACCCCAATGTTTGAAGGTAGATATTCAATTCCACATATAAAAAATATATGGATTTGTTTTGCAACAACATTAGAAAACCACATAGTGTAATTTTTTATTCCTAGGATGGAAGAATTGTTTATACTTAGAGACAAATTTATCAAGGTAAAACACACTAAATGCTTCTTTAAAATGATGAGTTGGAGAGCAAAAAGAGATTAAGGAAAAGAAATATAATGGAATTTTTAAAATTTTAAAACTACTACATTTGTTGTAATGCCCACTGATTTTGGTGCGGCATCATTTGGAGATGATGATTAAGGTTGTTATGTAGGAAAATCAAAGATTAAATTAGCATAAAAATGAAGGTACAATGTGGGGCATATACATTCCATAGAAAACAACATAATGAAAATATGCTTTGAAAACAAGGGAAAAGTTGCAATTCCAAATAAATTTTTTAACTCCTCTAGTTTTAAATTTATCCTTCATGATATTGAAAAAGGAAACCCCCACCTCATATAAGAATATTTCAATACCTATTTTGCCAATAGAAGGGGATCGTTATGTTAGAATCTTCATACCTAGCATGGAAAGCATTTACAAAAAAGGAAATAAAGTTGCTAAAATAAAGCATGCCGATGTTACATCAAGACTATTAAGTTAGATATTAAAGCATGATCAAATGGGAAAGAACAAATGGATTAATGAAAGTGAAAATCATGTTGATTTTTGTATTGATCTTTGGGTGAAATAGTAATTAACTTTTAATAGGGTAAAGGTCCTAATTCAATGTTGAGATAATAGTTCAAGATAACTAACCCAAAAGGCATGGATGAGTTATTTTGGGGTTGTAGTTTGAAGATGTCATAGATTGGGTGGAAAGGTTGGAAATGGCAACATAGGTGAAAGGTATTGACAAACTAAAATTGTTTTAAAATTAGCTAAATGAACTTGAAAAGCAAGGTTTTAAAATGGTTTTAAAAGTTGCATGTTGTCCTTACTTATTAATAGGCCATGGAGGTAGGTATGTTGTTGAAATACGAGATTGTTAACAAGGAGGAGATTAGAGCCAAGTTGGATGTGATCAACAAGATTCCAAACAACAAATGCAAACTTATTATAACAAGATGGTGAAATTATTTATGAGGTTCAAAATTGATGATGTTGAACAAAGGATAATTTTTTTTTTCTCAACTCTGTTTTGAGATCAGAAAGTTTTGTGTAGTGCAAAATTATGTTGCAACTTTGGAAGTGGAACAAGTGTTGACAAAATTGGGAAAGACTCCTTTTGAACCTTTGAAAGAGGAACATAAGGAGGGGATGATGATTGACAAAAATGACAAAGAAACAACTTAATGTTCTTAATGAATCAATTATATATATATATTTTAAACAAGGAGTTTTAACAAATCTTGGAATTCAAACAAATTTTCTACATGCCAAATATGCAATTCCATGGATCATGTTGCTACAAAATGTCCAAGAATTGGAAACTTTAAACCCAAATGTGGTAAATGTGGTATTTTCCATACCAAATTTTGGACAACCATAGGACGAAAATTTGTGGCATGAGATGTGGATATTGTACTAGAATGGGCCACATAAAGGCAAATGTTGGTAAAAGGGAAAAAATGTCAAAACACCATCTACAACCAATAATTATTTGGAAGTTCTTGTTGATGATGATGGAGCAATTGAATAAGGTGTGTGGGACTAAACATGACATATTCTTTGGAACCAAAATACTGAAAAGAAGATTGCTAGTGGCAATGTAATCACTAAAAGTTGATGTAGTTAAGGACATAATTATAAAAACAAGACCATTAAAAGTCATGAAAGGGGTTCAACAAGGTCAAAGATCTTCACACATTTCATTTAATACAAGATTGCTTTATCTCCTATGGAGACCATTTTATCTATGTTTTGATAATTGAAGTACATTGAAAGCTTAATGAAATTAACACAAAAGAAATAGGATGGGAGATTAAAGTTAGTCAATGTATTCAAAGCAAAAGCAACATTAACAATGCACAAAATTTGCATCAACAAAAATCACTATTGTAAAACTTTCCACTTATTGGTTGAAGTTGATAACCATATGGTGGAAAGACATTGATACATGAACTTCCATGTTGATACTATAGTGGTTAGAAAATTAGGACTTGTGTAGTTGATGATGGGTTCAAAATCCTATAAGACTACTTTAGGGGTGGTAACTCAAGAACTGAAAAGGATAGATGAAATGTTTACGAAAGTTGGAAAGACATAATATCTCAAGACATTTATGATTTTTGATATAAACAATTACAAATTGTTGTTAAGGTTGGATTTCCTGATCAAAATAAAACTTGTTGTGGATTTGGAGAAAGGGATAATTTAGGATAAATAAGGCCCAAAGAACAACATCTAAATCCTGCCATTAAACATGGTTAACATATTATAAATGGTCAAAAAGTAATTACAACCCAAGTATGATGTAAATAAAAAAAATGCAATGAAGTCAATGGAAATAGGCTTGTAGAATTTGGATAATATTACCCGTGATATACAACTTATGGGTGACATTGTAGAAAACAATTAAACTAATGGGCAATCTAGCTTTGTTTCATTTGAAGATGAAGATAAAAAACTAGAATTTGTTAAAGGAGATAAGACACCAAGTTTGATTCTACATGAAAATCACATACTGATTGAAAAAATGTAAGACAATGGGCTAGAGACCTTTGTGATGCAAGAGGGGCTAGATCAAATCATGAACATGTTATTTGATAAACAAACATACAACATGATATTCGAAGAACTTTCAAACTTTAATGACTTTGGAGATTGGATGAAGTGTGTTGTTAAATATGATAATAAAAGGAATGAGATGTTTAGAAGCAATAAATTTGGAAAATGTTTAGTGGTGTTTTAATTGGAGATGAGAAGTGACAAGGATAAATAGGATTTCGTAGCTACAAGTAACATATTTGATGATAAGAAAAAAGATAGGTGGGATGAGATTAAGTTCAAAATCAAGATTGACCCAACCTTGGATCAAGTGAAGGTTGAACAATTATATGGCAATTGTTGGATCAATTTCCAAATGTCTTTATTATGCTTAAAGCTGAGTTAGAATGTTGCAAGCTTGGAGAACATACTATGGATCCACAAGGGTTTTTGTTGTGTTGGACTACTCTAAATAGGTTATCTTTTTGGTAAAAAATAGAAGTTAAAAGGTAGATTGACGTTTTAGTAACATTGGGAAAAATGAAACCTAACACATCTGAATATGCTTGTAGAATAACATTACCTATAAGGATGGGAGACATTGATTTTATGGAAATAGTATATAATTGTATCAATAAACTAAAAGAAATGCATTCCCAATGCCTTTGGTGAAGGATGTTTTTATTCAATTGGAAAAAATTGAATAGATTTCTACTTTGAATTTATAGTTAAACTTATGAAAAATTAAATCGGCATTTGAAGATGTTGATAAAACTACTTTGATTATTAAAGCTAGGTTATTTGATTGGATTATCATGCCTTTTGGCATGAAGAACATCGCAAACTTGCCCCCTCCATGTATTTGTTTTTTAACAACACTATAACAATGCATTTAAGGTTATGTGCTAGTGAATTGTTCATCAATCATTACTATAATATTATAATGGCATTGTAATACAATGATCAATCATCATAATATAATGTTACAATGTCATCACAACATCATATCAATGATTGTGTCAACACTTTGTTAACATTTAACTTTGAACACATTGTTAAAGTGTTGTAAAAACATAGATACATGGAAAGGGTAGTTTGTGATAATTTGCAACTAACACATTTTCCAAGATTATGACTAAAATATTTATACATAGTTGTTTGTTGATGATCTCAACATTCATAGTATGTCATGGGAAAAACGTTTGGAGCATTTTTTATTCATGCTTATGAAATTAAAGGAACTTAAATTGAAACTCAGTCTTAACAAATGTGAATTTGCCAAGACTAACATTGGTTTATTGGATCATGTTGTGAGTAGGGAAGGAAGGAACCTAACCGAATCAAAAAAATTAAGTTAATTTTCCAATACCTACAGATTCCACAAATGTTCATGCATTTTAAAATATTATTGGTTATGACAAGAATTATCTAAAGAGAAATTCTCACATGGTTGTACTTTTATATGAACTAACAATGAAGGATGCAATGTTTTTATGGAACCCTGACTATCAAAATGTCTTTAACATGTTAAAAGATGCATTAGTTAGGGCACCTATTATTTTAAAACCAATTTTCACTAAGCCTAAATTATTTTGTATGTAGATTGGTCAACCTAAGGTGTGAGAGCCAATTTGTCACAAAAGAAATAAGAAATGAACAAATTGTAGCTTATGCAAACAAAAGAAAACAATTTAGAAGAAGTTCCACTCAATGGAAGGTGAATGTTATGCATTGATATGGTGCATCATGCATTTTTGACATTACATGTATTGAAATCACTTTACCCTACACATTAATCATAAACCTTTTGAATGGCTAGCTATTGTCTTTGATGTGTATGGAAGAACAGGAAGGTGGATCAACATGTTATAGGACTTCAACTTTTTAATGGTGCATCATGCAAAATCCAAACATACCAATGTTGATGAATTGAGTGGAAATTTAGTGGAATTGTGCAAGAGGAGGAAGATTTCCATTAGGAAATACAAGATTGTGAATGGATGCAACAAATTCAAGAAGTGGAAGAAACTTGTTGGGTACGAAATGGGGTTGATTTTGTAGCATATGGATAACAAAATGATGTTCAATCAATTGTTTATCATTAATGTCATTGAAACATAAGAGGTAAATATGACAACTATAGAAATAATGATTCATAAAAAAGAGTTGGGGGTTTGGTGGAAAAGATAGATGAAAAGCAATTGAAGCAAACTTTGAAGAAGAATTGGCAAAATCTATGGGATATTTAGATGCATTTGCAACTAATCGAAAAAACACAAACATTAGTTGATGAAGATGAGGTGGATGGTAGTTGTTTAAAAGGTGAGAAAGATTGTGAATGGGATTGTTCTAGGCACATGGATAATTAGAATGATGAGCAAACCATGATGGTACTAAATGGAAGATAAGTTTTGTCAAGTGTAGTGTGGAAAATGTTGGATTAAAAAAATGGATTTTATATTATCACCATAAGTGTGATAAATTGATGTTCAAAAGACTGGTGATTTCAAAACCCGAGGAACACAAATAGAGCATTTTGGATTTAGACAATGAGACTAAACACTTTGGTGAAGGATGAATGTTTATGGAGGTGAACATGTGTTACTTTTGGCATAATAGAATTAAAGAACAAAATATTGTTATCCACGCATGTAAATAGTGTCAACTTGTGAATAAAACTATAAGTATTAGATTCAATGTAGAAAATTTTGAAAGTATACCAATGTGGGATCATTTCTACATAGTTCTTGATACAATAGGTATGATACCAAAAACATGCAATGGATATCAATACATTTTGGTGGCCATTGATCACTATTTTAAATGGGTGAAGTAAAAATAATAAAAATCATTTAGTGAAAATTGTTGTGAAATTTTTTGAAGACAACATTATTTATAAATTTGGGGTTTCTAAACATGTTTTAACAATGGAGGTGAATGGTGCAAGAGTTTGTCCAATTGTGCAAGAATTATGGAATTGTACATCAATACATTGTTCCTTGATGGCTTAAATGCAATGGTATTGTTGAAAGGTTGACCAAAACCTTGAAACATGGGATGACTATTCTTTCTGTTACTTTTGAACATGCTCAAGATTGGGACAATCATTTGCTAATTTTTTTTTGGATATTGATGTGGTATCCAAGCTACCACCATGTTTTCACCATGCGCATGATTTTAATTAGTCATACAAATGTTCAAACAATTGATCAAGTCCATTAGTCAAAGTTTTTGATGATGACAATGATTCAATAATGATGGTTGAACATATTATTGAAAAGATACAAATTATTGCAAAGATGCATGGAGAAGTAATTGAAAATGTAGGACAAGTTCAAATGACATAGAAATGGGCCTATGCTTTGAGGAAGGGAAAATAAATGTTCATGGAATTCAGTAAAGGGGCAACATATCATGTTAAAATGAAGAAAGGAAACATCGTTGACTTCTAGTTGGGAAATACCATTTTTTGAATGAAGTATTTGGATGGGAATGAATTTATGGAGTAAGATGAGGGTGAAAGAATTTGTGTGAACAAGGACAAAGATGAACAATTATGGGGTTGACAAGGAAGGATTTCCAGCTTTACCATTATGCACCTTGAATGGTGAAAAGTAAGGGTGGGTGAAAGCACACGACGATGGTACATTTTGGGTAAGAAAATGTACTCATTTTTTGGTGTATTTTGCATTATTTTGGGGGTGGATTTTTTTCAATTTCATCTAGCATTTTGAGAAATACTAAAACGGATTTTTGACACAAATCCTCCCTCACAATTCTTGTCATTTTTCAAATGATAATGTTTTTTCAAAAAACTTTGATGTATTCACACTTACACTTATTTCAATGAAAAACCTCATCTAGATGTTTTTTGTGAAATCATATGAATGTAAATCTTCATATAGAATTGAAATGGGACAATGAACTCATATGTAGTATATGATTGAATACTTCATCAAGATTGGCAATCGTTTGAATGGTTTATAAAGTATATTTGCACTTTGTAGTATATCGATACGATTACATTTTTTTCATTAATATACTTTTCAATCATTTGATATCAATTTCAAAGTGGGAATTTTTTTTACAATCTTATTCTTTGGGTTTTGGACTACCTTATTTCAAGTATTATTTGTAAAAAAATGTTCCAATATTAACTTGGTAGAAGTTTAAAACCATGTAGTTTAAAAAAATAGTAATTGTCATAATAATCTTTGACCATAGTAGTGTGTTTACACCCAGGTTTCAATCAAAATTATTAAAGAGTGGTTACACATAACTTAGGGTTGTGTCATGTGTGAACAATCTATCAATGTTAGGGTTTAAAATTTGAACATAAAAATCCATGTTTTTATATAGGTGTCAAAAGCCACTATTTTTTTTTGTTTTTCATTACTTAATAAGATGTTTGTTGATTTTTGGTGGAGTGATGGAGATGGTGTTTGTTTATGGTGGTGCAAGGTTTTTGGGACGTGTTATGATGTGTTTTTTTTTTCTTGTTGTTTTATCATGGAATGTGAATGCTATTGGAAGATTGGATGGAATTTTGCTATAAAGGTTGGGGATAAATGGAACAACCTTCCACAAGCTATGTATCTTGGCCTTGTTATTTTTCTTTGATTGGTGGAATCATTATAACAAATTATGATTGAAACATGTATTTAGTTAATTTGGACTAAATTGTTAATTTGGAGTTTTAAAACTTGGTGGTTAAATACAAGTTTTCTATTGAATTTGAAGCAAAACATTGAAAACATCTATTTGTTGGATCATCTAATGAAACAAAACAGTATTGATATATGTTGTTACATGGTGGCCCCCAAATCAAAATTTCTTTCCAAATTTCCAATCTCCAAGTGGTCATTTGTTAATTATGAACTTTTCAAAAGTCTATAATTAACTAAGTACATGATTTGATGGGAGGAATATTCATGATCTTAAGTTCCTAGTTTTACTTTCTACAGATGTTCAAGAATGTCCTCTGCATAGGAGATTTTGTAGTTAGAGGATTGGATCCAAATAGGTCATGTAAAATATTAATCACATGATTGGAATTGATGATAGGCTTTAAAGGATTATAAGAGGTTGATATGTTCATGGCATCAAGATTTAAAATTTTGTATACTTAAAAAGATTAATATTAGAAATTTTGAATGTGATACATGGATAAGGAAAATGAATATACGTCGATTTGGGTACTCCAAGTGTAACTTCAATGTTCCTTGGAAGGATATCTAGAGTGATGAGATCCACTTCATGCCTATAGATTTTATTAATTTAGTCTCAAGTATTGTAGAATTAATTATTATATAAAAATCATAGGAATGTAAGGTAGGTTTTGAGAAAGTATTGATGTTCAAGGATAATGAACTGGCATAAATTGTTCTTATTAAGGATATATACATGTACTTTAACCATATTGTTGTTGATAGTCTATGTTTACATCAATACCCTCTCTTTTGGTTATAATCGAACTTGCAATTATAAAAATGGAACAAACCCAATAAGAATAGATCCCCACAATTATTGCGATTTGTCAAAAACATGAATAGACCCTTATAGTTATCATAATTAGGAAAAAATTAAAGTGAGGTAGTTCTTTGATTTAAGTTTTTTTTTAAAAAAAAAAACATTGAATCTGGGTATTTCAAACTACTTAACACAACATAAAGAAAAGCAAGACTAAGGTTCTCCAGTCATAGTGCAAACCTGTAAGAATTTATAGGTGGAAGTGGTTCAAATTTGGCACTCTATGATTGGTCTTGTACATGTATAGCCGATCAATAAATTGTAAGAAAATTACATATTTGTAAGAAAATTCCTTCAATTCTTTCTCTTTCACAAATAGATGTCAAACTCCAAAGAAAAAAATCAAGATCGGATTCTCAATGCGAGTTTACTTACATGATGTCATAAACTTCACATGGATAGCATCATGGGTTACCTTATTGCCTCTAGGGTTGTTGCATGCAATTCATGGTTGCATGGGATCTTGGTACGTGATGATCGACAATTTATGTGGTCCCATGGGACACAAAAAACTTTGAATGAATAATGATTGCATATAATTTAAATTTTCATTCTTTCAAGAACAATCAAGCTTTGATATCATGTTTGAAATTGACAATGAATCAATGAGAGAAGAAGAATGAATAAAAAACGGTAACGAGCTCTTGCATGGGAGTGTTTGTGAGCCAAGGGCTTTTGGTATAGGTCCTAGTGGGAGGACCTCACAACATAATCCTTGTACCCATGGAAGATCCTCATTTGAATTGGAAAGGACCTTCAATTTCTGTAAGGCAAATATCTTTGAAGAAAGCAGCTTTGCAACTGTCTTTCAGGCAGGCCAAAGGACTTGCTTAGTTGGCTTTACGTTTTGCTTGTTAAATAAAGTTACACGAAGCAATGATAAACAAACAATTGTCAAAAAACTTTGAAATCTCAAAGAACTTGATGGATTTCATGAAAGAACCGATGATTTTCTAGGTGGGTATTTGACATTTTTTCAAAAAATTGAGAATTGCAGTTATATACCCTAGTACCTTTACCATTCTGGCAGCAATTAAATTATTTTCAGTAAATATTGTTCTTTCTCAAGAATTAGTTGCCCATGATGCCGGGATTTTTAAAAACCTTTGTTAGTGTACATGGTCATTTCGCTTATTCCAGGTCTACATGACATGGTCGAGTCTTTGAAAGTGCTGAAATTTCAGGGAATTTTTAAATTTTACTGTCAAAATGAAAATAATAATAAATAAATAATTGTCAAGAAGATGCCAGAATGGTAAACCTTTCTATGGTATATCAGAAATGAGTATTTGATTTGATTTCTTGATAACCACGCTTATGTGTTATATAAGGACTGGGGATTCGATTTCTTGAGAACCGTGATTGTCAACCTTAAGAACTCTCATGATACCTGGGCCTAAGGGTTTGGTGCAGTTTCTAATAATCACCCAACATTGGAACCATAAAACCATGGTGCAAAATCAGTGCAACCATCTGAAACAAGAATAAACCTCCATGGGTAAGTTACGAGAATCAGCAATAGACCTGTGTTTGGTGCCATTTTTAATACTCACCGCCACTCTAGAACAGAGCAATGTTTGCTGGTTCTTCTCCAATTTAGGAGAACCTTTGGGTCTCGATGTTGCCACTAAATTCAGTTCTCTGGGGTGCAGGTTTGAGCCATGAGTTTTTCATATTTCTAAACTCTATGGTTCTGGTTTTAGGACACACTTTCAAATTCCAAGAACTTTGCCAACAACACTGGAAACAAACTGCTGGCAGTTATAAGGACAGTTCTTCAGGGTTCATGAATCAGAGTTCTCCCAAAAGAAATAAAAGAATCAAAGAACAGGTGTCTAATATATAGGTAAGTAACCATGCTTATTAGAAAATTCTTCATTTTCACTTACAGCATAAGAAATCTAACTTGCAAGACAACACTGCAATTTTTCTTCTTTGCCTGTAAGAACACTCCAAGCTTCAATAGGTACAATGAATTTCACCAGTTCTGTACATAGTACCTGATATCTTGGGCCGATTGTGTGCACCATCCTTGAACGCAGGTTTAGGGTTTAAGGGTTTAAACCCGAAACCTCCTTGGTAGTTCTTTATGAGAATAGCATGGTGAGCACCATCCTTGTGCGCAGGTGCATCCTCCACATTAGCATTGTCAAGGCATTTCACAACACACCACCACCAGAACAATGTCACCCAACTATCATTATTAGCCTCAAATATCACATGCACTCTCCCTGGCCTACAAGATTGCATCTTTTCTCCTCTTTAACCAAAAGAAAAAACTTCTATTACAGACAGACCAATTAATCATCAGAAACATCAGATTACTACTCCCAGTACACATAGTCTTTACCAACAAGTGGATGAAATAAGATGAGAAAATATAGAAGAACCAAACATAAAACATTCCCACACATTCTTGCATCACTCATCAGCCTTTCGACACTGCAAAAGTAGCATACAAAAGTCCTTTCTGTCTCTATAGTGGTACTCTGTACATAAAGTTCACAAAACCCTTAACATAGTAAGCTCAATCCACTCAACATATGATGGTGCCTTGTGACTCTTTGTCGGTCTTTAGAACGTCACAGGTGACCAACAACCTGTGAGGCCCTCATTCACCCACTGTTCCCCCACGTTTATGTACAACACTCTGTTCATATTTGTTGCTGCTGTTCCTTCCTCTTTGTCTGTCACAACAGTGACCATGTGTTGACACAGGAAACATTAAAAAGGCATTATTGAGTCCGACACTACCATGTGAACAACACTTGTAGCAAAACATTTGCACGCCAGTTTCAGTTGGTGTTTACATTACTATGGGGGAGCTGTTAGCTGATAGTACACTCCCTTGAGTTGGCAGTATCCACATCATCCACTGACTCCTCATCTGCTGAATCACACTCCATGTCATCATCATCATTGTCATCAGACATCTGTGTGTACTGATTCTCAGAATCTGTACGTGTGTGCCGCCGCTGGAAGCGTAACACATGCATTATGAGATCTGGTGTCAATGGTATATTATGAGACCGATCCTGTCTTCTCCGATGGTTTTCCTCCATGATCTGCAATGAGGTACATTAAGCAAAAGAAAATCAATAGTCCATGTTTTGCTTCCTTCCACTCACATGAGCTACAGATGATGAGTGCAGGTTTGCAGAATCTGTAGCCACCAAATAGTTGCATCTATCTTCACAATTGTGGCCAGCAGCAAGAAACTGCCCCGTATTGAATGCAAAGGGCATGAATGGCCAAATGCAAAACAAGCAGTAAAGAATCCAGGATGAAAATGCACATCTCAGCTGAAAAAGGTTTGAGGCTACCATATTAACATCGCATGGAAGTGGAAGTAACTCAGGAGCTGTAGGAGCCCACACTTTGATGGTTCTGTCTATACCACTTGTTGCAAGAATAGTGGCATAAGGGTGTGGTTCCAAGCAGTTCACTACTTGGCTGTCCCCTTTCAATAGAGCCAAAAGTTTTCCTCCCTTCTTCTTCCAGATAAAGATTCGACCACAATCTGACCCACTTACTACATACTCTGTGTTGGGACCAAAATAATTGACACCCTTCACTGTTTGAGCATTCCGATGTCCTTCAAACACTTGTGGTCCTGGACAGTCTTGCTGTGAGTCAATATCATTTCCCTTCATGTCATCTGTGTGTTGTCTTTCCTTGGGATTTGGGCCCAAGCCCATATCCTTGTCAAAAGAGTAGATAAGCTCATCATTGTATGAAACGAGGAGCTCCTCTTGATGTGAGTATGCAACACATGTTATGTGGACTTGACCTGCTCACCACCCCCCAAAGAAATATCTGCTTTAGCAAGAGAAACACAGAGCAACCCTCCAAAAGTTGAGCAATGACAACTGGAGAGATCAGATGGATGTTAGCCTCATGCCTCCAAATGAGCAGTCGAGAGACACCAGATATGGAGCAATCCTTCAAAGCAGCTGTTAAATCACTTTCAACAGTCTAGAGGGTGTGTCTTGACAATGTGAGGCCATCAAACCACAGGGACAAGGAGGTAAGGTTTCTGACAAGGGGGCAAACTTCAGTATCCAGATCTCTAATTTGGGTAAATGTGTTGGAGCCCATGAACTCATTTGGAAGCTGGGACTGTGAATTCTGTGACTACATTTTCTGTCCTCTAGTTTCTGATTCCTTCATACATCAAGCCTCCCAATCAAAGCACTGAATCAAAGCACCAAAACCATGAAACACTCCACATCATTGCAAAGAAACCTAAGTAGTAAGATATCTCACCACACAAGATCATCACTTTGTCCCACATCCATGGAAATCCCACATCTAGCAATCCTTTCCAAGAAACTATGCTACAAAAAGAATATCAAATGAAAGGTTCATACCAAAATACTGGTGAGGGTCCTTGCTTGTACCCAACAAGTGCTTTGGAGTGAAGGAGTCAACAGGCTGATCCTCGCTGCTTGAAGCATTCACATTGACACGGCGTATGTCATAGACACGGGCAAACTCATCAGACCCTCCCACTGAAAAGTAGTTGGTGTTCCGAGGGTTGATAACAATGGAATTGAGACGAACCACACTCCCATGGCTGGGCTTGCTACTGCCAAGGTGAAAGCTATGGCACACAAAGAGCCTTGTACCCTTGTCCTCCCTTAGATCAAACTGGGTCACAGTATGTCAGACAGTGAGTAAGACAAGAACAAAGTCCTCAAACCCCAAGTGTTAGAGTGATCCAAGTGAACAGGGATAACTATTGAAATAAACAAGGGACATGAAGTTGCTTGACATAGCTGCAAATCTGGTGAACCATCTGTTATCTATTCAGCAACAACTAGAAGTGAACAAGACATACAAATCATGAACCATCAGTTCTCTTATGAACCATTTGAAAATCAAGAGAACTATGCTTACCAGATTTCCATATGGGGGAATCAATGCTGAATTTTTTAAAGAATATAACTGAAGGCAGTCATATTCAAACAATTCTACATTACACACCTGCTTCACAACTCTCTAATTGCTGGGAACAATCTATATGTGTGCACAATACCACATCAAGAAACCTGTCCAAAAGTTGGTCCTATGTGAAAGCTCTAAAGTGATCCACATCCCATCAAGAGATAGGATCAACAACACCTTCATCTCTTCAACAATTGTCATGCTTTCTGGAGGACATTTGTGATGAGAAGGCTGTACAGCAGTGCAGGATAATTAACAAGTGAAGTCCTATTTTCCCAATAGCCTTTTTCAATTACCCTGCTTGTCCAATTGCCAACCAATACCGGCATAAGTAGTGCATCAGGACATGCTCCAAACATACAGATCAGGGGAAGCCCATGCATCCGGGCTACAGCAAAGTAAAAGTGCAGAGACCTCATAGATACGTTCCTGTGACTGGTGAAGAAGATTGGAATCTTTATACCTCATGTGACTCAGAAGCTACTGTGTGGAGATTTGCAGTTATGAGTTGTACATGAAAGAAGTTGGTATCTTACTTGGTTGACGACACCATCTTCACCACAACTCAAGAACCTGTGTGGACTAGCAGGCTCAATCGAGAGCTTGTGAGCACGTCCCTTGTGCTTGCCAAGCCTCCTTGTTTCAACCCTTCCACTCCCCAACACTTGACCATGTCGAATCTGTCAACAGCCCATCCAAATACAAATTTGGTGCACTGACAATCTTCTTAGCAAGTTGCTACTTTGGATGGCATCCATCTGATCCTTGTAACCTAAGACAACAATACTCCCTGGTTTAGGATGCAAAGCAGATTCTAGGTGAAAATGAGATCCTGCTAAGAAAAATAAATAAAGAAGAGATGCAGTGATGAAAGCAAAAGCAATAACAGTTTCTCTTTTAAGTTCATTCATAATTGTCCAAAGACAGCACATCAGCAGCGATAGTGGGTAAAAGTGAACACCACCTTTCAGGAAGCCTGATCATTCCATCAAAGGGTGAACACATGAGGATGACCATTTTTAAGCACATAGATTGGGTCTGTAAATTGATTCAAACTTCTTCTGTGGAGATTAAAAAACAAATTTGACAAACCTGACCATCAGCGGCACAGCTGACAACACTGTGGTTATTTGAAAATGGCATGATTTTGGCCTGGAAAACATTGTTATCATGACCAGAGTTGTATGAGAGCTTTTGTACTTGTGCAGACCAATCCCAAAACACAATTTTGCGGTCATCTGATCCTGAGACCAACAGCTCGCCACTTGGACTAAAATGCACAGTGTTGACACAACCATCATGTCCATCCAAATTTGCATCCAAAACCAAGCGCTGAATAAGGTCCTGCAGACACAATGCAGCACCATCATGGATATAATCCTCTTTAATAAGCACAAATGAATAATATCTCAATTTCCAAACAGAAACTCATACACATCCATTAGACCATGATTTCTCAAATAAACAGCCCCAATGTGATTGAAAACATATTTCCATCTAAAAGGCCATATATGGTCAAATCAATAAAAACATATGCAATGGCTAAATTAAATTACACTCCTCACTGTGCAAATCTTTCACCAAGTACTTTTCAGGTTTTCAGAAGATTGAAGCTGAATGGTAAAAAAGACCAAGTCCAAGCTATCCTTAACATAACCTAAGTCATTAACTACACAGAGACTGTATATGCTCTAAAGAGCACCAGCATCTTAAAAGGCAAAAAATGTGGGAACTTGTTAATGAAAGGATGCGGAGAAACAATTCATTATAGGCCACTAAAATGTAAAGCAGCATCCAGAAGGGAAGATTTGTAACCCGAAAACACAATTATTACTCTACTGGTTTTAATTCTCTGAGCTTAAGCAGCAATGCTACTTTTGAACTTTTATGCTCAAAAGGAGACAATAAGTTGGCATAGACCCACATCCACTGGTGTGATTGTTTGATGTGATTGGATGCTACTCACTTGGAAGCAACTGAGCATGATGTGCATTGTGCCTACAATGAGATGCACCATGAACTTCCCAACTTTGCACTTGGACAAGTAATAATAATTACAGATCATCCCCAAGTCGCTAACCCTCTGCATCCCCAAGTTTAACTGGAGGACAAGGGAAGAATGGAATCACCACAGACCTCACATCCTCCGATTGTGCGCATAAATGCACAAGGAGAAAGCTGCCCTATCTGGCGTCGCCAGTGCTCATTGAATGGGCACTGATACAACTGCTGCTGCTGCTGCTGATGCAATCCCATTTGATTTGTGTGGCAACTTGGCAAAGCACTCCTTTCTGCTTTGATCTATAACTTTCTAGGGCTCTTTGACCCGCCACTTCGCAAAGAAAAGTTGCTGTGAACCAACTGCTCTAGAGAACTGCTGATCAATTTTCTAAAGGCACAGCCACACACACTTCAAACTCCATCTACTGAGATGGAGCAAACCACGTCACAGTAGCTCCCTGAACATTCTCCTGACAGCCTCTTCCACATTTCTAACTCTTTCTTGGTGGCTGCATCACTTTTCTCACATGTGAGATGTGAGATGTATACAAAAGATGCAGCGACCTGATTCAAGACAGTGCCTTCCTTGCCGTTTCACCAAGAATCCCAACTCATGTCTGATCCTTGTTTGCTCTTCCACCTCATCAATGACACGTTAACCGTGTCTACCAGAGCAAGAAGAAGCCATATATTCTGGTCAGGTGACGAGGAAAACATACATGTACTGCAAATTTCACATCCTTGCTGCTGCCACCAAAGAAATCAAATCCAAATTCCTGCCTTCCTGAGATGTATCACGTTGCTATTACATCACGCAATTCCACCTGACACAAAGACCCTACAGTTTCAACAAACTGTCATCAATGCAGAAAAAAACATCCCCCCCGCCGCGGCGTCTCTCTAGCAGCAACAGAAGGAGCAGAAAGAAAACACCAGGTAGGTGATCGTCAGATAACAAGAAGCAAGATATAACCAAAAAGCCTGGCTACCTCGCCAGTAACACAATCTATCTATCAACACACGCTTAAGGCAAAACACAAGTGCAAAAAGGAAGAAGAAGAAGACGCGCCATCGCCTTACTTATAACACCCTGAACTGAATCTCACCAAAAAAATTTGCACAAGAACAAAAGGTTTACAAGTCTGCAATGCAGCAATCGCAACCTAGACCTTAAGAAGAAGAAGAAGAAAAGTTGAACAAACACATACAAAAAATTCGCCTCTTCATGAAGCTACACAGTTCAGCAAACATAAACCGTGCCACAAGTAACAACAAGCCTTTCACAGAATGAAAGGGAGGAATAGAAAATATGTGCTACCGCTAGACCAGAGCACACACCGAGATAAAGAAACACCTTCACAAAAGAACCCCCCCAAGAGAAGTTCGCATACCGTCCTTCACCGCATGGCAACGCGAATCTGGCGAATGTGCACATGCGATGGGACTCGTAACGGCATTCAATTCGTCGAAATTGATGCGGATTTGCTGCGCCCAAACCGACTTCCACCGACGCAAAGAGGCGAGCAACGAGCGAGAGAAGGAACGGGTCCTTGGGAAAGAGGGAGCGGGGGCGGGGGCGAGAGGAGCGGAAGGAGAGAGAAAGACATTACACGGCGTAATCGGCCTCTAATAGCAACCATTATCAAGTGTAATGTCATGTGCAAGGACATTTATTGTGTTTAGATTCATTATAGAGTATAGTAGCTTAAGGGATTTTTATAGGCCCCTAGGTAATAATAATAATAATAAATAATAGGTCTATTTTTCATATGAGGATTTTTGAAAAATGCTATTTTGGCTTGTGTTGAAACTTGGGATTAGTTATAGAGTTATAATAATATCTTGAAGGATTTTGGTAATTTTTAGAGGATTTTTGGAAAATTGTATTTTTGTATGGTGAAATATTTGAGTTTTTTATAATTTTTCTTTTTGCTTTAAGATACTTTGTGATCATGTATGTTGCAACCAAAACCTTCATCCAAAAAAGATAAATAAATAAATAAATAAATAGTGCAACTAGAATATCAAATAAAATGTGAGTAAAATGTTCATATGAATGATTAGAAAGAAAAACAAGAATAGAAATGAGACCAAGAAAAGGATTTCTAAAAAATAAATTAACAATTGAAACCTTCATAATAGCAATTACGTGGATAAATAAATAAATGTTTATGAAAATATGATCAAAATGAGAAATTGGAAACAAGAGATTTTATTATTTTTTCAATTTTTTTGGTGAGGTGGGTGGATTGGTGATCGTCCACAAGAAGACTTAACTAGATTTGGCTACATTTCAAAAATAAAAGTAAATGTTTTTTTAAACCCTTCTATCTACCATGCCCTTTTATTTTTGTTGCTAAGTGGCAAAATTTTGACACAAAAAACATTAATTTGAATTTTTTTTATAAAAAAACAAACATTTTTTCTAACTAACATTCTATACATGTGACCCAAAATAACAAATAAATAAATGTTAACTTTTTGTGTGACTAAAATTTGATACAAATGATAAAAAAGTTGATATTTAACCAAATGTTTTATAAATATATATGAAAATAAAAATAAAAATAAAAATTTCAAAAAGTGGAAATAATAGTAAAAGATTTAGGGTTTAGATGCCCAAACTTAAGATTGAAACATTTTGGAATTATTTTTGAATGGGTAATTGGTAATAAATGGTTTAAAGGTTTAGGTGGGAATCAAAGGGTGTATGGTTAAAACCCGTGAGATGACAAGGATATTAATATTTTGTTTGTTATTAAACTATTATTTAACAATCAAATTATGAATAACATATTTTAATATTAAATTTAAATCAAAGTTGGTTTAAATTAAATAAAACAATAATAAAAGGTTTGCAATTTAGGTCTTTTGTTTCAAACTTCAAATGAAAAGATCGTGGGTTTGTTTTATGTCCTTTTTTCACTATAATGTGCATTGTGCTTAGCCTAAACTTTCATTTTGTAGTATGATTTTTTGCTATCTTTTAAATGTGTGTTTTTTCAAGTGCATTTAGTTTCATACTTCACTTGTTTACTGTCAAATTAATTATAATATGTTTGATTTTATTTGTTTTACACAATGTTTATTATTACAATGAAGGTTAATAGATTAATTGATGCAAGGTATGATTTGGATTTTGAAGTTAAAGATGTTGCATTTGAAACAAATGTGTTCAATATGTATGGGCACTTTTGAACAAATTGCAAATGTGATCATGGAAGATCTATTCTATGTGTATTTGCATTGTGGTTTGTTAAATAAGGTAACCTTGATCATAATAGAGTGAAATCGCCTTTTACCATAATATAGAAAAGCATGAGTAACATTTACAAAAAGGCATGTATGTGAAGGTGAAATTTTTGGCATATAATAAAACTCCAAAAGCAAAGTCGAAAAAGGCAACATGCATGTTATCATTATTGTTGAGTTGGTGACCATTGTGTCATCAATTCTTGATTCCAACATTAATTGCAATTTTGTTTTTTCACATGAATTCCATTGTTCATAAGTTTTATCTAAAGTTGCTATTGTTTTTTTTCATCATTATTAATGTAAAGGGAGGAGGAAATAGGAAAAGTGAAAAAAATTGATGATTGTAGATGAAAAGGGAAATTTGACCAATACGTTTTTGCCATGCGTAACAATTTCAAAATAAAATATGAACAATTTCTAGAGGTATATAATGGATTCCAACGTGTTATATTTTTAATCAATAATGTGGTAACAACATCCAAAGGATTTCGATATTTGAAAACACAACAAACACAATTTTCACCAAGGTCATTAATGAAGGCATTCAAAGTCACTTTCTTTAGTTGCACAACAAATTATCGAGTATTCAACCTACATTAAAAGAGGTAATTGTATTTGTATCATCTATTGCATCAAGGTCTTCCCTTTTTTTTTGAATTTGGGAAAACAACATTAGACAACACCAAATGCTTATCTAGCAACAAAATATAATATTTGTTTATTTATTAATGATATGCATATAAGAATTTTAACAAACAAAACAAATCACACTTGGTGGTTGCTACATGTTTTTCTTCTAACTAAACACATGCATAACTTGTTTATAATGTCATAGTAACATTTAAGTTTTTAAAAAAAATTACTATTATGTTTTTAAATTTCAAATAAAAAATCAATTGTACTTACAAAATTAAATACATGTGATTTTAATTATACAAATTCACAAATGAAATTCATCCTTTTAAATATTTGATTTAATAAAATATCATTTTTTGAATTTATGGCTCGAATGAAATGTCTAACATATATTCACATACATATGTGCATGCACAAGTAAACACACATGCACGTGCATACACACACAAGGTTGGATTGTGAATCAAGGACCATTGAGAATTCAGTGTCATGTCAATAATTTAATGATTTTGTTGTTGTTTTCTTTTGGTTCTAAATTGTGAGTCCAAGTGGTAGCAAAGTGATTTGTTATAGCCTAGTTGAAAGTTTTTGTATCATTTATCAATAAATAAAATAAAATTTGGCTAGTTCCAAGTCATGCATACATTTAACACATTGTGAAAAACATTCACAACTTATTCAACATCATTTTGAATTGTTTACATTATATGTTTTTTTTTTAAAAACAATGTGTAACCACATCAACGAACATTACTTGATTGGCATTTCAATCAACACTTGGAACATTAATAAACACTCAATCATCCTACACTTATTTAGGTTTATGATCGGGGAGGACACTAAGTGTCAAATTCTAAGTGTCAAACAAGGTATTTTTTGGGGGGTATTAGATAATTGTTCAACCTATTTTTCACCCTATTATCATTTAACTTTTTAATATAAACATATTTAAGCCAACCATTTATTAATTATAATTTACTATTTGAGATTATTATATACCCCATATTAATTTTAATTTAATTTTCAAACTATACATAACGTTATTTTTTAACTAATTAACTTATAATTTTGATTCAATAACTTATACATTGGACCCTATATTTATACTCATGTATTTTCTACTTTTTTTTAGTAGTGTCCCCTTCGGGACTAGTTAATGTGAATACCATTTTATAATTTGAAACCATTATGGGCATTACATCTTTTTTTCTTCTTAACGTGTACTTATATATATTCTTTTATCAAAATGTATAAATATACATTTATAAAAAATCTCACCAAGTTTTATTCTTTTGATCAATACATATGATTCTTTTTCTTATTAACACCCATTCCATTTTTTTGAATCATACACAAGTTTAAGTATGTTGATTAGTATAAAGTTAATATATTATATGTTCAAAATTGTATTAAATTTTTTATTAAAAAAACCAAGGTTGATTAAATTTAATTAAGATTGTTTCAAAGGTTGATTTTGATTATTAAACCATTTAATTAAATATGAATAAAGGTGTAAATAGACAAGGTTCATTCCACAATATTAACATTTATTTTACTTAGTTTTAAACCATACTTGTATTTCATATTATTTTATTTATTTTTACATTCTAAAAAATAATTCCTTAACTTAAGATTAAATTAAATCAATAATGCACATGAACAAACAAAATGAGGTGGATGAAAATGAAAGAAATATTTAAATAAGTGGAATATCAAATCATTTGCCTCCACTTACCTACTTCTAAAGTTTATTACAATCTAACTTGTACATAATGTCTTCCACTCATAGTGGTAATATTCTTGGTGGTGAATTAATACTAACTATCTTTCTTCCTACTTTCAAATATATCACCAATAAATAGCCTATATAACATGGCTATGTGGCAATTTAATTAAAAATTTATCAATGGTGGTAAAGATAATGGTAATTTAGTTACAAGATCATGATAAATTTTTTTAAATTGAAGATTACAAAGTTAATAATCTTCACAATCCCTCTTCCATCTGTACCAAAATTCTTTCCATTTTCCATCATAAAACTCTTGCAACAATACAATGCATTTGTCATTGCAAACATCTTTCCTACATAAACAATGCTACACAATAAATAAAAAAATTGGTGCTCCATGTTGTGACCTACAAATCATGGCAAGCTTTTACAAATGGAGAGTGTGCAAAAAGGGAAAAGTTTGAAGTTTTCAAGGAATAAAAATATGTTTGATGTTAAATTGGAGACTACAAACATGTTGTGATATGCCCTTAAACTTCAACATAATCATTGTTGTGTGGCTTGATATGCATCTTGAAACTTTGATTATATTGATTTTTCAATTCTTGTGTATAATCGACTAAAGAGTTGTAAAGAGTTTCAAAATTAACTTAAGAAAAAGAAATGGACATGCTTAAAGTTGGATAGTTAAAGTTACAAAGTGATGATCCCCACATTTATGGCCCCAAAAAAAAAAAATTATTCGCAATTTAAAAAAATATATTTACAAAATTTCCCTTATTGAAACTTGGAGCCAACAAACAAAAACTAAATGTAAAAAATATAAAATTGATGTTTGACATCCAATGCCCAGAATTCAAGAATTCAAGAATAGTTCAATAATGCATAAGATGCAAAATGAAGCAATAAATGATTATCAAGTTGTTATATTGGTAATATCATATTTAAATTTTGAATATTGACACAAATAATGGGGAAAAAACCCATATAAACAACAAATAGTTTGCTTAATGAAATTGAAAAAAGAGATGAACTTAAATTAAGTGTATATTGTTAATAATCTTGCAAGTACTATAGCCATTAAAGCACACGTAACATTTTATTAGAAGTTGTACGAACTATTTGAAAAAGGAGGACAAAAATACCGTTCAAGTAATATTTCCAACAAAGTTGCAAATGGATTTAAAGCACAATTCTAGTTTTTACTAGAGAAGATTTTTTTGGAAAAGGTGTCTAGTAACATGTCTAGTGGACACCAAACCTACAACTCAAAGGATTTAAACATGTGGCTATGAACCATGGTGTCAAAGGTTAATTTTTTTATATTAATAGTAATTTGGAGTTTTCCAACAACTAAACATTAAAAAAAAATTTAACTAACATTAAAAGTTGGGCTATTTGTTGAAGATAAAAACATGTCAAAACTATATAAATTTTTACCATGTTAGAATTGGATCCATTGAAAAATAATAGATTTAGTAGAAAAATCTTGAATTACAATTTATTTTAAATGATTTCAATTGCATTCTCAAAGCCTAATTCCTAATTGGCATGAACTTTCCATTTGCTTACCAACCTATTATTAACTATTAGTTGGTAAAAATGTCAATTTATTTCTTTAAAATCATTGATAATAAATAAGGTCATAACATGCATAAAAAACTTGGTGTAAATGTAATAGATTTGATCCATGTTGGCTAATGAATTCCTTGAAAATACAATCATGGGATGATGTGGCTCACTTCTTTTCTTATTTGGATGGAATACAATGATAAAGGTGGCATTTTTGAAAGCATGGTAAAAATTATACATGGTAAAAGTTATGTGGTAAAAACTTGTATCATGTTAATGATCTACCACCTCAAAATCCTTAACCTTTAATGATAGCTAGCCTTATAAATTATATCAAATAATAAATAACTTTATTTTGATTGATCTATTCATATGTGTGAACTTGCTTTGAGTATTTTAATCTAGTTCTAGATTGCTAGCTAGTGTTATGGTGAAATATAATCAAGGATGCACATAATCTTGCTTCCCTCAATGACATACAAAAAAAAATGTTGATTGACAAAAAATGAAACATAAAATTTTAAACTTTTACTTAAAAACTTTAACTGTAATTTAGAATATTTAACCTTTTACTGGGCTTCATTCAATGAATTGAAAGTCACATGGTTTTGAACTCAAGGTTTTTGACATGCATTAGGGATATTTTTTCATTAATACAAAAATGAGGTTTAATACATTAGTTTAAATCACAATGTGATCTTATAAATGAAATAGGTTCAACCCACCCTAGTTGTTCCACCTTATTTAAAATTATTTCATTATAGAATCATGATGTAATCATCAATTTTTAAAAATATATGACATAACTTATCACAAATGTCTCATCCCATTATTTGGTAATGGAAATCATGTGAAAATCATTCTTTCATGAATTTGTGTTTTTTACACACAAATGTCTTGGTGTTTAAAACACATATGATGCATGTATAAGTAAAATGAAATATTTTCAAGTGGTTGAAAATATTTCATTTTACTTATACGTGTATCATATGTGTTTTAAATGAATGACATTTGTGTGCAAAAAACATGAACACATAAAATAATAGATTTTGTGTGAATACATTATTATAGTAAATATGTTTCTTTGATGATGTTGTTTTAAATACCTTAGATTATACCCTAGGTTATATGTTTGGCTATTATATTTTAAGTTGTTTCCAACTATTATATAATACATTATTTTAATTTATTTGAGGTTATTATATGTTAGACAATTTGAAGTTATTATATCAAATGTGATTTAAAATTGTTTTTGAGTTTTCCACCTTATGTTATTATACCCTAAGTTATTTTAAGCTATTGTACCCTATGTTATTATTGATCATTTTAGGTTATTTATAGAATTTTATGTTATTTTATGTTATTTTCAACTATTTAAAGATAATCCACTATAATTTATTTTAGATTATTCCACCTCCAGCTATTTTTTTCTATTTACCTTAAATTTTTATTACTTATTTTAAATTATTTCATTTTGGTTTATTTTAGGTTGTTTTAGGTTATTCCGCTTAAACTTATGTTAGGCTATTGTACCTTACATTGCAAATTTCCCAGCCCATGATTTAGTAATGGAGATTGTGCAAAAATCATTTTTTCATGGGTTCATATGTTTTGCACATGAATGTCATGTGTTTAAAACACAATGATGCACATATAAGTATGATCCACCAAAATTATGAGATAAAAATTTAATGTCAATTTTTAAATACCTTTTCCACAATGGTGGATTGAATTGAAGGTTTCCACTAATATTTGCATTTTCCCCTCTTTTGATGTGATTATGTGTTCATGGTCATGTTGTTTTTTCAGTTCTTATTTCAATGCTATCAATTATGACTCAAGGACATTTATTCACTTCGCCTTTACCTTTATAAACATTGAAAATAATATTTTTTTATAAAGCTCATGGATTAAGTAGTCAAGTTGATACAACACAACATGATTAGTTGCTTAGCAAAAATATTTTTAAAATCATGATTTACGTATTACCAAAGTAAATATTTCAATTTTAATGACCCAAAAGTTTGTTGTGTTATGATATTATGTAAAGTTGTATTTTAAAAGCATTCCCAAAAATATGTTATAAATAAAATTGTCATGACTTTTTTAGGATCAATTTTAAGACCATGAAACAACAAAAACACTAGTTACAAACACATTATTGTATTTTTCAAGCATATTATTTTGTCATCATCTTTTACTTTGGATTCTAAAAGTATAATACATAATCAATAATTCCACACACAAAAGTTACAAGATTTTAACAATGCACTCATTTTGAAGGGCCATAAAACTTCAAAACTTAAATTATGGTTACAACGGTTTTGGCTCCTAAAAGACAAAATGCACTTGGGTACATTCGGTCCATGTGAAATCAAAAATTAAACACCCTAGAATTTGCAAATATCCTTGAATAAGCAACATCCCAATATTATGAGGTTAAAAAATAATAATAAAACCCGTTGCATTCCCAAAAAGAAATTACAATAGTACCTTTTCAAGTTTGGCATTAATGTGCCAAATAATTAATATAATTTCAAGATTATGATTTGGCACTTGAGTTTTTTATTTTGAAAAATTCAGCATATAAGGACTAAATTCAATAAGATTAATAATGTTTTCATCAATTTCATGTCATGCTCTTAATTAGACTAATGAAAGGTTTCATTATTTTGTTGAACTAGTCATGGGTTCGAATCTAACTGCCTTGATTGAATTTTCAAGATTTTCGATGTTCGGTTTTTTTTTTCCTAACAAATTTGACAAAAGTGAAAATAATATAATTTGTGTTGAATGTGAAAAAATACTACGATATTGATATGCCATATTTAATGAACCTTTGAGCTAAGAATTGTGTTGGTTTTAGGGTGTAAAGCAACCATTCAAAATAATATTGTTACAAGATGCATAGACTCAACCTTAGAAATTTGTGACCTTTCATGTTACATAAGATAATAATGCTCCAAACATGTATTTTTCACAAGTTTTATTAATAACTAGACTTTATAAACCAACTTCATAAATGGTGACATCTCCAATGTAAAATAAAAATGTTCAAGATGCATAGGACCCATTTCAAAAAAATGACCTCCCAAAAAATATGTTATAAAAAGATTAAAAACCCCTTCAGACAAATTGACCTTTCAAAAAGATAATGTTATAAAGATTAATAGAAAACCCACCTTTGGAGAGGGTGACCTACATTAAGAAAATAATGTTGCAAATATGTGTAGAACCTTACTTCCTTGAAAGGTCACCACCCAAAGATAATATTGTTATTAAATGTAACCTATACAACTTTGAGGTGGGAGCATTCTCAAAAGAAGTGGCATCAAACATGGTTATAGATTTAAGGTCAATCCTACATTTTAGGAATGTTCTCCACTCATAGGCATTACTCATCATAAAACATTAGTTGTATGAGGGGGATTTTTTGTATTCACTCCTTAAAAATGACAAGAACCTTAGGTGCAAATGCAAACAAAGGAACCATTTTTTAAAATCATTTAAAAAATTAATGTTTGTAGGTTGAATACATCAAATTAACATTGAAAATGTGTGTTGCGTTTATGACACACCTTTTCTAATAAATCAATTTAAGATCTTATTAAGTTTGAAAGTAATCCGACGAATATGAATACCTTTGAACATTTTTTTCATGTTTAAAAAACATTGTGAAACAATGTAAGAAATTCTTTAAGTATTGCTTAAGCATTGTCATTCAACACATAATTATGACAATTTAAGAATTGTTTAAATGTTAGTAATGACTATTATTATCCCATTTGCACCTTTTACACTTCTCATTTTGAAGAAACTTTTATAAGTACAAGGTTCCTCCCACTTTTATAGGTGTAAAATCCTTCTTATTTTTAAGGAGTAGGTGTAACAATCTTATTTTATTTTAACAAGGATATTCATATATATCTTCGCATACATAGGGGAATTTCTTCAAATGCTTTATGTGTAGGGGAAATATTTTCATTAGGCATTTCATCGTTGTTTACTTGAAGGCAAAGTTTGATGTTCATGGCAAATACCCATTAATAATGTCTCCTTTGATGTAACAATTAAAGATAGGACAATTAAAAAAACCTATTTAGATTAATGACAAATGATCAATTTCATTATAATGTCCACATGTGAATGGGATCTCTTACACCATAATGTGTATTCATGTGGGATTTTTCATATATCAATTTCATTAAACCCCAAATGGGCTAAAATGATTGCATGACACTCATAAACATGACATTTTGGATGCATTGTGATATTTTTTTATTAGTTTTTTGTCCCCAATAATCACCCTTGGTTACCACAATTGGTCTATTTTAATGTTTTACTTGTATTTATTTATTTATTAATTATTATTTTTCTTCCTTTCCTTCCTACTAATTTCATTTCTTGAACCCTACTTACCATCTACAAGGCCAATCATCTTGACTTACATAATGACTTGCTTGCCTACCTATTAAATTATTTACTTGAACTGACTTATTTGCACTTATTTACCTACTCACTAAATAAAGGATAATGTCATCAAAAGATGAACATATTACATGAAAAAAAAAAAATGCTTATTTTCCCTATCTACTTACCTACATTGATGTGGCCCCACCTACATGGGCCCATGTATCTATTTACTATTGCCTCCTATAGACTAACCATGAACCAAACCTATCAACCGCAAAAAAGATTGGATATTGATGCCACAAAATGCGAATAATGCAAACACCTTCAAGATTGCCTTTCACTTAAGTTAATTTTCAACTAGCCTTCCATGACAATAAAAGGTTAACATTGAATACATGTATTTTGATAGGTGCCCAAAAGCATAATGTAACACCAACACCTAGGGTACATAAAAAAAACTACCAGCCTTTGCAAAAGAAAATTTAAATAAAGTGTAGTTTGCTATATGCATTACCTTCAATTCTTTTGGCTAAATTTCAATAGTAAATGGTAGAATGACAAAATAAATGCCATGCCCTCATTTTTTTCACAAAGTTGTCATCACAAATGGCAAAAATGATTAAGGCAACATAATAATTTTAGTTTTTTGCAAATTATAATAAAAAATGGCATAATCTTTGAGGGAGTGCAATACCTTCATTTTTTTTACAAACTTTAATATGACATGATAAGGGAGTTGGCATTACCTTAATTTTTTTTGTCATATTCAATTTAACATGGCAAGGGCATTTACAATACCTATGTTTAATATATTAATTTTATAATATTTTTGTGAGATTAGTTGCAATACCCCATTTGTTACACAAAATTGTAATTTGTTTTGGGAAAATGAACTACTTTCATTTTATATATACAAATATAGACTTTCTTGTTTTATGTGAAAATGAATGGTAAAAAACACCTAAATTGGAAAAAAATTGCAATCACAACAAAAATGGTAAGAGAAAACATATATGTGAAGTGATACAAAAGTATATGGAAATCCATAAAATCCATGCTATTTGAAAACAATGGTACATGATGTACTCTCCTTTGGAAGGAGATTCTTTTCTAAAACTATTATCATGGTTGTTTAAATGTTATGTGCATCATGATAGGTGGTTGTAAATCAAACCACTTGTAATGCATTTCAATGCTTAAATAGTTGGCATCATGTTAAAATAAGGCAAATCACCTTTGCTATGAACCACTAAAAGAAAAAATTGTCATTGTTACTTTAAAATGTTGTTTGCAATGGAAAAATAATTGTAAACAACATTTTTTAATTGCAAAAAATGGTTGTAAACAACAATTTGTTCTTTTAATGAACTCCTCAAAGCAAAAAAACATTAGTTTCCATAAAAGATAAAACAAAACAAATGTAGAATATCACATTTTTGTATATTTACTAACCATGAATATTTTTTTCAATTCATGGTGTATTGTGATTGACTACCAACATTTCCTTGAAGATTGTTACCTTTGGTGACGTTTTTCACACTTTCGGTGCCACATTTGGGTTATTGGTGTGTGCAACCTTGTTAGAATACATCAAAATCATCATCCTTCTTGATAAGTAAAAAAGGCCATAATTAGGAAAATCCCACCCCCTACATAGGAATGTCGAAGATCTTGCACATCAAAGACATGAAAGCCTTACTAATCATTAAAAGAAATTTGAAAATTAATGATTCAATTCACGATTAGATTTTAGTTGTAATAGACATTTGCAATTACAAAATGCTCTAGTAAACAAATGATAATGGACAACTAGTTGCAAAAATCATCACATAGCATGGAAATCAAACTGACATAGTCATAAACCTTTATAATTATAATCCATTTTCTCATCCACTACCATGGATGAACATGAATATGATGCACAAACTCCATGTAACCTAGGTGGAATTTGATTTTGTGATTGCATTTATAACTACCTTATGGATACTTGCATGATGCCGAATGTCCTAGCTACATATCATAACCTAATTACTTACCTACTTATCTAGACAAAATAATAGATAAGTAGGTAATAGGTGTCTACCTTAACGTACTTTAAACTAGCTTTTAGAATGCTTACCTACTTAGATTAGGATAAATACTTACCTAGGTAAAATAATAAATAAATATGTAATAAATGCCTAGCTTAACCTAATTTAATTTATTAGGCCTACCAACCTAGTCTATCCAACTGCTTAACTTTTAACATACTTAACCTACCTAGCTTAAATTAACCCCTAGGGTGCAAATATAAGAATTCAAGAACCTTTCACCTCCAGAAAGATAAACTAAATCTTTTAACATTGCACCACCCCATTATATGTTGATAATATTTATCATCTTATTTATTTCACATCTTGTTACATACATTAGTTATGTGAGTAGGAAGTTATGTAATATGTAGGTAACTTGTAGGTATGTGGGTAGGTGGGTAAGTAGGTAAGCAAATGGGCTACCTACCTAGATCTACCTAGGTAAATGATTTACCTAGCCTACACAAGTGGCATACCTATCTACTTATCAATTGATGTTTACTTACATACCTACATAGCCTAGGTAAATGGTTTAGTTACTTACCTACCTACCTACGTGAATGCCTTATCTACCTACTTATATGTATATAAGTAGATGGCTTACTTATCTACCTACTTATAGGTTTGCCATAACTAAGCAAATGGTTCACCTATCTAGGTAAAAAATTAAGTAGGTAGGTAAAAGGTGTTTATCTTATTATGTTTACTTAACTTAATGGCCTCTTAGCCTAACCTAGCTTCATAGCCTATTAAGCCTAACTACTAACCAAATGGACGAGTAGGAGCCACTTGGTTGCATAATACCACATGCTCTGTCCAAATTTGCAAGCAAACCTAACTCCTATTACCTTTTATGTTTCCATAATATTTTGTTTTATGTTGTAATTCCCAACCTTTGTTCCAACCATTGATTTGAACTCTTTAGTTGTGACTACATGCTCAACTAGCTTTAAGACTTAAGCTTCCATTGCAACTACTTTCTTATTTGGCCCATCACCATGAACAAATAGTTTGTTTGGAACCATAATTGTGTCTTGACTTTAATCATCAAGAACAAGAACTAAGTTCATTATTATTTAAACATTTGAAAAAGCTTTTTCTCCAATTGGCCCATTAGCTCCAATGTTGGTACATTAGCAACATTACTTGCTAAAACCACAACAAAAAACCTCAAACCTAAATGAAAAATGTTTCATTAATTTTTTTTTCAAACCCCACCATTCCAAAGTTCAAAGTAAATTTTTTAAATCACTATTGAATGTAGAATACGACTTTGAACCTTATAAATTGATGGTATCAAACTCATAAATAGACAATACCATTTAGCATGATGTTATGAAAACATTGCATTCATAACAAAATTAAAAAAAATCTTAATCCATTTGGGTATTACAAAAAACAATTGGCAAAGAATTCCCCTCCCCCCTCCTTTCACATGGAGAAAGAGTGTGGGGTGTGAGGTTTTATTGTAACCAAATTGAAGTATTACCCTCTTTAGCGAAATTACATAATAAGTAACAACAAAAAATCGCAAGAAGATAAATTGAGAAGGTGAAAAAAAGACATACATGTTGTCATGTGCATGCCCAATTATTCTTCCAAGGGATTGGGGGCATGCAAAATAAGAATTCACCAAATGATAAACAAACTCCAAGATGGAATGGGAAGACATGACATTTCATCTTCTTGTTTCATCCATTGTAGTCATTTGTGAGGCGACATGTTGTTCCTAATGTTCTTATCCAACGCTAAAAACCACTTATTAACATTCAATGATAACACAAAAATAATGTGTTAGTAACATAAAAGGAAAAAGGGAAAAAAGTAGCATGATTGTTGCGAGGAGTTGACCTTAGCCCTTTGTAATGCATGTGCGATATTAAAAAAAATGCAATGCATGAATAATGTGACAAACTGTTCACAATGTTCATGCATTTGATTATTGTAACACTCATATGTTATGTTTTAAAAACATAATGTTGGTGCACTATGAAGATTTAGAACCTTGCTCACAAAGCTCTTCATAGCATAAAAACATTGCTTAGATTTTTTAAAAGAAAAAGTGAAAAAAAAGAAATACTTAGTGGTTGAAGCAATGTCTCCTAATTTGCAACTCCATGAGCTTCTCCTTTAATGTATCTTGTATGTGTGCTTGGAGCAAAACTTGAGAATGGCAAAAAAGAAAGAAAAAGAAGTGAGTAAAAAAGGTGGGGAGCCAAACTTGGAGAAGAGCTTGGCTTGCGGTGATGAAAAAATATTGGAAAAAGGAATGGGGAGAGAGAAAAAGGGGTGGGGATTGTTGTAGAAGAAGGTATGTTACAGGTGGGGTGAAGGTTAGGGGTTAAAGTAGGTTCCTAGGTCATGGGTATGTAAAGAGGCTAGGTGATTGACCCAAGGTGAACCCACACGTATGAGGGTTAGTATTCATCCAAATTGCCCTCAAATAGGATATTTTATGTGTGGGTGGTGTATTGTTTGTGTCGGTTATGTGGGCCTTGGAACTATAGGATTTGTTATATTGCATATAACTTACCCTTCAAAAAAGGGTGACTTCTACTTGCAAAATAGTACTACAAATATGCATAGCAAAAAGGGTGACCTTTCAACAAAGAATATAGTGTTACAAAGGTGCATTGAAGACCCATGTCCAAAACCAAGGCGACCTCCTAAAAGAAAAGTCCTACAAAGAATAAGACCCACCTCCAAAAAGGGCAACCTCACCACACAATATACGAATAGAAGCATAAAAAACTCCCTTCCAAAAAAGGGTGCCCTACTAAGAAAATAATGTGTAGGGCAAAACCCTAAGATGGGTGCATTCACAAATAAGTGGCATAAGACAAGGTGGTAGCTGACTCTAGCATTGCATTTTGGGAATGTCCCACGTCGTTGGTCTTAAGTCTTTATGCATCACAAGGTGCGTTCACACTTGGTGTTAGGGACTCTAGTGTTGAGTCCCTTAACACCATACTAGTAATCATTTAAGACTTCAACTTACTTATCGTGAAGATTTTATGTTATACTAACATTCATTCACTTAACATGAAGCTATTGACTAGTTAACATTGGGTGCCACCTAGGATGCCACCTAGATTTTCATTTAACATTGATTTAACATCAAGTGTGAATGCATCAATAGAGTGTGAAGGTGTTCTATTTATGAAGCAAGGTAGTTTGTTTTGTTTTGTTTGTCAAGTTGAGATCTCTTGAACCATGGCACTCCAATGTCACACTCTTGACATCTTTGGAAAGCTCTTTGATGAGAAGGGGTGGTGCACTGACTTGGTTTGAGAATGTTTGGAACTATGGTGTGAAAGTTATCAATTATTGAACCATTTTCTCGATGAAAACTAAATAAATAAAATTGAAACTGAAAAATTGTATTGGATTTGAGGGCATTCTTGCTTTTGTTAGAATGCCTTTGGCGAGTTAGATTTAATAGAGTTTATTTCACAAATTTCAGAGCTAAGGTGTGAAAGATATTGATTTTTGAGCAAATTTTGTTGCTGAAAATTCAAACAAATTGCAAAAAATTGGGTTTGGAAGGAAAAATCATTTGGGAAGCCCTCAATGTGTTCACACTTGGGCCAATGGCACAGGCTACACTAGTTTTTGCTCAGATTTGAGGCCTGCCCGGTGGGGGGAAGTAAGGGGCCATATAAAGCCCTTGTTTGGGGGTTACTACACTTGTAAGGCCTTTTGACAGCTGGCATATCCGATATCCACCAAGTTTTTAAAAGTAAAAGGAGAAGGGTAGGGCCGGAGAGGCCTTCCTTGTTTCAAGGTACCTAGAAAAGTAGGGCCTTAAAATCGGAACTTAACCAAGGGTCAGATACTAGCCCAGGGCTTTTGAAAATATTGTTCATAACCAGGGGTTGGTTTTGGAGAATATTCTCAAAAGCTCAGGCAATCGTATCTGTGGTCACGGGGAATATTCTCACAACCACGGGTAAGAGAGCCTACGGATTATAGCGAAAATTCTTATGGCAAGGGTTTAAAAAGCCCTGGCTTTTGATGAATATTCCTCCTAACCTAACCAAGGGTACTTATGGCAAGGGTTTAAAAAGCCCGGGCTTTTGATGAATATTCCTCCTAACCTAACCAAGGGTACTTATGGCAAGGGTTGAGAAGCTCGAGTATAAAAAAATAATAATAATAATTTAAAAAAAGAAAAAAAAAGAAAAAAGAAAAAAGCCGAGTTATGGGGATATTCCATACCACTAGTTATGGCCAGTAATAAAAAGCCTCCTTTTGTTCACATTGCCTACCAAGGCAAGGATATTGTGTTACAAGATTCAATATAGAGTATAGTAGCTTAAGGGATTTTGGCCCCAAGGTAATAATAATAATAATAATAATAATAATAATAATAGGCCAATTTTTAATATGAGGATTTTTGAAACATGATATTTTGGCTTGAGTTGAAACTTGAAATTATTAGTTATAGAATTATAATATATCTTGAAGGATTTTGGTTTCTTTATTTTAGAGGGAGTTTTTTGAGGAGTAATATATTTTTGCATGGTGAAATATTTTGAGTTTCCATAATTCGTCTTCTTTTTGCCTTAAGATACTTTTGAATGTAAAAATGGCAAGGCCACATCGTGATGCACCACCCCTTGTTCTTTTGGCTATTCCATAATAGTTGTTGGCCTCTCAATAGCCTTTTTTATATAATAGGCATGATCCCATAGCTGTGATTTAGGGTTTACGGTTTAGGGTATACCTGGGTTAATGGAATATTCCTTGAGGCAAAGAGAATCATATACGAGAAGGTATTGACAAGGGTGGGTGCCTTGCCCTTTTGTAACAAGTGAGGACATCAACGGTTGTCATCGCCTTGCCCTTTTGTAACAAGTGAGGACATCAACGGTTGTCATCGCTTTACATGAATCTTTGAGCAACATGGCTTACATGAAATGCCAAAAATTGTGCTCGGTAAGGCACCCTTCAAATACACTACGACATTTCTCGGAGGTGTGGTTGGTTGTTGTGGTGTGTAAAAGTATGGCCCTTTTGGTATTAATTATGCACTACCTTTGTACATAGAAAAACCCCACTCCAAATTGGGTGAAATAATTTATTTTAATACAAAATAATAATAAAATAAAATAAAATAAAATAATGCAGCACACAAAAAAAAGAAAAAGAAAAAGAAAAAAAGGAAAAAGATGGCCAATAGGTACATCTATGGTACCTTCAAAAGCAAGCAATTCCCATGTGATGAATGAAAAACTGTAAGGCCACTAAGTCAGGTAATGAATAAAAGAAAATGAGTGAATGGATGAATGAAAAGCTTTTGATCCCCCCCCCCGCCCCCCTTCTTTCCAATTTCGTTTTCTATCCATGCAAACTGCCCTCTTTGGAATTCTCTGAACTATTCATCCAAACTGCTTCACTCCCTCTTTCGTTTCGCTCCTCTCTGTTCATCCAAACTACTTCACTCCCTTTTCGGTTTCGCTCCTCTCTGTTCATCCAAACTACTTCACTCCCTTTTCGGTTTCGCTCCTCTCTGTTCATCCAAAATGGTCCGCTGACTCCCCGCTATCTATTCATCCAAATTTCTTTCTGTTCATCCAAGAAGCAGCTCCCCGGCCCCCTTCTTTCTCTCGCTCGTTCGCTCGGTCGCTCGCTGGGCAGCGACAGACGCAGCAGCGGCGAATGCATGCACGCATCTCCGTTGTCGGAATGCACCGCCGTTTACAAACACCACCGCCACCACCACCAACAAGCAACACAAGAAAGAAGGAAGAAAGGAAGGTTGGGAGAGAGAGAAATTTCTCTTTGTTTTACTCTCTGATTTTTCACCAACCACCCCGCCCCCCCCTTCCCTTTTTGTCCCCTTTTTTTCCCCCTTTTCTGGGTGTCCAATTTTTGTTGCGAATATGCTCAAGAATTTTTCTTTACTGTTGGTGATTGATCATCAAGCCACGAGATTACGCGGCATGGGGGAAGGAAAAAGCATTATGCTCTTGTGCAGCAGCAGTGTGTACTTACTTACGCGAAATGGTTGAAGAGTTTGTTCTGTTGTTGTTGTAATAAGTAAAACTTTTGTCTTCTGGTGTCTATGAAGGTGTTTGTTGCGTCTCTTTCCTGGAACCCAACCCACTCACTCCAAAGCCAGCCCAAGGTGGGTGGGTGGGTGGCTGGTTGTGTGTATGTGCGTTTTTTTGGTTTTTGATGAGTTCTTTTCCTTGCACACATCCTGGGGTATAGATAAATAATTTTACATTTTTGTGTTTAGAGCCACCGAGAGAGAGAGAGAGAGAGCTTCAAGGAGGGTGGTGCAAGAAGAGCTTCGTGTTGGGTTTTGGTTTTGTGGAGAGTATTGCTGCGGAGCTTCTTCATGTCACTTTCAAGTAGTAGTGTAGTATTGGGACGTGTGGGTTTTGGGTGTTGGGGGATTTTATTTTTCTTATTGTTGTTGATCTTCTTTGTGAATACGGTGGTTTTGGGGTCTGCGTTGCGTATTAGGGTTTCGTGATCGACGAGTTTTCGAGGGATTTCTGGCTTCCATCTCCGTGGTTGCATATGGCTTCCAAGGAGACTGTGGGTTGCTTTTTGGGTAGAGGACTGTTGGGTGGTTGAGTAGCGCTTTTTACAAAGCCTGTCTGTTTTTGAGAGAGTTTTTTTTTTTTTTTTACAGCAATGCTACACACGTTGAGAGCAGATTAGGGTTTTATTGGTGACGAAAACGAGCTGATCAGATATATTTTTGGAAGGGATTGTACGCTTCGGATCTTTGGCGGAGGGAGTTTAGGGTTTTGGTCGTTGAAGGGATTGTAGGGTTGTGATATTTGGAGGGATTGTAGGCTTTCCTTTACTGGGGCACTTTTCTTTTGAGAATTTGAGTTTTGAGAGTTGAGGCAATGAGCAAGCAGTATAGGAAAGTTGTTGTTACATGAAAATTCTTCACAAGGATCCCATGCCATTCTGAAGGAGGATGAAGATTTTTGACATGCTGAAGAAGAAGAAGGTGGTGAGGAGCAATGGGCATGCAGATTCAGTGTTGTCATCATGCGAGGCTCAAGATCGTGAATTCAAGGGCTTCAAAGTTGGGGTAGAGCCTCCGGTGTGGGATGCAATGACACAGCCAGCTAGGGTGGTGCATGGGACATCATCAAGCCCTCGCCCTTGTCGGAATGGGAGCTTAGATCATGGTCCAGGTACACGCCGAGAGCATGCATCCAATGAAGGATCTGAACATTCTTCAAATGGAACCCCACGTGCAGCATCAAATGGAATCTCCCACCACAACCAAGTGTGTTGCAGCCCAAAAGTATTGAAGGTAAGCGCTTTGTGGGGCAAGCAGTAGGAATTTGAGAGAGGAGAGTAGAGTAGGGTGTCCCCTTTTGTCCTTGTATTTTCTTGTGAGTGCTATTGCAGCTACTTTCTTGTGTTTGTTTTCATTCGTTCTTTTCTCCAAGGTGCATTTCATGTTGACATCCATGGAGAGTGGTGTGGAGGCAGGTGTTGGGTGCTGATGAAAATGAAGGAGGAAAAATATTGACCTACATTAAAGAGCATGGTGCAAATGAGAGGTGGACTTCTTCTTCAGATTCAGATACATCGGAGCGCAGCATAAGTGAATCTCCTAGAGGTGAAAGGTTGGCCACAGAGCAACCGCTGTTCTACAGTAAGTCAGCTGCACCCCAGACATTCCTAGGGACAGCTGTTATGCCTGAAGGTCGTGATTCTTGCTCACAGATTGGAGGGATTACAATCGGCAATCAGTCAACCCATCTTTGCTCAAATGGTGAGTCCTACTCTGTGCCTGATATATACTTGTGAAACATTGATTGCATGACAGTGGAGTGGTTCTGGAGATAGAAAAAAAAAACTTGACACTCATCGCCCTAGAAGAAGCATCCCCCTGCACAATCAACAAGTGCTCAGGATAGGTTGTTGCTATAATTTATTCTATTGAACTTGTTACTGGAGCTAGCAACATGGGCTACTGCTCACCACAAAATAAAATCTGGGAATGACCTGTGAACATGGAAAAGTCTATTTTTTGTTCATGAGCAATTGTAGCATGATTAGGGTTGGAAGACTTTTGTGTCTGTCTGTCAGTATCAATGCTCTTTTGCTTTTTTTATGGTTCTCTGTTTCTGAAGGTGTGACCATATTGCAACAGGAATTCAGCCACTGGCACGCTTTAAGTCAGAGCCAATACTGAGCCAGAATGTTGTTCGGAATCTGTATGAGAGGAGGTCTTCCACACCTACGGTACTCCTCAGTCCTCGCATAGAATCAGAAGATTCAACGGGTACTGGGAAAGGAACCCCATGGGAGATGTCAGGGGCATCCACCCCACAGCGAAGCCCAAAGGGACTATCATCACCAGTTTTACCGTCCACTGCCCTCCATGAGCGTGTGTATCAACCTCATAAACTCCCAACACCACCCCGGTCACCTCCTCCGGAGCCTCATGCCCAGTCCCCCTCCCATGGAATCGCAGCTGGGATGAGACTGAGGGTTGACGCAGACTGGATGCGAAGCAATCGTGGGCTAGAACTGCCTCCTGTTCCTTCTCACGTCTCTTCTTCCCCACACTCACTGTCCCACTCTCCTTACCATTCTACCCGTTACTCTTCTCCTCAACGGTCACCCTGTAGATCACCCCATCTGTCACCCCTCCGATCTCCTTGCCATTCTCCAGTTGCGAGACCTCCAAAGAGGTGGCGAAAGGGTCAAGAACTTGGCAAGGGCTCATTTGGAACAGTTTACGAAGGCTGGAATCTGTGAGTTCTTCCTCTTCCTCTTCCTCCTACATCTTCTCTTCCTCTTCACCTTCCATAATGATGGTTCCCCATTGCAGAATGTCATAGACATTCTTCCCTCATTCAATTTTTGGTGGAAAATCAAGCACATCTTGGCTTCTAACTTTGGTAGTTTGTGCATGTGTATACAGGGATGACGGGAGTTTTTTTGCTGTAAAAGTGATTGACAGTGAATCTATAGCACCAGAGATCCAGCAGGTATGAGTCAGTCAGGTTCTGAAGGTTGGACTGGAGGTGATTCAGTTTTTTAGCTTGGTCTAGAATTCACTGTTACCAAATCTCCCAACACCAGTGGACTCCTGCATGAACTTTGTATCCCACTATGGTTATGATCTGTACACACCATGCATATCCCCTAGATACTCTGATCCCAGATCAAGATGGTTCAATATGACTTTGCACTTGAGTACTGTGCTCATGTAGGCATCTAACACATCTCTTGTGGTTGTTTATGTTATATATGGCAGGAAGTTACAATGTTAAGCAGGCTCAGACATCCTAACATTGTCCAATATTATGGCTCTACCATAGTATGTTTGCTTGCCTCTTTATTGCCCACATGCTTGTAGGCAAACTACAGTTAGAGATGCTGAGGTAAGTTTTTGTCAGTTGAATGGATGGTCAATGCATGCTGTGTAATATTGATTACAAGGGCGCCAGATGGTTTGGCAAGTACAAGAATATGGGCTGAATCTCTGTTTTTTGACATGTTTCTTAGGAGAATGGATGTCTCTATATATTCCTAGAGCTAGTCAAAATGGGATCGCTTCAGTCCATCCTGAAGAAGTTCCAAGTTTTTGATGAGGTGATAATCAGCACATACACTCGCCAAATTCTTGAAGGATTGGAATACTTGCATAGCAAAAACACGATTCACAGGTACAAATTTTCCCACACCTTTCAAACAAACATTGGTTGGTGTTTGTTGTTCATCATTGTGTGAAGGCAATCTGCTTGCGTGATGCAGTTCAAGTCTACCTGGAAAAGGGATGGTTCTCAATGATCCTGTTTGCAGAGTATGATAAAGAGTTGTAGTCTCTGAGGATACTAAGCATTATTTTCTGCTGAAGTGAAATGAGATAATAATACATTGGCAGGTAGACAGAGTGGGGAGATTGATACCATGTGTTTTCTGCTTATGTATGCAGAGATATCAAGTGTGGCAACATTCTGGTGGATTCAAATGGTCAAGTGAAGCTTGCGGATTTTGGATTGGCAAAACAGGTGACCCTATCTGCTCCCTTGCTCTTTTTGCAGATTGTGATATGCACTTTTGGAACCTCACTGCTCTATAACTGTTAGCCCTCACAAGGGCAACCTACACTGTTCCACATTCATGTTCTTGTAAAAGTGTGCACCTGGGCTTCATGTGACTGAATATATGGAACTTAAATTCTAAGGCCCAAAGAAGATTTTGTTGTTACTCCCCTTCAGTGATTCCTGTCAATGTGTTCTGATTCAAAGACAAAGATTTAGCAGGACTCTGAGACTCATTGTTTGGAAGGTAGCCTGTTGAGAAGCTGATATCTGATATTGGTTGTCATTTCTTATGTTGCAGATGAATAAAGCTCTAGCTACATCATTTAAGGGTACCCCATTCTACATGGCACCTGAGGTCAGTGTTTGTTGTGCATGGTGGATGAGACAATTACTTATTTTGGGCTGAAGTCCATTGACACTAGACCTCTTTCCTCTTGACCCAATGCTGACATGTTCTATGTGACATTTATTACTCCAGACTCTAAACTTGTAAGCAGTTCTATATGTGACAGGTAATGGTACCAGTCAAGAACAATAGGGCTTATGGTGTCGCAGTAGATATCTGGAGCTTAGGCTGCACGGTTATTGAAATGGCACAGGGCAGGCCACCTTGGAGTGAGTTGGGTGTGGTGAGTAGTCTCTCTGGCATTCTGTCTTTTGTGGGTCTTGAGTGATATACAATCCTGAGCATTCCATTGGCTGCATGAGTACTTTGGCAGATATATTTGAAGAATTTCACAAAGTTGAGATTTGGATCAGTGTCAAAGATGGAAGATTGACAATGTGCCACCATGCAGTGTGGTTTCTTTTTCAAGGTGACAAAAGGGGAACTGCCTCCAATACCTCCTCATCTCAATAGTGAGACAAAGGATTTCATTCGAAGGTGTTTGCGGGTGAAGCCAGAGGAACGGCCGTCTGCAAGAGAACTGTTGGAGCATCCCTTTGTGGCTCATGCACTGCCCACATTTGCAGCAGCTGCATCAGCTTCTGGATTACGCGCTGATTTGCTCTTGTAATTATCATACCCTCTCTGTGTTTTTCCTTCACCCATTCATTCACTGAAGGGTACCTCATTCTACCTGGCACCTTACCTCAATTGCAAATTACTTGGTGAGTGATGCCCATCGGGCTATGACTGCATTCATTCTTGTTATGTTAGTTTTGGTTTTTCTGGAACAGATGCAAGAGATACCTGTCAAAGTGTTGTTATACCATAGAGATGGGTTGATTTACAATCCAACCCAGGAGGAAGATGTCACATTTTGAATCAATTAAATTTTGTTAGTGTTACACAGAGCTGGAGATAATCTAGCTGTGAATGTGTTAGTTGCATTTGAGGTAATATGTCCCATGTTTCAGAAAATCCGGGGGAGTCAGGATGTCTTCAATTGTTGTTCTGTGGGTATTTCTGTATTGTAGAAGGAGAATCTGACAATGAAGTGAATTGATGGGATGTTTGACAGAGGCGGGCAGCTCCACTGATATCACACTCTCCTTACAAAAGTCAAGCTCTTCTGCAGATGAAAGCCAGTGTTGATAACGTCAGATCTTTGTGTCTTCTCTCTTGGCACCTGTTGAGTCAAATAACACTTCTATGCCTTATAGTACATCCTTGTGGTACACAAATGTATTTTGTCAAGGAGGAAGCCCATGTAAAAGGGGCCCTCCAGTGAATCTGGGGAGACATTTGAGTGATATTTTGGCATCAACAATTTAATTCACATGGGGGGGAATTGGAACCAGTTAGTTTGGAGCTGCCTCTAGGACAAAACACACGTTTAACATGTAGAAAATGTTCAGGTGGAGATTAAAGCCTGTGTGACGTGCAGGGTGAGACTGGTGAGCCCAATTGAAATGAAAACGGATTTTTAGTTCTGGTCAGTCATCAGCTGAGATGTGGATCATCTCCATTAATTGTAAAACACTGGGGTCTTTTTTTATCTTCATGCATACAAAAGCCAATCAACTTTGTTCAGTTTGAAGGTGCTGATGAAACACACAAAGTCTCTTCATACAAAATGAAGGCTATGGAGTTAGTCTCTGATCAACTGCAGAAACCGGTATGTCTTTTCACATCTTTCCTGTATTTGAATTATGGCTGTCATTTCAAGCAGTTGTATAGGTTTCCAAGTGCACTTTCAGAAAGCTGAGATGGCACTTGGAATAGGCATTGCCATGGTAGCCAATTGCGACGCACTTGGACTCCAGTATCTACTCTGGTGAGTGCAGGGATGTCTGTTCTGGCCTCTACAGTCTTTGAGGAAGTTAGCCAGGTTGATGGTTTTGCATCTAGGGGCAGGAAGTTTGTTCTCCATTTCAAGATCAAAGTTCAGAATTGCTTGCACACTTGAGATCTTGTCTAGACTGCTTGCATGAAGTGCTTTCTCAGCTTCTCAGACAAAGTTTTGGTGGCCTTTTAGGTTCTTCTGCTTGGCAATCATGCTACTTTGTACATTGTCACAACTTTCCTTCATTGCAGTCTTCACAGCATTCAAGTGTTGATATTGGAAGCTGAGCCTCTTCTGCCTCCACAGAAAAACTCAGTTTACCCAGGAACAACCCATTTGGTCAATCAGGAGAAAGCTGAGCTCTGCCACTTGCAGAAAACCTGCAACTGTTTGTTTTGTTCTTTGAGGAGAATGATGAATCCCCGAGCTGATTCACGCATGGCCAGAGTGAACCCGACAGCCACCACCAGTACACACCAAAGAAGGGGTGGATGGTGGGTGGACACAGGAAACACTTTTCCCATTGAGAGATCCAGTTCCGTATCTAACCTTATTTGAACTCAATTGCGGGTTCATCAACAGGTTCATCAATGAACCCCAACTGAATGATGAGAGAGGCTTCTGATGGATGGTGTGCTGCTGGTGGCTGTTGGCTCTCTCTCTCTCTCACTCTTGCCATATTCGGAAACTCAACTTGTAACAACCATGTAAAAAAAAACCAATCAAAATTTCCAACCTTGATTTAAAAGACTGAATGATGCATAGATTGGGTACTTGAAAAATGATGTGTAGAATTAGTAGAGGTATAAAATATATGAAGGGTTTAGGGTTTAGGGTTATTAGTATTATAATAAAAATACTATAATAATTACATTGTTGTTAATAATTACATTAGTTTTAGATTACAATTACACCAAAAGATTACATCATTCTTAATATGCAGAACAATTTTTTATATTACTCGACAAAACCACATTATTGGAAAAACTAAAGCAAAAGATTTAGCCAAATTTGGCTATAAACCAGAAATAACATGCAAATCTTTTTATATGTCTGGTGACATCACAATGAAAACTAAAATATATGAATCTGGCAATCTTTACCTTTATTTTTTTTTTAAATAAAAAATTCCTCCTTTTTTACAAAATCAGTTCATTTTCAAATATTTGATTTTGAATTTATTATATTATTTTTGGCGAAAATGTTTTGGCCAATCAAAAAAAAGTGTCGAAGTCCCAAATGTGTCTGTGTCTGGAGGTCGGTGCCCGAACACATTTTTTGGTGCTGCCCATTACAGACTTTTGGTCCTGTCATGCCACATTTTTTGGGCTTGTAAATAGTATAGCCCCCAAAAAAAAATTTTAAATTCAAAAAACTCAAATTTAGGCATAACTTATAATTGACTACTGAAGGGAATAACTCTTATTTATTTTTCCTTTATTTATTTATTTATTTATTTTCACAACCCCCATACCTACAAGACATGAAAAGAAAGGCAGAGGATTAGGGTTTAGGGTTTTAGGGGACTGGAGATTTCCGCTTACTCCGCCGCATAGCATTGGTGTGTCTGTGTCCGCGCGCACGTTGAGCTTCTTTCTCCATCGCCCAGTACCCCCCCCCCCCCCCCTGCCCACCCCCGACCATT